>Ga0255340_1000208_pt1 | contig 104192 bp, 98 predicted proteins | sample wastewater_treat_7_FD_192417 | JGI IMG/M metagenome (GOLD analysis project Ga0255340, IMG submission 192417) | Wastewater microbial communities from Lulu Island WWTP, Vancouver, Canada - plant10 | ecosystem: Engineered > WWTP > Wastewater > Unclassified | place: Canada: Vancouver, British...
CATCCCCTCCCCGCGGGGAGGGGATGAGAGGACCCTAAAACCACGGCCAACCTCCCATGCCTGGTAAGAAACCAAATGGCGCGACGATATACGCCCCGGTAAGATTAGCAAATGGCTTGACAGGGGTTCACCCGATGGGATATTTTCTGACGTGAGCCTGCAGCAATCGCCGTTGACTGCCTCTCGTTGCGCTTGAATTCGCTCTCGTCCCCTATCTACTATCCATGCAGGCCGCAGCGCCTCTGGCCACAGGCGTATGCGGGCGGGGGGGTAGGCGAAAACGCAGCTGACGCAACCGCGCGTGCCTGCGCCAGATTCGGCGGCCGGGCCCGACGCCACTCGAAGGGGCATCATGAAGCACTCCGTCATACTCATGGCCGTTCTGACCGGACTTGTGTGGGGCGCCAGCGCCCAGGTTTTCGTGGATTTCCAGGCCAGCGTCACACTTGGCCGCGCGCCTTTGGATGTGTCATTTACAGACAACTCCTCGACAGGCGGCGCCACTGTCACGGGCTGGCTCTGGGATTTCGGGGACGGCGCGACAAGTACAGAGCAGAATCCGTCGCACACGTACACGGAGCCGGGAAACTATGCCGTAACGCTCAAGATTACCGTGGGCGGCTCGCAATATCCCAGGACCCGGCCCCGCTGCATCAACGTGCCCAATTTCGCCGCACCGGACGTTGGCCAGATCGATCTGAGTGACGCCGTGGTAGTCGTGAATCCGGGTGATCCCCCAGCGGCCGAAGCGAAAGCCCCGGAGGTTTTGGCCGAAGAGGTACTCAAACGCAGCGGGCTGGACTGGCCCATAACAACCGCCATGCCCGGCACTGCCACGGTGATTGCCATAACATCCGGGCGAGGCACTGCCACTGCCCCCGAAGGCTACACGCTTTTCACCGAAAATGCCGGTCTGCGGACGATCGTCTGGGTGCTGGGGAACGATTCGCGCGGCGCCCTGTTCGGCACGGGAGCGCTGCTGCGCGCCCTGGAATGCCGCCCCGGCAGCGTCGTGCTGCCGGAACCCATCAACCTTACGACCGCTCCGGTCTACCCCATCCGTGGGCACCAGCTCGGCTACCGCAACACGAATAACACTTGCGACGCATGGGACAAGGCCGCCTACGAACAGTACATCCGCGAACTTGTCATATTTGGCACAAATACCATAGAAAACGTCTACGCGTTGAGCCCCGGCGCCAGCCCGCACTTCACCACCAGCGAGGAGCAGATGCACATCCATTTGAGCACCATCTGCGCGGACTATGGCCTGGATTACAGCCTCTGGGCCCCTGTGGAAACCACGCTTCCCGGCAGTGCGGCCACGGAACTGGCTGCTCAGGAGGCTCTATACAAGAAATTGCCGCGATTGGATGCAGTCTTCGTGCCTGGAGGCGATCCAGGCAACAATGACCCGCTGGAGGTTATGCGTTACCTTGAAGACTTGGCCACGCTGCTGCGTTCTTATTTCCCGGACGCCGAGCTCTGGGTTTCCAACCAGGGGTTTGAACCCGAAGAAAACGACGCCTTCTTCGATTTTCTCCAGACCCGTCAGCCCAGCTATCTCACCGGCGTAGTCTACGGTCCGTGGACCAAGCTCAGCATCGCCGAAGAGCGCAACCGCACGCCACTCAATTATCCCATCCGGCTCTATCCCGATCTGACGCACAACGTGCGCTGCCAATTTCCATACAAAAATATCGACCGCGCTTTCGCCCACGTACTCGGCCGCGAAGCGATTAATCCGAGTCCCATTGCAAGCATCATCGAGCACGATACCCACGCCCCCGAGACCATGGGATTTGTGGGATATTCCGACGGCGTCCATGATGACGTCAACAAATGCGTGTGGACCCAGCGGGCCTGGGATCCCGCTGCGTCCGCCGAGGCCATTCTGATCGACTACGCGCGCTTTTTCTTCGGGCCGGATTCCGCCCCGGCCGTTAAGGACGGCATCCTCGCGCTGGAAGACAACTGGTCGCATCCAGCTGCAACCAATACCGGCATCAACGACACATTTGCCGCCTGGAATGCGCTGGAAACAGCCTACCCGGATCTGCAAAACAACTGGCGCTGGAACCTCTGCCTCGTGCGTGCATATTACGATATGTACTTGAGATATCGTGTGATCGACGAGGCCGCGCTCGAGCAGCAAGCCTATGACCAGCTCGCGCAGGCGCCCGCCCTGGGTTCCGCGGCCGCCATCGCTAACGCGCGCGCGGAACTTCTGAAAGCCGAGGCTTTGTCCCCTGTCCAACAGGCCCGCCGCACGCGCATTCTGGCGCTGTGCCGTGCGCTGTGGGATCAAATCAAGTTCCAGCCCAGCACGAAGGCGCCCTACCTGGCAAGCGGCCTCGAACGCGGTTGCATCATCGACACCATCGATCATCCTGTTAACGACCGCATGTATCTCGAGCATGAATTCCAGCGCATCAGCACGCTTCCCGGCGAGGATAACCGGCTCAGCGAGCTCGAGGTGATCCTCCACTGGGAAGATCCGGGAAGCGACGGCTTCTACGACGACCTGGGTAATCCGGAGCGCCAGCCGCACCTGGTCCAACAACTGCCATGGGAGGAAGATCCCGGACGAGTGCACTCTGCCGGCCAGGAATTTACCTGGCATAACATGAAATACGACGACATCCGGAGAGCGGCCGGCCGCCTTTCCTGGCAAGACCAGGCGTACACGCTGTACGGAGAGCCTCTCAAGATGCGTTATACCGGGCTGTACGCCGACGCCAAATACCGCTTGAAAGTCATGTACACCGGCCGATTCGCTCCCACCATGACCTGCACAGCCGACGGCCTGTATCCCGTGCATGGGCCCGTTTTTGACCCCAGCTACACTCCTCTGGAATTTGACGTGCCGCACGAAGCCACGAGCGATGGCGTCCTCGAACTCCAGTGGGATTTGGTGAACGGCCGTGGCTGCCAGGTGGCAGAAGTGTGGCTCATGGTCAGTGAATTCATCGGCATCCCGGGCGATGTGGACCATAACGGAAAAGTCAACGCGGTGGATGTGCAGCTTGTCATCAATGCCGCGCTCAACATCAAGGTCCCCTTCAACTGCGATATCAACGGCAATGGCAAGGTCGACGCGGTCGATGTGCAGCTTGTGATTAATGCCGCACTCACATCGTGACAGGCAGCTGTGCCAGCCTTGACGAAGCCGCCGGCGCCTGTTAGCCTGCATGCCACCCTGTTCGAAGTGCGGCGGCTGCCGTTTCCCGATTCGGCGGCCCGTGGAGAATGGCCGCGTTTCGTGGCATACTAAGGCATCTTGGTCAGGAATGGCTGCGGCCAGACCGTCCGGAGCCTGCACTCAACAGGTCTGAACTCCGGCAACCAGAAGATCTAGAAAGGATGGGGAGCATCATGAAGAGAATCTCGATTGGCACGTGGGCGTATTCTATCGGTCCCTATGCGGACAATCCCGTACCCTGGGAAGAAATCCTCGTCAAACTCAGCGAATTGGGTTTCGACGGCGTCGAGCTCGGGGGATTCGGAATCCACCCCAATCCCAACAACCATCCCACCAAAGAAGACCGCGACCGGTGCAAACGACAGGTGGCAGACGCCGGCCTGGAATTCTCCGCGCTGGCGGCCGATCTCTGGTCGCAACATCTTCTCGACACCGAAGACAATTCCGCCTACCTGGACGAGTTCCGCAAAAACCTGGATTTCTGCGTTGACCTCGGCATCCCGGGCATTCGCGTCGATTCGGTGCAGCCGCCGACGATCTTCGAACAGGTCGAGCCCGACGTCGCCCGCAAACGCGCCGTAACCGCCTGGAAGCAGTGTGCGCGCGAGGCCGCCGACAAAGGCGTCTATATGACGTGGGAATTCGAGCCCGGATTCGCGTTCAACAAACCATCCGAGATCATCCGCATCGTGGATGAAGTCAATAACGACAACTTCGGCGTCCAGTTCGACACCTGCCACGCGCATATGGTCGCCGCGGTCGGTGCGCGCCAGCCGGGCGAGAAAGAAATACTCCCGGGCGGCGCCGTCGAACTCGCCCGGAAACTTCGCGGAAAAATCAACCACATCCACCTCATCGATTCCGACGGAACCCTGCACGATGACGAGACCAGTACCCACGCGCCCTTCGGCGACGGGATTCTCGATTTCGGTGCTCTGCTGCCGGAGTTGAATGCGGCGGGTGTCCCGCACGACTGGTGGACCATCGATCTCTGCTTCTGGCCGGATGCCTGGGCCGTGACCGCGCGCTGCAAGGCCGGTATCGATGAATTGAACCGGAAATACGGATGACCGAATCCCGCCCGGCCCGAAACGGCCGGGCTTTTTTTGCGAATTGAGATGGCATTGGCCCTCCACCGGGAGCCGAAGCGGCTGCCGGTGGGAAGTTGGAGATGAACCATGCGGAAAAAACTCAATATTGGATTGGTGGGTTACGGATTCATGGGCCGCGCCCATACCAATGCCTACCGGCAGGCGCCGAAATTCTTCGACCTCCCCTGTGACCTCGTCCTGAAGGCGGCCTGTGCGCGCGATCGCGACGCCATTCAGGCATTCGCCGACAACTGGGGCTACGAAAGCATCGAGACCGACTGGCGCGACCTCGTCAAACGTGACGATATCGACGCCATCGACATCTGCGCACCCAATAATGTCCATCACGACATCGCCATCGCCGCCGCCGAGGCCGGCAAGATGGTCTTGTGCGAAAAACCTCTGGCAATGAATGCCGAGGAAGGCCGCGAGATGGTCGAGGCCGTCGAAAAAGCGGGCGTGCCGAACATGATTTGGTACAACTACCGCCGGGTACCCGCGGTGACTCTGGCCAAACAGCTGATTGACCAGGGGCGCCTCGGCCGCATCTTCCATTACCGCGCCGTATTTCTGCAGGACTGGACCATCAGCGCCGATCTGCCGCAGGGCGGCGCCTCTCTCTGGCGGCTGGACGCCGCTGCGGCCGGCAGTGGCGTGACCGGCGACCTCCTCGCCCATTGCATCGACACCGCGCTGTGGCTGAACGGCCCCATCAACAACGTCTCCGCCATGACCGAGACCTTCGTGAAGGAGCGGCAGCACAACCTCACGGGCAAGGTTGAGCCGGTAAAAATCGACGACGCCTGCGCGTTCCTCGCCCGCTTCGACAACGGTTCCCTCGCGACCTTTGAGTCCACGCGCTATGCCCGCGGCCACAAAGCGCTTTACACCTTCGAGATCAATGGAGAACATGCGTCGATCCAATGGGATCTGCATGACCTGCACCGGCTCAACTATTTCGACCACCGCGACGATTCCGTTGTTCGCGGCTGGCGGTCGATCCATGTCACGGACGGCGACATGCCCTACATGGACCGCTGGTGGGTTCCGGGACTGCAGATCGGGTTCGAGCACTCCTTTATCCACGGGGTAGCGGACTTCTTCCGGGGCATCGAATCCGGCAATCCGGCCCATCCTACCTTCCGCGACGCATTGGAAACCCAGTACGTGTGCGACGCAGTGCTGAAATCGGCTCAGACCCAGGCATGGCAACCCGTGCACGCGTAACGCAATGGAAAGGACACCACGATGAGCATAAAGTCTTTGGCTGAACGGGCCTTGGAACAGGGCCAGGGCATCCTCCGCCTCACGCCTACCTGGGTGCCCCGGGTCTTTTGCGTGCCGGGCCGGCGCATCAAGCTCCACCCGGACGATTACTACGCCCTCGGCGGGAACCGGGGCGGGATCGACGAGCGGTGGTTCTCTTCAACAACCCCCGCGGATAACGGTCCCCTCACCAGCCCCAATGAAGGCCTCAGCTTCGTCGTATTTGAAGACAGCGCGGAAGAAAAGCTGTTTCTCCTCCGCGATGCCGTGGATGAGTTGAAAGGCGCTCTCATCGGCGACCGGATCTGGAATGAGTACGGTCGCTGGCCCATGTATTCCAAATTCTTCGACAACAAGGGCGCCCTCCCCCATCACATCCATCACGACGACGAACACGCCGGGAAGGTCGGCCAGCTTGGAAAACCTGAAGCCTACTTCTTCCCCACGCAGCTGAATAACCACGGCGGCGACTTCCCCTACACCTTTTTCGGGCTTCAGCCCGGCGTGTCGAAGGACGAAGTGCGCCAGGCCCTCAAGGATTTCGTCAAAGGCGATAACAAGCTCACCAACTTGTCCGCCGCGTACCGCCTTGAACCCGGCACGGGATGGGATGTACCTCCGGGTGTTCTCCATGCCCCCGGCAGCCTCTGCACCTATGAACCTCAGAAGGCCTCCGACGTCTTCGCCATGTACCAGTCACTCACCGGCGACCAGATCGTGTCCGAAGACCTCCTGTGGAAGGACACTCCCGGCGAAAAGAAGGGCGATTTCGACTACCTGGTCGACGTGATCGACTGGGATCTGAACGTCGATCCCAACTTCGCGCAGAAACATTTCATGCGCCCCAAACCCGTCCGCTCCGTCGAGGAAATGTCAGCCGAGGGCTACCAAGAAAACTGGATCTGCTACAAATCCACCGCGTTCAGCGCCAAAGAGCTCACCGTGCTCCCCGGCAAGTCCGCGGAGATCAAAGATGCCGGAGCCTACGGACTGATTGTCCTTCAGGGTCACGGGACCATGGGCGCCTGGGACATCGAATCCCCGGCCCTGATCCGCTATGGACAGCTCACCTATGATGAGTTCTTCGTATCGGAGGCCGCCGCAGTGCAGGGCATCCGCATCACCAACCCGAGCAAATCCGATCCGCTGGTCATGCTCAAACATTTCGGGCCCGACAATCCTGACCTCGTGGTCGAGCCGTAATACTCAGCGCTACACGCCAACGCGCCGCGTCTCACTCTGAGGCGCGGCGCGTTTTCGTATCTCAACTCTCTCCGGCTCTGAGTTTTGCGCGTTTCCAGGAGATTTCAGGGAGGAAAGCCGTGCTCACGCTGCTGCCGTTCGTTGCCTGCGCCGCCCTGCAGTGCGCCCCGGTCGCCATGGTTCTCCCTGCGGATTCGAGGGCTTTCCCGCCGATAACACCCGGTTTCTGCTCGCCGTGCTTACCCGCGAGAAAGCGTTTCACGAACGCATTTACCGCCCGCTGCGCGAAGCACGGGAATTTCAACCGGAGGCCAAACGCGACTGACGATTAACAGGCGGCGCAACCGGGAATGCGAGCCAATGCGCTGTGCAGGGCCTGGCGAAGCTCATGAAATCCGGCAATACGCGCCGCTCACCTGCCCGGCAGCCATGACTGTCACTGGGCGCCGCGCAATTCCGGCCCTTCCACCAGCTCAACATCGAGGCCGTCCACCTCAACGCTTCGGCTGAAATCGCCTGCACGCAGCTGGAATTGCTCACGTTCGGAGGAAGGATTCCACAGCAGCACGGCTCCAGCCGTCGGATACCATGCGCACACCACCGGCTTGTCGTCTTCAACCCACGGGCCGGTGTACCCGCTGCCCACAACCTCCCGCTTGAGCGCAAAGAGGCCCGGAAGGTCTTCTTCAATGGCCCGGGATGCCTCCGGCGTAGCCGCCAGGGCCTGCCGCGTCACCACGCCGCCGCTGCCCGGTTTGAGCACCCGTGTTTCCAGAGCTTGCGCATCAAAATCTGACAGGAACGTCCATCCGTCGTCCGGCAGCGTCTCCACGGTTTCAAAGGGCATGCCCGCGGCCAGAAACAGGCTGTATGGCTGGTCATCCCCCACATACCGCTGTGCCTCGCCCCAGTAATGCTTAAAAGGCCCCCTTGGCGTGTGGCCGGCGAGCCGGGCATGCACGCGGGCCTGTTTGGCCATGGCGGGTTTCAAAGTAGCCCAATGTTCGATGGGAAAAGGAGTTACGCCTGACATAAACATCGTGTTGCGCACATCGGCGATGGTGGAAATGGCCAGTTTTCCCGCCAGGTTTTGCGCGGACAGCTGATCCGCGGGAAACGCCGTCGTCTCGCTCCAGGCCCAATCCGGCCGCGCAAAGCGCCGATGGAACAGCACACTGAACAGCTCGTCCGTCTTGCCTTTCAGGCGATTGAACGAGGCATCGTGGAACATCAACTCGCCCACCCGGAACGGCGCATCCCGGTAGTCCGTCAGGCGTATCCCCGCTTTCTCGGCCCCGAGGTACATGACCATATTCCCGAGACGAACACCGGGCGCGGCGTCCTGCTGCGCCTGAAAGCAGCCCGTCAGCTCATCGCAGGTAAACTCTACCCAGGACCGCACTAACGGAGAGAGTCGCCTCGCACGCGCGTCATCGCGCAGTTCTTCCCAGGCGGATTCGGAATATCCGCCCGTCTGGAGAAACCGTTCGCGGTGTTCCGCACAGAAACAGCCCCCAATCACCCCCGGCCCCACCGCCAGCCGGAAGTCGTCGTCCAAAAACAAGATATCCGGATTCAACGCCGCAATCTCCCGGACCGCCGCCACATTCTCAGCTGTCGCGGGTTCGTGCAGTGACGTTCCGCTATGTGCTTTACCGTCAACACGTTCGGCCATCCGCCAATGAGCGGGGGGCGTAAGCGCTGTCTGGCCCGATGCATCTCCCAGCGAATCGCCCGGATGCCCCAGAGGAACATTCAGCGGATGCCACCGTAACCCCAATGATTCCACCTGATTACGGCCTTTCTCCAACCCCTCGACGGTGTCATACCAGTACCCATAGAAGAACGCGGCCTGCCATATGTCCGTAACTCCAGCATCACGAACCACATGCAGGAGATCTGGGTTTGCCTCGCAGGCCAGCCGGGACAGGCAGGCGTGGTACCGCCTCGGGCTGTTACCCGCCTCCAGCGCACCCAGCAAAGGTATCCCACAACCTATTGCAGCACCGCACTTTAGAAAATTACGCCGATTCAGGTACATTCCAAACCCCTTTCGCATGTCAGGATGCCCCGCCAGACGGGATGCACAGCCCGAAGCATATTTCTGCCCGCTCCAACAGCGCCGGCGGCCACGTGCCGTGAATTAACCCGGCTTTCTGTCGTCGTTATTCTATGAAGGTATAGTATACAATATAGGCGAAAAGTGAACTGGAGCACCTGCAATGCCTCGAAAAATTTCAATACTACTCCAGCACGGGTCACTGGCGGCCCTGATTGCGCTTCTGTGTGCAAGCCTGGCTGATGCCGCTCAGATGGACGCCTCGGCCGGCCCTGACCGGAGCCAGAGGCTCGGCGTTCAGTCGGGCTACCAGCGGCCGCACTCCCAGCATTACAGCCAGGGCACCTCGGAAGGCGTCCATTTCCGTACCGATGTGCCCACTTACCAACATCGGACGAACAGCACCGTCGCCCGGGTCGGTCCACGCGGCGCGTACATTGCCACCGGCCAGGGAGTGGCCATCTCCCATTCCGGACGGTATTATCACCGCCCCTACCGGAATTACGCCTACTCCTGCCCTGTTCGCTCGTACTGGGTGCCCGGACATTGGGAAACCGTCCATAAAAATGTCTGGATTCCCGGCTATTGGACAAACCGCCTGATCCCCGCCGTCTACCGAAGAGAGGTTGTCAATGGCCGGGAGATCCTGGTCCTGGTTCAGGAGGAGCGCTGGGAAAACGTCTGGGTGGAAGGCCGCTACGAGACCCGACCCGAAAGCGTTTGGGTTGCCGGTTACTGGGCCCGGTACTGAGCCCCGCTGACTGCGGAACAGCGCGGTCAGCGGCGCTTGCGCGGGCCGCGTCGGCGCTGGGTTGGATGTTTTCGTTTCGAGGTATTCCGCCGCGGCGTCGTGCCAGCCGGTTCCGGCGCCTCGACGGTTTTACCACGCACTTGCACCACGCGCGCGTGTTTGTCCGAAGCCGAATTGAGACTTTCGCAACGGGGACACTTCGACAGGGTGTCCGCCTCCTCGTCCAAGTAACTGAATCCACAGAAGATACAGCGCCACAGATACTGTTTTCCGAGGGTGCGGTGCGAGCGCCACGCGCTGATTTCCGTGTACAGCCAGATCCCGGCCGCTATCACAAACAGCACGCCGCTATATAAGATGAGCGCCTGGCCTATCTCCAGCTGGATCATGGCAAAGCCCCCTCACTGGCCCGCGCGGCGGTGATGAGAAGCGTGCCGTGCTGATCCCGGGCGTCCGGTGCATCCAGCGGCTCGAAACGGTACGAGGTCAATGCGCGTGCGGCGCTCACCACGACCCCCGCCTCGTCGGGCAGCGGCGTGAGCACTTCAACCACTTCCCCCCGGGGATTTACACGAAACACCAGCGTGATGGGTTCGCGCAGATCCTCTGGATGCAACCGGAACAGGGCCTCGATCGGCGGTGAAAACAGCAGTTCGCGGTTCAGCGGTTCCGACATCCATTCCACATACGCCTCGAATCCCTCGGCAGGCCGCGCCACCAGCTTTGGCGCCGGCTTCTCCAGTGCCTCCTTGTCGGCGTCATCAAACCAACCCAGCGATGAGAGCGCGTCCCCCAGGCGTTCCAGCCCGCGGCTCAGCCGCGACCACGGCTCGCTCAATGGCGCGTCCAGGAAATCCACCAGGCGCGACCGGATGGAGAGCCCTTCCTCGCGCGCTTCAAGCATCTGCATCTCGGCAAACTCAAGCCGGGGCAGCTCAATTGCAGGAAGTCCCGCCGCCCAGTCCGACGGCGCAGGCTCCAGTCCCAGGCTTTCGAGTCCGGTGTCGCGCAGTGGATTCTGCAGCGTGGGCAGGCCTGCCATGCGCTCTCCGGGACTCGCCGCCGCGCTCCTCGATAGCGCCGGCTCCTCGGACAGGATACGAAAACTGTAGTAGTCGATGCGCTTCACGGGAAATTCAAAGACGATCGAGAAAAGCGTGACCATCGACAGATGGAACAGTGCGGATACAGAAAGGGCTGCCAGAAACAAACGGTTCCTGAGCATGCCTCCTTTGTTACCCTTCCTGAGATTCTGAAGGAGGTTGCGCCGCGATACCGAAATTAGTGATTCCGAGGCTCCGTGCAATGCCCAATACCTTCACCAGTCGCGCGGTCTCGGTGCGCCCGTCCGAGCGGATCAGCAGCATCAGGTCCGGACGCGCCCGCTTCTCGTCCGCCAGCTTCTGCGACAGCTGTCCCATGCTCGCCACTTCGACGTTGTCGACGTAGATCGGGCCATGGCCGTCCGGGCCGCCTTCGCCGTACGCCAGAGTGACCGTGAGGTCTTTTTTCTCGAGTGCGGTTGCCCCGAGCGCCTCAGGAACCTGAATGTTTACGGTGCTCTGAACCACAAACGTCGACGAGAGCATGAAAAACAGAATAAGCTGGAACACCACGTCGATCAATGGAGTCAGGTCCAGCTGGGCCTTCACCTTCCTCTTGCTATTACCGTCGCCATCTCTGAATTGCATCGCTTCATACACCCAGTGTTAAAATTTCTTCCCCTAGATCTCCCGTTCACCGCGATGCCGTGTCAACAGCTCGATCAGTTCCGAAGAACTGATCTCCATCTCGAGAATCATATTTTCGACCCGGGACACGAAATAGTTGTAGGCCACCAGCGTCGGGATCGCGACCGTCAATCCGGCCGCCGTCGTGACCAGCGCGTTTCCGATACCTTCCGCCAGGTCCGACGGGCTCACCAGTCCTTCCAGCGCCTGAATCTGCGCAAACGCCTTGATCATACCCGCCACCGTACCGAGAAGCCCAAGGAGAGGCGCGATGTTCGCGCACGTGGCCATCGCGGAGAGGTAACGTTCCAGCCTGGGGATTTCCAGATGCCCCGCGTCTTCGATCGCCTCGCGGATGTCTTCTTTCGTCCGGTTATATTTCAGAATGCCGGCGCGCATGATCCGTGCAATGGGCGCATCGACTTCATCGCAGATCTCCACCGCATCCTGAATCCGGTTCTGGCGAAGCACCTGCCGCATCGTATCCATGAATTCCCGCGTATCGATCGACGCCCGGCGCAGGCTGTAAAAACGTTCTATGATGATGGCCAGCGCCACGATGGAACAGAGTCCAATCGGGATCATCAGCACGCCGCCCTGCATGATCACCTTGAAGATCTGCATCTCGGTATCCGGCACGGAACATCCCTCCTTCTCAGATGCAAGAAACCGCCGTAAAATTCTATCGGGTCACCAGAGTCCCCAGCCCCTGCGTCGTGAAGATCTCGAGCAGGAGGGCATGCGGCACGCGACCGTCAATGATGTGCGTTTTCCGTACGCCCTGATCCAGCGCCAGGAGACACGAATCCACCTTGGGGATCATGCCGCCGGCAATCACCCCCAAATCCTTCAATTTGGTAATTTCATCCCGCTCGATCCGGTGAATCAGCGTCTCGGGATCTTTCGCATCGCGCAGCAGACCCGGGGTGTCCGTCATGAACACCAGTTTTTCCGCCTGCAGCGATGCGGCAATCTCTCCGGCTGCCGTATCCGCGTTGATGTTCCACGTATTACCCTCACGGTCCGTGGCCAATGGCGCCACGACGGGAATAAATCCCGTCCGGCACAACGTGTCGATGATCCCGCTGTTCACCTGGGTTATCCGGCCCACAAACCCGATGTCGGCGCCGTCAGGAAGTTCAATCCGCTGGGCATGCAGCAAGTTCCCGTCCTTGCCGCAAATCCCCACCGAATTGCCGCCGGCCGTATTCAACAGCGCCACGATCTCTTTGTTCACCGTGCCCGCGAGCACCATCTCCACCACGCGGATGGTCTCTTCATCGGTAACCCGCAGCCCGTTGTGAAACGAGGCCTCGACGTTAAGTTGTTTGAGACGGCGATTGATTTCAGGGCCGCCGCCGTGAACCACGACCGGGTTCATGCCCACGTATTTCATCAGGGTGATGTCTTCCGCGACGCTCTTTCGAAGGGTCGCGTTCTCCATCGCAGCGCCGCCGTACTTGATCACCACGGTCTTGCCATCGAACTCGCGGATATACGGCAACGCCTCGATCAGGATCGAGGCCTTCTGAATAAACTCGCTCATTTTGCTTTGCATGTCGTTCCCCAGAAAACCCGCCCCCTAGGTACGGTAATCGGCATTGATTTTGACGTAATCGTAGCTGAGGTCGGAGCACCAGAATACCGCAGAACCCGGCCCATTCCCAACTTCGAGCCGAATCTGAAATTCCGGGCGCCTCATTACCGCGGCCGCATCCTCTTCACGATACGCCAGCGGCATGCCTCCCGACACCACGTGCACCTCGTCAAGCCACAGCGCCACATCCGCCGGATCAAACGGCACTCCCGCGTAGCCCGCGGCGCATACGATCCGCCCCCAGTTGGGATCTCCGCCGAAAAACGCCGTCTTGCAGAGCTGCGACAGCCCAATCGAACGGGCCAGGGTCTTCGCTTCGGAATCGCTGCCTGCGCCCGAAACCGCGATCTCCACCAGTTTCGTCGCGCCCTCGCCGTCTTTCACCAGCATTTTCGCCAGCGACTGGCATATCCCGGACAGCGCCGCATGGAACGCCGCGTAATCCGGGCTCCCCTGGGCGATCGCGGGCAATCCCGCCGCTCCGTTTGCCAGGCACAGCACCGTGTCGCTGGTGCTCATGTCATTGTCCACGGAGATGCAATTGAAGCTGCGCTCCACGGCATCACGCAGCATCTCCGAAAGCACCGGCGCTTCCACCGTGGCATCGGTAGAAAGCACGGCGATCATCGTCGCCATGTTCGGGCAAATCATTCCCGAACCCTTGGCCATCGCTCCGATGCGCACCGTGCCCGCGCTCAACTGCACCTCACAGGCCAATTCTTTGGGCACCGTGTCCGTGGTCATGATCGCGCGCGCCGCGTCGCCATGCCCCTCTACGGAAAGCGAGGCTGCACAGCGGGTGATACCGTCCAGGACGCGATCCATCGGCAGCGGCACCCCAATCACGCCGGTGCTGCAAATGCACACTTCGTCCGCGGGCGCGCCCAAATGTGCGGCAACCGCATCCGCCATCGCGCGCGCATCCCGGTGTCCCCGTTCGCCAGTCGCGGCGTTGGCATTGCCGCTGTTGACGAACACGGCCCGCGCCGCGCCCTTCGCGCACACGCCCACATTCCATTCGACCGGCGGCGCTTTCATGACATTCGTCGTGAACATCCCGGCGACCGACGCAGCCCTGTCACTGACCACCAGCGCACAGTCGTTTTTGGACGAGTTTCGCCTGATGCCTGCCGCCACACCGGACGCACGGAAGCCCTTCGGCGCAGTAATGCCGCCTTCGAGTGCGCTCATGGCGCCATCCCTCCGAAATTCAGGCCCTTCGTTTCATCCAGACCGAACATGATGTTCATGCACTGCACCGCCATGCCTGCAGTGCCGCCGAACAGATTGTCTATCGCGCTGACCACGATCAGGTTGCCGGTCCGCTTGTCCATCACCCATCCGAAATCGCAGAAATTTGAACCGCGCACAAAGCGGATCTCGGCGAGTTTTCCTTCGCCCAATACCCGCAGGAACGGCTCATCCGCGTACCGTTCGTAACATTTCGCCACATCGAGGCCGTCTTTCGGGCGAAACGTCATCGTGCTGAGGATGCCCCGCGTATACGGCCCGACATGCGGCGAGAACTGCACCATCACGCTGCCGCCGAGTTCCTGCTCGATCTCCGGCGTATGCTGATGTATGCCAAGCTTATACGCACGGACGTTCTCATTCATTTCGGGAAAATGGAACACCTCGTGCAGCGAACGTCCCGCACCGGATATACCCGAGATCGTATCAACAATCACAGGGAAATCCTGCGAAATACCCTCGACCAGAGGACGCAACGGGAACAGCACGCTCATCACATAACAGCCCGGAACCGCCACAAGCGACGTCTTTGCGAGCTGCTCGCGGTAATAGGGCGCCAAACCGTACACCGCCTCGTCCAGCAATTCCGGCGCGCGGTGCTCCATCCCGTAATATCTTTTGAAATCGGCCGTGTTTTTGAGCCGAAAATCCGGCCCCATGTCGATCACCTTTACGCCCGCCTTCCGCAATGGAGGGATCAGGTCCATGGAGGTCCCGCCGTGCAACGCCATAAACACCACATCGCACTGGTCCGCAAGGCGCTCCGCGTCAAACGTGTCCAGCGTCACTGCCGTCGTCTTTGCCAGCGCGGGCATCACCTCGCCGAGTTTTTTGCCGCCTTCCAGCTCAATCGCCGCCACCAGCTCCGCCTCAGGGTGGATCCCCAGAAGACGAATCAGTTCACGCCCGGCATACCCGACCGCACCAATTACACCTGCTCGAATCATCTCAATCTCCTCGTTGCAAAAAAGTAGCCAATTATAGCCACGCGCCGTATCCGGTTCAATTTACTCTTTCGCACATTATGCGCAGAATTGCACGGATCACGGTGGCAGAACACCTCCAATGCAGGCTTAAGCCGGCGGAAATTTGCTCGCCTGGCATCGCTGTGCGTTTATGCCCCGGCGGCTAGCGTAAATGCCAAGGCGATATCGCCACGGTCAAATCATAAATGGTGCGAATCGCGCTCTTTTGTTCTTGAAGTGGCCGAGCGCGGCAGCGCCGCAACTGAGCCACGGGGACTGTGATCCCCCGGAGTCCACCCCCAAATCGGCTGACGCCGATTCACCCCCGCCAGCGGGGGACAAGTGCGCCGCATCCGGATTGCAGAGGCGACCCATGGGTCGCCTATCTCATCGGTACGCGTTGACCTAAATACAGGGCAGGCGCCGCCGATACCGGCTCTTGTGTCCCCCGCTGGCGGGGGTGGACACGCGTCCCGCGTGGCCGGGGGTGGACTGCGTGGATCCCGCGTGGGCGTCCTGAAGAAGGGCAGGCACAGGGGCCTGCCTCTACAAACGCGGTACGCCTTGCCGGAGGCGGACCATGCCGTGCCAGCGCTGCCGCTTCCGGCTCTTGTGTCCCACGCTGACGGGAGTGGCCGCGAAGCGGCCGGGGGTGGACTCCCATCACCGGTACGATCGCAGATCGGCGCAAGCCGGAAGTGGAAGTGCGCGGCGCCAACGTGCTAGTCTTTCAGCTCTGCTTCCAATCCGCCGGATTCTATACGCCCTGCGGATTAAGTCACGACCGCGTATCCCGGAGACAACATGACAAAAACACATACCATTGCTGTGCTGGAAGGTGACGGCATCGGACCCGAAACCACGGCCGAGGCTATCAAAGCCATTCAGGCGGTCAGCTCACGGAGTGGCGTCCAGTTTGACCTCCGTTACGCGCCGTTCGGGGGCCAGGCCTATTTTGAAACCGGCGCCTCATTTCCACTCGAAACACAGAAGGTCTGCGACGAAGCTGATGCCATCATCAAGGGACCCATCGGGCTGAGTCATGAGGAATCAAAGAAAATCCCGACGCAGGAGCAGCCCGAACGCGGCGCTCTTCTGCCCCTGCGTAAACGCTACAACACTTTCGCCAACTTCCGGCCCGTTTTCCTTCCTCCGGAGCTCATTGCGTTTTCCCCGCTCAAACCCGAAGTGGTAGGCGACGGAATCAACATCATGATGATACGGGAGTTGGTCAGCGGGCTCTATTTCGGCGCAAAGGAAAATGGAACCGACGCAAACGGCCTCCGCTATGTTAAAGAAACCCTGGAATACAACGAGCAGCAAATCCGCGATATCCTGCACGTTGCGTTCAAGGAAGCGCGAAGCCGAAAGAAAGTGCTCCACAACGTCCATAAAAGCAATGTGCTCATCTCCAGTGTATTGTGGAATACCGTCCTGGACGAGATCGCGGGCGACTATCCCGATGTCACCGTAAAAAACATCCTGGTCGACGCCGCCGCCACCGCCATGGTGCTGCATCCCCGCCAGTTCGATGTCATGGTCATGGAAAACATGTTCGGTGACATCCTGACCGACCTCGCAGGCGGGTTGGTGGGCTCCCTGGGACTCATGCCCTCCGCCTGTGTCGGCCCCAGCAAGGCCTATTACGAACCGTCCCACGGATCCGCCCCGGATATCGCGGGAAAAGGCATTGCAAACCCCTATTCCATGATCGGATCCATCGCCCTCATGCTCGAGAAGAGCTTTGGCATGACGGAAGAAGCCGGGTGGGTCTGGGAGGCCTTGCGGGCGGTGTTCCGTGAAGGCTGCGCGACGCCCGACCTCGCCAAACCCGAGCTGGGTTACCGGGCACTGAACACCAGCGAATTCGGCGACATGGTCGCCCGCTATATCGCCGCCTGAACATCTCAGCGGCATGGAAACCCGAACGCAACAGCGGACAGGACCTCAGAGCACCGGACCAATGCGGGACAGCTCCAAAACCGTCGCCGGGTTGATTCTGTTTCTCGCCATGGTCAGCTGGGCGCAGGCCCCGGTATTTATTCGTTTCCTGCGCGAGGCCTACGAGCCGTTTTCCATGGCCTTCATCCGGTACTCGAGCGGCGCGCTTGCGCTGACCGTCGTCAGTTTGCTCTTCTACCGGAGTGAATTCCTGCGCCTGCTCCGCGACCCGCGGCCTGTACTCGGTATCGCTGTGCTCAATACCTTCCAGCAATGGACCTGGACCGCGGGATGCTATGGCTCCACTGCCACGATGGCGCAGGTGTTCAACATGCTCTCCCTGGTCTTTGTGGTGATTTTCAGCTTCATGCTTTTCCACGAAGAACGCGCGGTCATCCGCAGTCCGCTTTTCGCCGCCGGTTCCTCCCTGTGCTTTCTGGGGGCAGTGGCGGTGCTCACGAAAGATCCCAACTCGCTCCGGCCCGTCTTCGACCGTTCGTCCCTGCTGCTGCTCATCACTGCCGTAAGCTGGGGGGTATACCGGGTCTGGAGCAAGCACATTGTCATGACCTGGCACCCCATCCCCATGTTCACGGTACTGGCATGGCTCACTTCCGCAGGATTTCTTGCGCTCACATTCGCCGTAGGGCGCCCATCGGATCTTGTGAACGCGGGCGGCTGGCTCACCTTCGTCGCGTTGTTTTCGGGCATCATGCCCATCGCGGTTGCCCACCCCAGCTTCAATTATGCTCAGCGAAACCTCGGCTCAGCGTTCTGCACCAGTGTAGGGAATCTCACCCCGCTGCTGACCTATCTCTTCGCCATTGTGATGCTCAACGACGAATTTCTCCGTCTGTCGCAGTGGCTGGGCGCGTTTGTCTTGATCGGCGGAGCATTTTTAGTGATCCTGGCGGGGCGCAGGGTGCAGAACGGGCAGGCGGCGGCAGATATGCCGCCCGTTGAAGCCGCTACGGCTGATAGCGGTCCGGGCCGGGCCCGATAGCCTCATACGGGCTGCCGGAAAAGCTGAGGATGTCTTTGAAATTCGGCAGTGCCGGCTGCGAACCCCGGATCCGCCAGTGGCCATCGTAATTCGCAAACGTAAGCCAGACCTCGCCCCGTTCGGTTCGTGGAAAATAGGCTTCCTCACCCGCAAACCGGCCCGTAAAATCCGACACGGCGATCCCGTTGAACCGGCAGAACAACAGCACCCGCACTTCCTGCCCCGGTTCATAGGCGGAGAAGTCCCAGCGCCGGATTTGGCGAGCCATGGAGCACCGGTTATAGCGTTCAAAAAACCATTGAAACGCCCGCCGGACATATTGAAGGCCCCAATTCTCCGGATCCACATATTCATCGGCGTAGAGATCCAGCACGCCGTCCAGATCCTTTTCTGAAAAGGCCCGATCCAGCCTCTCAATGCGCTCGACAATACTCTGGGCCACGGCCATTCTCTCGTTCGGGACCCCTTCAAATCCCGGCCACCACGCTTCAATCCCGTCGGTCAACGCACCGCTTCGGGGCAGAGGCCGGCTGTCAAAGACGTCAGCCAGCGGCGTCACCACCACTTCCTCGGCGATCCGGCTCTCGACCACGCTCAAGGCCAGACACTCGCCGAAATCCACGTTACCCGTGAAGACCTCGTTCTCGGTGGTCAGCGCAGTGACCGCATAGGCTACGCTTTGCCCCACTTCCGGCAGGGCATCCAGCCAGCGCCGCCCCTCGACATCTCCCGCCACCAGCTGAAACGGTTCCGTGGGACCATACCGCCGGTACACCTTATAGGCAAAGTCGTATTCGCGAAATGGCCAGGTCAGCTCGATGCCTTCCTGCGTCCGGCGCGCCTGCACCTTCCAGACAGGCGCCGGTACGCCCGGCACGCGAAAGTCCTGCACCTGCCGGTGGCTCTCGCGGTTGTTCAGGATATAAACGGCACGCCCAACCCGATAGATAGAGGCGGTCCCGGAACCGTCCGGCACATAGTATTTATCCAGAAGGTCCGTCCAGGCCTGCGGGGACGCCATCCTGCCCGGCTGGACCACTTCCGCAAACTGTTGAAGGGCGCGCTGTGACGCGTAGGGCGACAGAATTGGAATCCAGTAATGCCGGCCGGAATTGGGGATCAACTCTTCGATCTGGCCCGGGCGCTCCATCCCGTAGGCCCCCCAGATCAGGTAGCCTTCCCCGGACACTCCGTCGATATCGCGCAAATTGTGCTGAAAATCGAGCGGCGAACGGCACCGGCCCAGCTGAAATGCGACGCGCACCTTCTCCTCCACAAATTCTTTGCGCGGAATCAGGGCGTAATCCGTCAACTCCCTCAATGCCGGATAGATTGCGTTCTTCCAATGGTGTCGTGCCGCCCCGAACCACAGGTCGTCTTCCGGCTCAAAGACGTACACGGTTGCGCCGGTCATCGCACCGTTGAAGATCATGGCCTCGTACAACGCCGGCGGCATCGCGGCATTCGTAGCTCCGTAGCCGAAGACGCCCGGCATCAGCAAGTGCGCATCGCTGTACCACGCTGACGTCGGCCCGACTCCCCACTGGCCGGCCGCGCCTTCCAGCCAGAGCCCGAATGCGGTACTGAGCCGGGGAATGTCATGCCCGCCCCGATAGCGCGCCACGGGCGCCACGTACGCCCCGCAGACCATCAACTTTTCATAGAGCGGCTGACTCGACGCATTCGACATCAGACGCGGCCAGTGCAGCCCGTCCAATTCCAGGATCATCAGACGGCCATACCGTGAAGCTGCGTCGATGATGCTTATCAGCCAGCGAACGTTCGCCGGAGTATTCAGCTCGGAGTCCGGTCCGAATTCGCTGTATTCGTCGAAACAAAGCCCGTGGGCGCGAATTCCTTTGATGCAGACATAATCGCGCAGGAGTTCTTCCGTCAGGCCGGCCGGGTACGCGCTGCGGGGATCTGAATCTGCAACATCCAGAACAACGGGCACTTCAGCCGCTTCCAAAAATTCGAGAACGCCGCGCGTCCGCTCGTGCCGCGTCGCCAGGCTGAGCCCTTTAATGCTGATGCACAGCGCTGAAAACGCTTTCAACTCCGCCGGAAGCTCCCCCCACCGCTGTACAAGCTGCGCCCCAATGTTGTCGACATCTCCCTCGCCGCTGTGGGTCATGTCGAAGACGAAAAGAGGGTGCTCCGCGCTGACTTCGATGGTGAGCGGGGGGTATTGTTGCTGCGCCTGCGCCCCCTGCAGCGTGGCTACGAGCGTCACGGCAAGAAGAAGGCTGTTTGCTATCTGGCGCTTAAATAGCATCATGGCCAAATTGTAGATAATCCGCTTCCATTCGGACAACACACACCTTCATAGCACCACGGAATGAACCCCTCACCTCTATTTGCGCACCGGAAATACGCAAAACCCGGCGCGGTCCGCTCTGTGTTGATACCTTGAACGGCCCCAGAGATGCATCCCGCGGCAGCCTTTCCGGTTTGAAATGCCCCCAGTGCCAGCCAGTCCGCCCCCGGAGACAACTGCTCCTCCCGGATGAAAAACCGCCGTGGGGTCTTACAAGCTGGCGAAATCATTCCCCGTTCATTCGTGCGCGGCTGAGCTGGACCGCCTCGAAACCACTGCCTTCCCTCTCAAGGTAATCGAAGAGACGCTCCAGAGCCACGACGGTCTTGGCATCCGTAATTGCGTGCTCCCTCAGCATCCGCCTGAGGTCTTCCAGGGCGAACTCGGCTGGTGTAATTCGTTCGTCAAATTCCAATGCCTGGCCCGCATGCACGAGATCGAACGCCAGAAACAAATGGATCCGCTCGCTGGTGTAGCCGGCGGACGCGAATATCATCCCCACCGGCACCAGGCGCCCTGCCCGGTATCCTGTCTCTTCCCGCAGTTCCAGCTGCGCCCGTTCCACAGGCTCATCGCCCGGCTCCAGCTTACCCGCCGGAATCTCAAGGACCGTCTCGCCCACGGCAATCCGGTACTGCCGAATCAGCACGATTCGTCCGTCGAGCACCGGCACAATACCCACGCCGCCGGGATGTTCCACCACTTCGCGCGAGGCGGTCACTCCGTCAGCAAGCCGCGCCTCACCTGCCCGCACATCGAAAATGCGCCCCTCAAACACCCGCTGTGAATTGATCCATTCTTCCATAGTGCCTCACTCGCCCGTGCGCGTTTGCTCCGGCTCCGGCCTTAACCTGCGCCAGTGCGTTGGAGGCCACCAGACGGCCGTGGCTTTCCCCACGAGCTGCTCTCGCGGCACCCAGCCCAGGCTCCGGCTGTCCACCGGCTCCTCCGGCGCCTCAGAAAGCAGAAAGTAGCTGTTTTCAGGCACTACAGAATACGTTTTGCTTCGGGAGCGCCCGTAGGAGCCCGTAATGGCCGGCGCATCAAACCGCATGCCCGCCAGCGCCGCGGAACCGGTAAGTGGCGCATCGTTGATCGTCAACTCGCCGCCTTCGATGAGCACTCGCTCACCCGGCAGGCCCGCAACCCAGCCCAACTGCATCTTCTCCCGCGGGTCGGAACCGGCCCGGTACAACACAAGCTCGCCCCGGCGGGGCGGACGTCCCGCGGTCAGCCGCCGGCGCGTGAACGGTACTGGCAAGCCAAATACGCACCGATCGACGCAGAGGTGGTCTCCCCGGCGCACAGCGCTCTGCGCGGCGTCGGCACGCACGTGCCAGCTCCGGACCCAAAAGAGCCGAAAAACGAGGAGCAGCCCCACCACCGCCAGGAGGCTACGCCACCACCAGGTCTTCGAGAATCCCGTAAAATCCCGCACCCGGCCTGGAGGCCACCAGATGCAGGTCGCCGGGCCCAGCAGGTTTTCATTAGGCACCCAGCCCCAGAACCGGCCGTCCCGGCTCTTCTGCGTATTGTCGCCCAGCAGAAAATAGTGCCCTTCCGGGATGACGGAATACTCGTCTTCGGGAGCAATCCCGTACTTCATGCGCTCTCGATGGCCCATGAACGGCACACCCATCTCGCGCTCATCCGCATAGTGCATGTCAGGCGGCATATCGGGTGGGAACGGCAGCGGCTCTCCATTCACGTACAGTTTTCCGTCCTGGATGTGAACACGCTCGCCGGGAAGCCCGGCGATCCGTTTGATCAGCGTCGTTTGCGTCGCGTCTTGTTCCGCGGATTTGAAAACAACGATGTCCCAGCGTTTCGGAGATTCGCCGTAATAGATCCGTTTTTTCATGAACGGATAGCGCAGTCCGTAGCGCCATTTGTTCACGAAAACACGGTCGCCCAGGAGAAAATGGGGATCCCCGTGCAGTGTGGGCTCCATGGAGCCCGATGGAATACGGAACGGTTCCGCGACCGACCAGCGAATCGCCAGAGCCAGCGAACCCGCGACAAGGATCGTCTTTGCCCATTCAATGGCGCTCTCGCGCGTAAACCCGCCCGTCAGCCAGGCCAGCGCGCCGACCAGCAGGGCCCCCAGACCCGCCTTCGCCGCCTGGGCGCCGCGCGACGGCTTCCCTCCGGGCTGAATGTTCTCTCGCTTTTTCCCGCGGCCTGCCACCCGGTCTCCCTTCCGTTCAACCCGCGCCAACCGGCGGTTCTGCCCCTCCCCCTACGCTGCGCGCTCGATGGGGCGGCCACCACACTGACACCACGCTGCCGATGATATCCTCTCGCGAGACCCACGCTACCGGCGGTCCAGCTGCTCGTTTGTCCGCAGCATCATACACGACCACTACCCCGCCCTCGGGCACGCGCCCAGGCTTGAATTTCCCTTCGTCGGCAAGCGAGCCCACGACATGCCCCTCGATACAGCAGCTGCCATCCCTGCGCGAGACGTTCTGACCCGGCGTGCCCACCACGCGGCCAAGAAACATCTGCGGAGACGAGTTATCCCCGTCTTCGGCGGCATACGCGATCACTTCCCCCCGGCGCGGCAGGCGCCCGGGAAACAAGCGTGCATTCGTAAACGGCACGCGCAATCCAGCCATCAGGCGGTTGATCAGCACGCGCTCGCCGCGTGCCGGGAAATCGGGCACCTGGCCATGCCGGACCCGCATCGACATCACCAAAAACCCGGTCACGAACAGGTATAAGAGGACAGCCGCGGGAATCCCAAACAGGATTCCCTTCCCCCACACCGTGCGGGAGAATCCCGTGAAATCGCGCCGGTGGCCCCATGGCCACCAGATGCAGAAGGCCCGCCCAACGATATTCTCTTCGGGCACCCAGCCGAAATATCGCCCGTCGCGGCTCCGGGCGCTGTTGTCGCCCAGCAGGAAATAGTGCCCTTCCGGGATGAGGCTGTACTCATCCTGCGGCAACACGCCATAGCGCATGTGTTCGCTGGACATATAGAGGCGCCTGCCCCGCTCCAGGTCCTCCAGTTCGTTCGTATAGCGCATCTCCGCCGGCATATCCGCGGGAAACGGCACCGCTTGGCCGTTTACATGGAGTTGCCCGTTCGAAATGTGGATCCGCTCGCCCGGCAATCCGGCCACCCGCTTGATCAGCACCTTGTGTGCAGCGCCTTTTTCGGGCGTAATGAAAACCACAATGTCCCAGCGCGCTGGGTCGCCCATATCAAGCAGACGTATGTTGCAGAAAGGCACCCGCGGACCGTATGCGAGTTTATTCACCGCCACCCGGTCGCCTTTGAGGAATTTCGCATCGCCGTGGAGCGTCGGCTCCATCGACCCCGACGGTATGCTGAACGGCTCGAACCACAGCCAGCGGATCAGCAGGACGACCACGATCACTTTCAGCCAGGCTTTCCCGTTCTCTAACGTCCACGGGCCGGTGATAAACGTGATCGCATCGCGGAGACGGGAGAAAACGCCCCGGGGATCCTCCGCGCGCTGCCGACTGCCACCCGATCCTGCCATGCCTGCTACCGCCCTTCGTCGCCGACCTGCAGCAGCGCCATGAAGGCCTCCTGGGGCACTTCAACCGTACCGACCTGCTTCATTCGGCGCTTACCTTCCTTCTGTTTCTCCAGCAGCTTGCGTTTGCGTGAAATGTCGCCGCCGTAGCACTTCGCTGTGACGTTTTTGCGCAGCGCCTTGACGGTTTCGCGCACCAGAATACGGTTTCCAATCGCCGCCTGGATGGCCACTTCGTACTGCTGTCTCGGGATCAGCTTGCGCAATTTCGAGGCCAGAGTCCGTCCAATCCATTCCGCCGAGCCTCGAAAAACGACCGTCGACAGCGCGTCCACCGGCTCCCCATTGAGCAGGATGTCGAGTTTGACCAAGTCGCCTTCACGGTACCCGATCATGTGATATTCAAGCGAGGCATATCCCCGGCTGTAGGTCTTCAACTTGTCATAGAAGTCCAGCACGATCTCCGCCAGCGGCATCTGATACACCGCCAGGCAGCGCCGGGCGTCCAGGTAGTCCACGCGGACATGAAGCCCCCGCTTTTTCTTGCACAACTCGATGATCGGGCTCAAATACTCCGTGGGGGTGATGATCTCCACCTCGATGTAGGGCTCTTCCACGCGATCAATCCGGGCGGGATCGGGCATCTGCGATGCGCTCTGGACCACCCGCATCTGCCCATCCGTCTGGTGGGCGTGATATTCGACGTTCGGGACCGTGGTCACGAGCGTCAGATCAAATTCGCGTTCCAGCCGTTCCTGCACAATTTCCATGTGCAGAAGGCCCAGGAATCCCAGCCGAAACCCCAAACCCAGCGCGTCCGAGTTGTCCGCCTGATATCGGAACGAGGCGTCATTCAGGTGCAGCTTGTCCAGCGCGTCACGAAGTTCCTGGATATCCGTGGTGCCCGCGGGATACATGCCGCAGAACACCACCGGCTGAATTTCCTTATACCCCGGCAGCGGAGCTCCGGCGGGGCGCGACGCGTCCGTCACGGTGTCCCCGATATTCACCGTCGCGAGCGTCTTGATCCCGCAGATGAGGTAACCTACCTCTCCCACCTCCAACGCCTCGGCGGGGCGCATCTCCGGCGTCAAAAAGCCCAGTTCGGAGATCTCATACCGCTCGCCGTTCGACATCAGCATGATCCGCTGGTTCTTCACGAGGCGGCCGTCCACCACACGCACGTACGTCACCACGCCGCGGTAGGGATCGTATTTGGCATCGAAGATCAGCGCGCGTGGCGGGCCGCTGCGCTGGCCCTGTGGCGGCGGCACCCGTTTCACAATCGCCTCGAGGATCTCCCGGGTACCCAGGCCTGATTTGGCGCTTGCCAGCACGGCCTCGCTTGCGTCGAGCCCCACCACATCTTCGATCTGATGCCGGGTCGATTCCACGTCCGCGCTGGGGAGATCCACTTTGTTGATCACCGGAATGATCTCGAGATTCTGCTCAATGGCCCGGTACGCATGGGCCAGGGTCTGCGCCTCTACTCCCTGGGCGGCATCCACCAGCAGCAGCGCGCCTTCGCAGGCGGCCAGGCTGCGCGACACTTCATACGAAAAATCCACGTGCCCCGGCGTATCAATCAGATTCAACACGTAGTCCAGGCCATCCTGGGCCCGGTAGTTCAGACGGGCAGCGACCGACTTGATGGTGATCCCCCGCTCACGCTCCAGATCCATCGTGTCGAGCGTCTGTTCGCGCAGATTGCGCGCGTCAACCGCTCCCGTATATTGGAGCAGGCGGTCCGCCAGCGTCGACTTGCCGTGGTCGATGTGGGCGATGATCGAAAAATTGCGAATCTGCTGCTGCGGTGTTGCCATGTAACCTGTATCCGGCGGAATTCTCTCGATTTCTCAAACCTGACGTCGTGTTCGGTCAAATACCTGGTCGATTACCCGTACACTGCGGAAACCTGCCTCCAGATGCCGCTCCACATAACCGCGGACCGCCGCGAACACCGCGGTGATTCCTTCAATGTCCGGGCATGACTCCGGGTGCGCGGCCAGTGCGCATAACCCATCGTACTCGAGCGCATTCAGCCGGCGATCACCCCGCTGTGCCGGCGATAATACGCCGTGTTCGTACGAAAACCACACCCACTCGCGAGTGCCGCGCGGCGCCAGAGTCACTTCAAAGCCCGCGCTCGACATCAACTGAAGCGCCTGCCACGCCGTATGCGTCCGGCTGTCGCCCGTCCATTGCGTCAGGGAAGTCAGCCCGCGAACGAGTGTCGAGTACAGCTGCTCCGACGGCTCATTTTCCTGGGCCGCCTTGTATACGATCTCCAGTGGAAACGCTGCGCATACCGACCGCTCAAGATCTGCTTTGATCGCGGGATAGGTCTCCAGGACTGACGCCTCCGCCAGCCTCTGAACCGACCGGCCGTCCTTCCAGTAGTAAACGATCTCCAGCCGGTTAAACACATCCAGCACGCCCGACAGATTGCTCTTCGGCCGGCGCGCTCCCGCGGCCATGCACGCCACTTTGCCCCGATCCGGCGTCAGAAATGTCACAATCCGGCTCGTCTCGCTGAAGTCCACGCCCCGAAGCACCACGGCCTCTGTTCGTTCCTGCGACACAAGTCCACTCCGACGCTCCGGACCGTATACATCCATTGCCCGGCTCGAAGGGGAGGCAAAACGAAGTCCAAGGCGGGCAAGGGATTACCGGCGCTATCTTACCACTCCATCGACGGGGAAGCAAACTGGCCCGCCGTCCGGCACAGCGGACGCTGCTGCTGTGCCGGCCAGTTTACTGCGAAAAGACTGGCCCAATGGCCAGCCGATTCGCCGATTTGACCTGAGCCACTTCCATGCGTTAAGATTTGTTCACTTCGTCAAGCGAAGCATGCCGCCGGAGTGGTGGAATTGGTAGACACGCATGGTTCAGGACCATGTGCTCGCAAGGGCGTGGGGGTTCAAGTCCCTTCTCCGGCACCATGGCCATCAATGTGCCCGGCCCGGGTTCACCGGGCCGGGCGTTTTTCATTGCCCCGGTCACGGCCAGCCGCCGGCGCGTGCGGCTTCGCTGCGCAACCCATTTCCCCCGCCTCCCTCCATACGCGCAAAAACCTGTTTCACAACGGGAGGCATCGGTGTATACTATTTCCGATTCTGGAAGTGCAACGCACCCAGAGCACAGGTATGATTTGGCTCGCGGAAAGTACGCAAGTGTCAATCTCACAACAGATTACCGGCATGCCGGATATCCGGAGAGCCTGGATGGACGCACAAAATCCAAGCCATCGACACGGGCCATTCTGCCCAGACACTGCCAGCGGCCGCTGTGCCGCGCCTGCCCAGTTCACCCACCATTTCATCTTCATTGAGATGCCGCATTAGGCCGAAACGCTCGGTCCCGTCCCGGGACATGCATCAAATCCAATCCGACAAGACGAATTCCTGGCAATGGCACGCGACCCAATCACACCGAAGGGTTAAGGAAGCTCGGACATGAACAACAACAATCACACACCGAACAACACCAACGGCACGCGCACGCTGGGGCCTGTATCTGACCTGGAACGGCATCTCCCCAGCGACTGGTGGCGCACCCTGTTCAAAGCCCTCTACTTGAAGACAGACGGCGATGTCGTCGAGAATGAAACCAACACCATTCGGGACGTTGACCAACTCATCATGGCCACGGGAATCGGGCTGGATGACCGTATTCTCGACCTGTGCTGCGGGCAGGGACGCCACAGCATGGAGCTCGCGCGGCGCGGCTACAAAAACGTGACCGGCATCGACCGTTCTCGCCACCTCGTCCGGCTGGCCCGGCGGCGCGCCGAACGCAAAAAGCTCCAGATCACCTTCCGCGAAGGCGACGCGCGCAAGTTCCGGCTCCCCGAGTCGTCCTTCGATTGCGTCTTCATCATGGGCAACTCCTTCGGCTATTTTGAGCGCGAAGAAGATGACCTCGCCGTGCTGCGGGCTGTGCTGCGCGTGCTCAAGACCGGCGGCAGGGTCTTGCTCGACGTCACCGACGGCGACTGGATGCGCTCCCATTTTGAGCCCCGAAGCTGGGAGTGGGTCGATCAAACCCATTTTGTCTGCCGCGAACGCGCCCTGGCCGGCGACCGGGTGCGCCTGATCAGCCGTGAAGTCGTGACCCACGTCGAGCGCGGTGTCATCGCGGATCAGTTTTACGCCGAACGCCTGTACACCTGCGACGATCTCAAGCGCCTGCTGCGCACCGCGGGGTTCGTCGACGTCAGCCGCGTCGCCGCCCCGGTCACTGGTTCCGATCGCCAGCAGGACCTCGGGATGATGGCGCAACGCATCTTCATTGTCGCCACCGTGCCTCAGTCGCGGGTGAAGCTCCGGCGGAGGGGACCCCTGTTCCGTGACGTGACCGTGCTCCTGGGCGATCCGCGCCTGCCCGACGACGTCAAGCGCGAAGGCCAGTTCAATCCGGAGGACATGGATACCGTGCGCCGGATGCAGGATGCCCTGGGCACACTCCGCGAATACAATTTCGCTTATTGGGATGATCACGGAAGCCTGCTGCATTTTCTGGAGCAGGAACGCCCCGCGTTCGTGTTCAATTTGTGCGATGAGGGATTCAAGAACGACCCGTTCAAAGAGCTGCATGTGCCTGCCCTGCTCGAGCTGTTCGGCATCCCCTATTCCGGCGGCGCGCCAGCCTGTCTCGGCATGTGCTACAACAAGGCCCTCGTGCGCTCGATCGCTCAGTCCCTCAACATACCCGTGCCCCTCGAGACCTATTCCGGCCCCGACGACCAGGCCGCGACCCTGCCGTCGCTGTTTCCCGCGCTCCTCAAACCAAACTTCGGCGACAGCAGCCAGGGCATCACGAAAGACGCCGTCGTGCACACCAAGGAAGAACTGATCGACTACCTCGAAAGCCTGCGCCGCGACTTTCCACGGCGCCCAGTGCTGGTTCAGGAATTTCTTACGGGGACCGAATACAGCGTCGGCGTCATCGGCAACCCCGGCCTCGACGTCACCGTGCTGCCCATGCTCGAGGTTGATTACAGCGGCCTGCCCCAGGGATTGCCGCCCATTCTCGGCTACGAGTCCAAATGGCACCCCGACTCGCCCTACTGGAACGAGATCCGTTATCACGAGGCCCGCATAAGCGAAACCGTCAAACGTGCCCTGAACGACTATTCCCTCGCCCTGTTCGAGCGCCTCGAGTGCCGCGACTACGCCCGGTTCGATTTCCGCGCCGACGCACAGGGCCGCATCAAGCTGCTCGAAGTCAACCCCAACCCCGGCTGGTGCTGGGACGGCAAACTCAACTTCATGGCGGGATTCGCCGGCCTGGGCTACCCCGAGCTGCTCCAGCTCATCATCGAGGCCGCCCAGAGCCGTTACCAGGCCGCCGGCGCCCTGGCCGAAACCGTCTACGCGTGAGGCGCCGGGCGCCGGCTCAGCGCTTCGCTTGCTTGCTTTACAGACGCCGGTGCGCCCGCTCCGGGCAAACATCACCTTGGGGCTTCCTGCGCGCCTGACAGTCTCGGATCTGCGTTGTTTCAGTGTCTTGACAGCGGCCATTTTGCATCTCGCCGCGCTATGGTGTATACTTTGCTTCAATGTAAGACCTGCTTAATTGTAGTGGTGTGTTTAACGTCGACGCTCGCTCCTACACTTTGCTCACCTCAGAGTCGGACCCACATGCGTGATGCTTCCTGCTTTGCCGGTGCTGAAAAAGCAGAATACTCCCTCGAACGGTACTGACCGGCAGGGAAGAAGGAAGATCACAGTGAATTTTGAAGAACTGAACATTGACCCCCGCTGCCTTCGCATTTTGAAGAGCCAGCACATCAACGAACCCACGCCGGTGCAGGCCCAGGCGATCCCCATCGCGCTCGAAGGGCGCGACCTGGTCGGCATCGCACAAACCGGTACCGGCAAGACGCTCGCGTTCGCGTTGCCGTCATTGGCCCGTCTCGCGAACGACCCAAGCGGTAAGGCGGGCATGCTCGTGCTCACCCCCACCCGCGAGCTGGCCCAGCAGGTGCACGCCGTGCTCGATCCCCTGGCTCGAGCCATGGGCCTGCGTACAGCCTGTATTTTCGGCGGCGTCGGATTTGATGCCCAAACCAGAGCCCTTCGCCAGAAATGCCCGGTTATCGTGGCCACGCCGGGACGCCTGCTGGATCATATGGGCCGTAAGAACACCAATTTTGAACACCTCGCCGTGCTCGTCCTGGACGAGGCGGACCGGATGCTCGATATGGGCTTCCTGCCCGACATCCAGCGCATCCTCGGCGGCCTGCCCAGGGAACGCCAGACGCTCATGTTTTCGGCAACCTTCCCCAAATCGATCGAGCGCCTGGCTGCCGAGATGTTGCACCAGCCCGCCCGGATCAGCGTAGGTGCCGCCGCTACGCCCGCAGCAGCCATCCGCCAGGGCATCTACACCGTGGAGCATGGCCGCAAGCTCGGACTCCTCTCCAAGCTCCTCAGTGAGCCCGGGGTGGATTCGGCCCTGGTATTCCTCCGGACCAAACACCGTACCGACCGCACCGCGCGCGCACTCCAGAAAGCAGGGTTCAAGGCAAAAGCCATCCACGGCGGCCGCACCCAGAGCCAGCGCGATCAGGCCATCGAAGGATTCCGCAAAGGACGATATAAGGTTCTTGTGGCGACCGATGTGGCCGCCCGTGGGCTGGATGTCGAAGGCATCAGCCACGTGGTCAATTTTGACATTCCCAATAACCCGGAGGACTACATTCATCGGATCGGACGTACCGCGCGCGCCAACGCCTCTGGCGACGCCATCACATTCGTCTGTCCCGACGAATTTCTCGCCCTCAACGAGATCGAAACCGCGCTCGGCAGGAACCTCCCCCGCGAGGAATGGGAAGGGGCCGTCCCCGTGGTGTCGCTGTTCAATGGCGATAATCACGGCACGCTCAAGAATAAACGGAAAGGCTTCCGAAACGCCCGCCGTGGCCGGCGCCTGATGGCGGTCCGGTAATCCGCCCGGCACATCCAGCAGATCGTGAATTTGTGTGGAGGCCGGAACATGAGTTACACTCCGCCGCCTTTCTTCTTACAGCGCGGCTGACCGGCCGGATAGTCTGAAACCAGCAAGGAACCCAGGCGCATGACCAGTGTCCACAAAATCAGAAACGTGGCCATCATTGCCCATATCGATCACGGGAAAACCACCCTGATCGACAGCATCTTCCGTGCAGCCCGGGTTTTTCGCGAAAACGCCCAGGTAGCCGAGCGCGTCATGGACAGCAATGAGCTCGAACGCGAACGCGGCATCACCATCCGGGCCAAGCATTGCACTGTTGAATGGAACGGCTACCGAGTCAATATCATCGACACGCCGGGCCATGCCGACTTCTCCGGCGAGGTTGAGCGCATCCTCTCCATGGTCGATTCCGTGCTCCTGCTGGTCGACGCGAGCGAAGGGCCCATGCCCCAGACCCGCTATGTGCTCATGCGCGCCCTCCGCCAGGGATTGCGGCCCATTGTCATCGTCAACAAGGCCGATCGGCCCAGTGCCAACCCCGCACGCACGCTCGATCTCACCTTTGATCTTTTTGTTGAGCTCGGCGCGAACGACACGCAGTGCGATTTCCCGGTACTCTACGGGTCGGGCCTGCAGGGATGGCTCGTCCGCGACCTCCAGACAGACCCCCATGCCGGGATGGATGCGCTCTTCGAGACCATCATTGCGCATGTACCCGCCCCCGAGGCCCGCGTGGATGCGCCGTTCCTCATGCAGGTCAGCACGCTCGGCTGGCGCGACCACATCGGCCGCACCGGCACGGGGCGCGTCCTCCAGGGACGCCTCCAGCGCGGCGACGCCCTGACCCGAATCACCACGCGACGCACCCGTGCGGAATGGCTCCGGCAAAAAGCCGACGACGGAGACGACTGGGAAGTGACGGGCATCGAAGACGACCGCGCCGTGCATCTCTGGGTCACGCGCGGCATTGAAAGCGTGCCATGCAGCGAAGTTTCGGCAGGCGATATCGTGACCATTGCCGGCCCGAAGGCCATCAGCATCGGCGACACGCTTGCCGCACCTGAACTCGACAATTGCGCCCTCCCGCCGCTCGTCATCGAAGAGCCCACCGTTGCCATGACGATCCAGGTCAACACGGGACCATTCGCGGGCCGCGACGGCGCTGCTGTCACCATCCGCCAGATCCGCGCCCGCCTGGACCGCGAACTGCGGACCAACGTGGCGCTCCGCGTCGAAGAAACCGGCCGGGGCAACGGCATGAAGGTCTCCGGCCGCGGTGAGCTGCATCTTGCCATCCTCATCGAGGAAATGCGCCGCGAAGGCATGGAACTCTGCATTTCCCCGCCGGAAATCATCACGCACTGTGACGCCGCGGGGACGCTCTTCGAGCCGTTCGAAGAACTCGTCATCGACGTGCCTCTGGAATTTCAAGGCACGGTGATTGAAAAAATATCCCTGCGCAAAGGACAGCTCCAACGCGTCGAAACTAACGGGGCCGGCATGGTCCGTCTTGAATTTGCCATCACCACACGCGGCCTCATCGGATACCGAAGCGAATTGCTCACCGACACACGCGGCCTTGGCATCATGGCCTCGCGCTTTACGGGATACGAACGCTGGACCGGCCCCATCATTACCCGCAACCGGGGCTCCATGATCAGCATGGACACCGGTGAAGCGACCTCATACAGCCTCGAAAACCTTCAGCAGCGCGGCGTGCTTTTTGTCTCGCCCATGGATCCCGTGTACGAAGGGCAGATCGTCGGGGAACACGCGCGCCCGGGCGACCTCCCGTGCAATCCGACCAAACGCAAGGCGCTCACCAACCATCGCGCCGCTGGCAAGGACCACGCCATCGGACTCGATGTCCCCCGCACCCTCACGCTCGATGCCGCTCTCGAATGGGTTGCCACCGACGAGCTGGTGGAAGTCACCCCGAAGGTCATTCGCGTCCGGAAAGCGGTCTTGAACGCGGAAGATCGCAAGCGCCTTCATAAACGTACCGCGGACGAGTGACTCTCACGGCAACGGAACCCAACGATGCCATACCGGCAACGGATAGTGCGAATGTGTTCGCGCGCCGGCCGCTCTCGCGCTCAGGCGGCATCCGGGTGGGTCGGAAATCCATAATAGTCGAAGACGTCGCGCATCTGATCGAGCAGCAAGGCCCGGCTGATGCCATATTCCTCCATGGAATAGGCGTGTGAACTTTTGTACGTCCGGCCTCTGCATTCCTGTCCTGCCAGATAGTCTCTAAAGTCATCACTCACGGGCCATCCGAACCTTGCGTAAATCGCTTCCACACTGGCCCGCGGATGCCCCACCAGTTCGGGATACAGCAACGCGGCATACTGATCTTCCGGCCATTCCGGCAAAACACGCATGGGCCCCTGATAAAAGCAGTGGCCAATCTTGAGAAACTGCCGCCGGAATTCCTCCTCATACAGGTGGTTGCCGAATGTGTCCCAGTAGAATTTTCCCAGGCTGGCCATCGAAGGGATGCATTCAAACGGAGAGCGGACGTTGCATACAACCCGGGCATCAGGGAACGTCTCCCGGATGGAACGCAGTTTTACTGAAAACGCGGGGCTCTTCGAGAGATACTGCTTGTCCGGACCGTGAAAATAGAGATGGCGCTGCACCATCCTGCGGTAGAAACACATCACGTCGCGCCGAAGCTCCGGCCCGGCGGCCTCGTCAAAACGCATCAGGTAGGCCATCTCGATTTCAAATGGAAACAAAAGAGCCAGCGAGGCCGAGTGGATGATCGGAAACAGCACTTGCTCGTCTTCATCAGGCTGGAAAAGGCTTTGTGGATGAAGATGATGCAGGCTTCGGAAGAAACGCCGGTCAAGGGCCTCCACCGCGGCACGGCCGAACCCGCCTAACGCAGCATCCACTCGTCCCAGCCCCTGAAAAATGCGGCGCTGAAGTATCGACGGCGCGAAGAGAATCTCCCCCAGGGTCATCGTGGTGAAGCGGCCGCTGTCGCCACTCAACAGGCGGTGAAAAAACGTCGTTCCGCTGCGCGGCACGCCCACAATAAACAGTGGTTGTGATACCTTCACCTTCCGGTACGCCGAAAACAATATCTCGTCGGCCAGAAAGCACATCCAGTGCATGGAGTTCAGAATTAAAAGCAAGGGCACGGCGGCACACAGCAGCACAAAGCGCCGGACGCTCAATTCGCCCAGAGTCCCACGGCTTCTGAACAACGAATAGAACACCAGCCGCGCTAAACGCCAATAACTCTGCAGAAATAATCGATACATGCACGCCTCTTGCAGGGTTTCTACACGCCAGTACGCGGAACGTTACTGCTCGGCCTTCGAGATTCGCGTGCCGGCCCATCAAAAGAGAAAGGTAATTGAATCTTTTACATAGCACGCAGGTTGCGGCCGTGGCCGAAGGGGCGCTCCCGGGCAGGGTTGTCTCGCCCCTGATTTATCCTCCAGCATCTATGTATTTGCCGAAACGGGAGGCTTCGAATTCAGGCTGGGTCCGGGCTTCCACCATAATGCGTTCGAGCCGGGCAGCGACGTCCGGGTGCTCTCCAGCCACGTTGGTAGACTCCGAAAGGTCATCTTCCAGATTATACAGTTCCAGTGGCGCGTCCGGATTCTTTACCAAATCCCTTTTGATGCCTTTCCATTTGCCCATCCGCACGGCAAGCTGCCCGCCATAGCCTTTAAAATCCCAGAAGAGGTATTCGTGCTGGCGTTGCGCGTGGCCCTCGCCCAGAAGCGTCGGAAGGAAACTGATCCCGTCCGTATCCGCGGGCGCCTCGGCTCCCGTAAGGTCAGCCAGCGTCGCAAGGACATCGTAATGCGCGGCCAGATGGTCCGTCACGGTTCCGGGGGCGATTCTTCCCGGCCACCAGGCGATCATGGGCACCCGGATGCCGCCTTCATACAGCGAGCCTTTCAGCCCGTTCAACGGCCCCACGCTGTCGAAAAATTCATAGTCAACTTGTTCAATCACGTGCGTGGTCCCGTTGTCGGAAGTGAAGAACACGATGGTGTTGTCATCCAATCCGAGCTCTTTCAGCAGCGCGAACAAGCGGCCCACCTGTTTGTCCAGAAATGAGATCATCGCCGCGTAGCAGGCTCTGGGCGTGGGATGCGGCTGGTAGTTCTTGCCGGTGTAGGGCGTTTCCTCCCACAAGCCCTGGTATTGCGCAAGCTCTTCTTCGGGAACCTGCAACGCCAAGTGCGGAATCACCGTGGGATAGTAGAGGAAGAACGGTTTTTCTTTGTTATCGCGCACGAACTGCAACATCGCGTCCGCGATCCGCTGCGGCGCATACTGCTCGCCCGTCACGCCGCGGGTATTGCCTTCAAGCGGTTCCCGCTCGCCCTGGTTCACGAGGAAACGCGGATAGAGATTATGCGCGTGACTCTGGCAATTGTAGCCGAAAAAGCGGTCAAAACCCTGCGCCAGCGGGTCCCCGCTCGAGCCGGGCGCCCCCAGACCCCATTTTCCGAAGCATCCTGTGACGTAGCCTCGGCTTTTCAGCAATTCCGCGCACGTCAGCTCGTCCGCGGGAATGGGAAGCTGTCCGGCAAAGTCCTCGGCTTTGCCCATCTGATGGTTATCGCGCACGTAGGCGTGGCCGCCGTGTTTGCCCGTCATGAGAACGCAACGCGAGGGCGCGCAGACGGCGGAACCGGCGTAATGCTGCGTGAACCGCAGGCCTTCCGCTGCCATACGGTCAATGTTTGGCGTCTTGATCTTCTCCTGGCCGTAGCAGCCAAGCTCGTTCCATCCCAGGTCGTCGGCCATGATGAACACGATGTTGGGAGCCCGCTGCGCCGCAGCATCGGCCGTGCCCGTCCACGGCATGCCCGAAAGCGCGTATCCCGCCGCAGCCAGCTGAAGGAATTGCCGCCGGTTACACTGTCTTGCGCGCATAGGTATCACCACATTGCCTCCTCACGGGACTGTATACCGCCTCAAATTCAGATCCGCCGGTTCAAGCGCCTTTTCCCCAAATCCAACTCAAAGGCTGCGCCTCATTCCCCTGCATCATTCTCGCCCAGAACTCGTCCATTTTTCACCTGCACCGACGAATTCTCAAGCACATTGTCGCGAATGAGCACGGGTTTCCCGTCCGGCGTTTCATCATCCACTTCAATGACTACGTTCTGCAGGACGTTGCCCGTGACCGCTACGTTGCCTGCGGTGATTTTGAGAAGCAGCGGCGCGTCTTGATTGGCTGTATAGACGCAATTGCCGGTGACCGCCGTGTCAAATCCGCGCAGATCCATGGCGTGCGTGCAGCGGCCTCCTTCATCGACCTGGATGACGTTGCCCGCGATCACGTGCCGGTGCGAATCGGCCCAGGTACGGAACGCAATATCAAGGTCTCCATTCGAACGGACATGCACCACATTATCCGACATGAGGATATTGTTTCCCCGATCCGAACCAACTGCGACGTGCGTGCGGCCCGTGATCTCGAAGTAATTCCCGCGGATTTCTCCCGGGCCCGTAAGGATCTCGACTACATCTGACGAGGCGTTACCGAGGCGGTTGTTGATGACCTTCATGCCGTGACCCTCCAGCATGATCCCCAGGCGCGCCGCGTTGAAGACGACGCAATTCTCTACCGTGATGTGGTGCGTGTCCTCCGTCGGATTCGGATCGCCGGGGCGGGCACGGAAGGCCTTGATCCCGCAGAATTCGAAACGGTCGTGGGAAATATTGGGATCCCCTTCGCTTTTCGGGTTGCCGTCACGATTTGCGTCGACGTACAGGTCCCGGATCGTGACGTAGCCCACTCCCGAGCCGATGATGCGGATGACGTTCGTCTCCTGCCCATCCGCCTGGATCAGCTTCGTCGCAGCGCCTTCGCCTTGAAGCGTTACATCGCTCCGGCGGATGAGGATGCCTCCAAGTTCTCCTTCGACGCGCCGGATATCATACGTCCCCGCCGCCAGAAAAACGGTCCCCCCGGCCTCGGGTAACGCCGCGACCGCCGCGTTGATTTCTTCCTGGTCTCCCTCGCCGTCACAGACGAATTGCGCGGCCGCACGCATCGCTTCAGATGAATCCCGCGCGGCTACCGTCACCACGCCTGCACAGGGCATTTGCCCTGCTGCCGTTCCACCCAAAGCCACGGCAAGCGCCAACAGAAGTCCAAGTGTCCTCATCGCATCAGCTCCTTCTGGAAATGTCGTGCACCCGCAATCACTCTAGTAGGCGGAGCCGTGTCGTTCAAATCGTTTTGCCAACACTGCTTTTGTCCCGTATTCTCCATGAACCGAAAGGCACAAGCTTCCGGAGCGAACAAAGGAGTGGCCCGTGATGATAACGCTGATTTGCGCGGCTTTGCTGGCTGGAGCGCTGACCGAACCAGCCTCCCCGCCGTTCGGCAACGTGTTTTTCCCCGGTGACGCCATGCACATCAACGTGCCCGGCGATGCCGCGAATCTCGCGCAGACGTGGCGTGCACTCGATGATACCCTCACGATGGTCGCATCGGGAAAAACCTCTCGTGCGGGCGTAGTCGGCGCGGGTGCACTCCCGCCGGGATGGTACCGTATCGAGTTTCTTGACGGACAGGAGCGTTGCGTGGGATTCACGACGGCGGCTGTCCTCCCCAATCGGCCGCCATCGCCATCCCAGACTACCCCCGTGGCCGTCGACGTCGCCCTCTCGTGGCTTGCGCGTGAGGAGTCATCCGCATGGCCGGGATTGGCGGGGCTGGCCGCACTCGCGGGGGCGGGCTGGATTCGCGACCGCATTCACTGGCGCGAAATGCAGCTCGAGACGGGCGCATTTCTCGAACAGACCAAGTACGACAGAACCGCCACCGTGCAGTCCAGCGCCGGACTCGAGGTCCTGCAGGTTTTTCACACCATGCCGCCCTGGGCACGAGACGCGGCGGAGGGCAATCAGCGGCCGAGAGGCAACCTTCGCCACCTCTATCAGTTCTGCGAAGAAATGGCCCGGCGTTTCGGCGGCCGCGTCGATGCCTGGGAACCCTGGAATGAAGGAAACGCAGACAATTTCGGCGGCTTGACCATGGACGAGCTGTGCTCCCTGCAGAAGGCCGCCTATCTGGGTTTCAAACACGGCAATCCCGCCCTCACGGTCTGCTGGGCTCCCCTCGCCGGCGCAAACACCCCGGCACAGGCGGAGGCCGTGCTCCGGAACGAAACCTGGCCGTATTACGATGTTTACAGCATCCACTCGTACGACTGGCCACATGCCTACCCCCGACTCTGGGAACCGGCGCGCCGGGCCGCGTGCGGCAGGCCCATCTGGGTTACAGAATGCGATCGCGGCATGGAAGTGAACCCGGCGTCTGCCGTGGGGGATTTCACGCACGATTTCTCCCGTCGGAAAGCCGAATTCATGGCGCAATCCTATGCATGCAGCCTGTTTTCGGGGGCATCGCGCCATTTCCACTTCATCCTGGGCCCTTATACGGAAAAGCAGGGAACGATCCAGTTTGGGCTGCTCCGACACGATTACACGCCCCGCATAAGCTATGTCGCCCTTACTGCCATTGGCCGTTTTCTCGCGGATGCGAAATGCCTGGGACGGTGGGACGCAACGGATGACCCTGACCTGCATATTTACGCATTCCGCTCCCGGCCCAATCAGCTCCCGCGCGACATCCTGGTCGCATGGATTGAGAAGGAACTGGAATGGCCCGATCGCGGGCAGCAATCAGCCCCCTGGCCGTTGCCTGCGGAGTTGCGCATCGAGGCCGTTTTCGACTACCTCGGACGGCCAACCGGGCATATACCGCCGGCCGAAATCAGGTCAGCGCCGCTCTTTGCCGTGCTGCCGGAGGGGGAAGCCGCCACCTTGCCGCTGAAGACCCTTCCAGTCTCCGAATTCCGTCAAGGGAAACCGTCACCCGTGGTCTTGCAGTTCGACACGCCGGGCATCGCGCCCGTTATACGAAACCGCGCCTGGACCCCGGAGCCCGAACGTGTTTTCGAACCGGAAATGCCGGTCTCGTGCGAACTCGTTGTGTACAATTTCGCGAATACAGGGCAGCAGGGGACGATTTCAGCGACCAGGATTCCGGACGGCATAACGATCGCGCCCGATTCATGGGATGTAGACCTCCCGGCCGGGGAGCGCGCTGTATTCAGCTCCCAGATCATTGTCCATGCTTCGTATACGTTTTCCAACAACGACTGGGTCGTGTTTCAAGGCGAATTCGGCGGCACGGACAGGCCGGTACTGGCATTTCAGGTCAATCGGCCCGAACAGGGCTAGGCGGGAGCACTTCCTCTGTCTGGCGTATTCCGATAGTGCATTTTTGCGCGGAATTCTGCATAATGAGGCTTCGAAAGCCATCGTGGATCGAGGGGTAATGGGGCAGGCACGTCTTTTTTGCGTGGTTTGCCGGGGAAAATACGCAGGACGTGCCGGGGGGGAATTCCCGGGAAGGGACTGTTCCTCACTTTGGCGCGAGAAAGGAAAGAACCATGTGGAACGCCAGAATCACGCAGAAAATCATTGGGCTGGGGTTAGTGGCACTCCTCATCGCACTGGCGCCCGCCTGCGGCGGGAAAAGCGGAGAACCCGGCGCCGCCTCAACTGCGCCGATCAAGCTCTCCTACAGCATTTTCTTTCCCCCGACCCATCTGCAGTGCATAACGGCAGACGAATGGGCCAAAGAGATCGAAAAGCGTACCGACGGGCGCGTCATCATCACTCTGTATCCGGGCGGCAGCCTGACGAAAGCCCCGGATGTCTATGAAGGCGTCATGAACGGCGTTTCCGACATCGGCATGAGCTGCTTTGCCTACACCCGCGGGCGCTTCCCTCTCTTGGAAGGCCTCGATCTGCCTCTTGGATACCCTGACGGGTCAACCGCGACCCGGGTCGCAAACGAGGTGATCCAAAAATATCAGCCCCAGGAGCTGGCGGATACACACCTGCTCTACGTACATGCTCACGGCCCGGGCATCCTCGCAAGCAAGAAGCCGGTCCACAAGCTGGAAGACGTGGCCGGGTTGAAGATCCGCGCCACGGGCCTTTCCTCCAAGGTCGTTGAAAGCCTGGGCGGCGCTCCCGTCGGCATGAGCCAGCCCGAAACCTACGAAGCCCTGCAGAAAGGCGTGGCCGAGGCGACCCTCTGCCCTGTCGAAACCCTCAAAGGGTGGAAACAGGGTGAAGTCATTGACTACGTGATCGATACCTCGTGCATCGGCTACACCACGGCCATGTTTGTCACCATGAATCTCAACAAATGGAATGCCTTGCCGCCCGACATCCAGCAGATCTTCAATGACGTCAGCAGAGAATGGATCGCCAGGCACGGCGCCGCCTGGGACCAGGCCGACGATGAGGGGCGCGAATTTGTCGCCAGCCTGGGGAAACAAACCATCGCGCTGGACGAAGCCGAACAGGCACGCTGGCGCGAAAAGGTGGTGCCCATCCTCGACGAGTATGTCGCCAATATGGCTGCAAAAAACCTGCCCGGCGACGCCTTCCTCGCCGATCTGCAACAAAAGCTGGCGGTTTCCGCAGGCAACTGAAACGCTGAGACAGAAAGCACCATTCACATGACTGGCAGCCTGAAGTCATTGTACGTCTGGTATAACGTCTGCATCCGGACGATGGTCATGGTCATGGCCTATATCGCGGGCGCCGCAATATGCGTCATGATGCTGACCACCTGCCTCGACGTCGTCCTGCGCCGGGTATACGCGCCGCTTCCGGGCGCGCTCGATATCGTCACCCTGGCGAGCGCCGTATGCATTTCGTGTGCCCTGCCCTACACGACGGCAGTCAAAGGCCACGTCTCCATCGAATTTTTCTTCCTCAAGCTCTCGCGGAGGAACCGCATCATCGTGGATACGTCCTGGCGGCTCCTGGCTATCGCGCTGTTTGTGTTCATGTGCCGGAGATGCATCTTGTACGGGAATTCTCTGTACAGAAGCGGCGAGGTGACATTGACCCTGCAGGTGCCTGTGTTTTGGACGCTCTACGTGCTGGCCTTCGCCTGCGGAGTGAACGCACTGGTTGTTCTGCACAACATGCTCCATCCCAACCGGGAGATGATCAAGCCATGACGGAAGTCCAGATCGGCCTCCTCGGTTGTGCAGCCCTGCTCGTTCTACTGGCCAGCAGCATGCCTGTGGCGCTATCGATGGCCGCGGTGGGCGCCGTCGGCTATGCCATTGTCGTCTCGCCTCAGGCCGCCATGAGTATGGCGACCATGGATCTCTACGGCACGTTTTCGAATTACAGCCTCACCGTGATTCCCCTGTTTGTCCTCATGGGCCAGATCGCGTTTCATGGAGGGATCAGCCGGCGCCTCTTCAACACCGCCTATACCTGGCTTGGACCTCTCCCCGGGGGCCTGGCCATGGCTACCGTTGCGGCCTGCATGGGATTCGGAGCCATCTGCGGTTCGGGACCCGCCACCGCCGCCACCATGGCCGCAGTGGCCCTGCCCGAAATGCGCCGTTTCAATTACGATATGGAACTCGGCAGCGGCGCCGTGGCGGCTGGCGGCAGCCTCGGCATGCTGATCCCCCCCAGCGTCGTCTTCATCGTCTACGCCATCATGACCGAGCAGTCCATCGGCGAGCTGTTCATCGCGGGCGTGCTGCCCGGCATCCTGATCGGCGGGCTCTTCTGCCTCACCATCTATGTCAGCTGCAAACGGCGCCCGCACCTTGGGCCGCCCAGCCCCCCCTTCACCTGGGCTCAGCGCTTCAAGTCGCTCAAAGGGGTCTCCGAGACTCTTGTCTTGTTCCTCCTCGTGATGGGCGGCATGTTTCTGGGATTTTTTACCCCCACCGAAGCCGCAGCGATAGGCGCCGCCGGCACCATCGTCGTCGCGCTCGTCCAGCGGCAATTGACCTGGAAAATCTTCGTCCGTTCACTCATAGAAACGCTCCGGACGTCCTGCATGATCATGATCATCGTAGCCGGCGCCTTGATCTTCGGGCATTTTCTGGCGGTCACGCGCATCCCCTCCAACCTGGCCGAGTTTCTTGCCGGGCTCCCTCTCCCGCCATTCATGATCATCGCCCTCATTATCCTGTTCTATCTCGTGGGCGGCTGTTTCATTGACGCGCTCGCGCTCGTACTGCTGACAACCTCCATCTTCTATCCGGTCATCCTGGAACTCGGCTACAACCCCGTCTGGTTTGGCGTGATCATCGTCGTGGTCACGCAGATGGGCGTGATCTCCCCGCCCGTGGGCGTCAATGTCTATGTCGTCAGCGGCATCGAACGCGATATCCCTCTGCAAACGGTTTTCAAAGGCGCGTTGCCGTTCCTGGCCACGCTCATCCTCGCGGCGGCCATTTTGGTGGCATTCCCCAAGATCTGCCTGTTTTTGCCAGAATTGATGCGGTAGCAGCTTCGGTTAACCTGGAGGGTGCAAGTCATGACGGAAACCAATCGTGACACGGGCGCCTACGGGCGCATCCTCTTCTGCACGGACTTCTCCGAAAACGCCGAGTTCGCCTTCGACTACGCTCTGGATGCCGCGGTGCGGCGCCCAGGAAGCACGCTCTATGTCCTTCACGTCATTCCCGAGCCCGACGCTCAGTTCTGGAAAACTTACATCTACGAAGTCGAGGACGTCGACCAGAAGGCCAAACGCGACATCGACGAGCACATCGAGAAAAGTTATCTCGCGCGCACTCCCGCCTCTGTTCACGCGGAAGTGGCCGTCCGCGTTGGCAAAGACTCCGATTGTATCCTCGAATTCGCCAAGGAGAACGCCGTCGATCTCATCGTTATGGGGCGCCGCGGACGGACCGCCTTGAGCAAAGTCCTGTTTGGAAACGTCACCGAGAAAGTCTGCCGAAAGGCCCCTTGCGCTGTCCTTATCGTCCCCCTGATGCTGAAAGACCGCCAGACCAATGTAACGGAATAACTCGGGCATTAGCTTCTGACACGCGCCGTTTCGTCCGCGCCCGGGCCTGTGGTATGTTATGAATCTACGTTTTTGAAAAGCCCCTGGCGTGTCCGTGTGCCCCGGCAGTCAACAACTTGAGGATGTTTCAATGTGCCGCCATCTCGCTGTTTTTTTCTGTACCGCAGCCCTCGCCGTGAGTGTCGAAGCCGGCATTCAGTTTCCCGGCCCGGAATGGGAACACCGTACCCCGGCTGAAACGGGAGTCGATGGTGCATCGCTCGACACCCTGGCCGGACGCCTCGGCGGCCGCGGCTGCGTGATCAAAGACGGATACGTCATCAAAGACTGGGGCGATCAAACCCGGATTGGCGACTGGGCTTCTGCCGCAAAACCCGTCCTGAGCACCCTCCTTTTCTTCGCCATTGAAGAAGGCCTCGTGACGAGTGTGGATCAGCCCGTTGCAGATTTCGGCTGGGCCCTCCAGCCGCGCCACCGCGGCATCACGTTTCGCCAGCTCGGCGCCATGACCAGCGGTTACGCCCGTCCCGAAGGCGCCGGCGAGGCCTGGGCGTATAACGATTTCGCAATTCAGCTGTATCAGAAGACGCTTTTCGAAAAAATCTTCAAACAGCAGAGCAAGGAAGCCGCTGAACAGCGTCTGGCCGCTTTGGGACTTCAGGACGGCCTCCGCTTCACTGAACGGAACCGGCTCAGCGCATCCGTGCGCGATTATGCGCGGATCGTCTGGTTCTGGACACAAAAAGGACAGTGGGACGGCCGTCAGGTTTTGCCCAGGCGTTATTTCAATGAATACATGCGCCCTCAGACGCCCAAGGACATCCCCCTCTCCCAAGAGACCGGCGAGGATGACGATTACCTTGCCATTGGCTCATACGGCGGCGGTTCCAACCATTTCAGCAACGCCGGGCCCGGCATCTACGGTTCCAACTGGTGGTTTAATGATACCGGCCGGTTTCATCCCGAAGAGATGACCTGGCCGGACGCCCCCCCGGATACCGTCATGGCCATGGGAGTTCGAGGGAATTGCGCGGCTTTCATCCCCAGCCTGAATGCTGCACTCATCTGCGCCGACGGCAAGTGGGGCGATATTGAAGGCGGTAACCGCGACGCCCGCCTCAACCAGATACTCGGCCTTTTTGCACGCGCCAACGGCTACACGCCGCTCGACTCCAGTGCCCCGTCTCATGCCAAATGGAGCCGGGTCGTTCTCGATTTTGAAGGACCCGCCGCGAACGCCGCGGATTCCGACCCAAACCCGTTCCTGGATTACCGCATGCAGGTGCGCTTCACGGGGCCCGGGGGCAGCGAATACGATGTACCCGGCTTTTTCGATGGCGACGGCGCGGGCGGCCTCGAAGGGAGCACCTGGCGCGTGATCTTCTCCCCGGACGCTGTCGGCGAGTGGCGATACCGCGTCGCGTTCAGGAAAGGGGCCGGCCTCGCTGTCAGCCTCGATCCCGATGAAGGTGAACCGGCCGCACTCGACGGCACAACGGGCGGATTTCTCGTCCGGCCTCAAACGGACGCCGCACAAGGGTTTTACCGATTGGGACGGCTGGAATATGTCGGCGCCCATTATCTGAAGCTGCGTGACGATGGGTACTGGCTCAAGGGCGGCTCTAACAGCCCCGAGGACTTCCTCGCCTATGAGGGATTTGTGAACACGCCCTATGCCAGCCATACCTATCAAACCCATGTGGCCGACTGGCAACCCGGCGATCCCGACTGGGACAATGGCAAAGGAAAAGGAATCATCGGCGCGCTCAATTACCTTGCCTCAGTCAACGTGAACAGCATCTACTTCCTGCCCATGAACATCGGGGGCGACGGAAAAAACGCATACCCCTACCTCGGCCCCATTGACCGCGAGGGCAGTGCCGCCAACGACAACCTCCATTTTGACCTGGCCAAACTCCGCCAGTGGGATCTCGTGTTTGACCACGCCCAGCGCAAGGGCATCATGCTCCACTTCGTGCTCAACGAAGCGGAAGAACTGAATAAAGAAGAGCTCGACGACGGCCTTCTCGGCGTCGAACGCAAACTCTACTACCGCGAGCTTGTCGCCCGGTTCGCCTGCTTCCCCGCGCTCCAGTGGAACCTCTGCGAGGAATACAACATCAAGCACCCACTGGCCCCCAAACTGGTCAAAGATTTTGCGGAATACCTGGGGAATGTCGACCCCTACGACCACCCCATCACCGTGCATCACGCCGACACCGTCGACAAAGGCTGGACGCCCTTCCTCGGCGATCCCCGTTTCACCGTCACGTCTTTCCAGACCAACGACATCGGCGTCGTCAGGCCATGGCGCGAGAAATCCCGCGCCGCTGGGGTCCCTCTGGTCATTGGTATGGACGAATTCTATCCCGACTATTCCAGCGCAAAAAACGCCGATCGACAGCGGCGGGAATACCTCTGGCCGGTCTATTTCTCCGGGGGGCAAGTCGAATTTATCCGCGATGAAAAATTCCCCACCGGCGATTTCCGGGAATGTGAAGCGCTCTGGCATTACATGAGCAATGCCCGCCTGTTCATCATGGAGCACCTGCCCTTCTGGGAGATGGAGCCCGCCAACGAACTCCTGACCGGCGCGGCTGTGTTCCAGGGCAAATACAACCGCATACCGGGACATGTCTTCGCCAAACCCGGCGAATGCTATGCCGTCTACCTGCCCATTGCCCAGCCGACAGGAACCCTCGATCTCACGGACGCTGCGGGTGAATTCATCCAGCGCTGGTACGATCCCCGCGCCGGCGTATTCGCCGGAAACGAGACAACCGTAACCGGGGGCAGCCTCCTGCGGCTTGGCCCCGCGCCCGAAAAACCCGGGAGAGACTGGGTCGTCCTCATTACGCGGGCCGAACCCGGCGATTCCCCGCCGTGATGGAGCCCCCACGCCGCATTCATGCCGCATTAAAGGTCCGGCAATAATTTGACCGCGCAGCATGCATATAGTAAAATTCCGAAACCATTCAGGTGCCTGTTCCGCGGTAGCTCAGTCGGTAGAGCGGGTGGCTGTTAACCACTAGGTCACAGGTTCGAGTCCTGTCCGCGGAGCCAGATGAAACCCGCTGAACCTCAGCGGTTCCCATTTAACGCACGACCCCGTGGGTACCCCCCCCGGGGTCGTGTTGTCTATGGCGTGCCCACGCAAACACCGCAGACTCCTTCAGCAGCGAGACCGCCAGATATGTTTTGCCGTGACGGATTTGCGCGCGCTGGAGTTCCACGTGTTTACGGTAAATCGCCTTAATCTATTGGATCTGTCCTCCGAACACCTCCTGGCAGGCGAGCCATGCGCACTGGCCGATTTTCTCGACTCGCCAGGTCTCAAACCTGCCAAGAAGGTCACGAACTTTCGTCAGTTCATCACATTCTGGCAGCAGGGTATCGAAGCGTTCTCGGCCGCCGCGGAGGAAGAGAAACAGAATGGTAGCTGGTGAGTGATTTATGTAGAGGCTTCCTTTATACTAGATGTGGTCATCGATAATATTCTACGTGGAGGACAGGTCCACACTAGACGTATTCGTAATACTGAGTGCTTTTGAAATGCCGTTCTCGCGAGGAACCGAGACTATAGAGAGATGCATGGGGGGTGATCATGGCGGAAAGATCGCTCAAGCTCTTGGACAAGTTGATCCGGAAGGGGCACTCACGACAGAGACGCTACATCGAACTGCTTAGAGACCCGAATAGTGATGAACCCGGTAACTGGTTTATGTGTGTCCCCCCATGCTTCAACAGCGCGCTGGACATCGTGCAGACGCTTCGTGGCCCGAAGAAGCACAAGCGTTTGGTTTGGACCCAGGGGGCATGGTTTTCGTTCTCAGCGGGAGACTCTCTGTTCGATACGGCAGACGGATACCTGGCCTGGCCCCAGGCTTTGCGAATGATACGCGTGTGTGTGCAGGTGGATGCGGCACTTCCTGTGAGTGTGGCGGAGGGCTCATCTGCCCGCAACCCCGGCATGGTGACGTTTTCGGTGTACACGCCCACTGCCAGCAAAGCCAGGATCAAAAAGCGGTTCCAACACTCTTTTTCTCAAGATGATTTTGTGAGGTTCATCATTGCAGGGCCGTTAGGAGAATTGGAGAAGAAATTCGAGACGATCTGACGTTGTCTGTGCAAAGGGGGGCGACGTGCTTTCGGTAAAGTGCCCACATTGCGACCACATGCTGTCCATTCCAGAACGGTACGCGGGACAGTGCGGGAGGTGCAATCATTGCGGCAACAGAATCACAGTTCCAAACACGCCAGCGGTGGCTCCAGAGCCGCAGCCACCGACTGCACCGAGACCTGAGCGCCCTGTCCCGGCGCGCCACCCCAGACAAAAGCGAAGGGCGCGCAAAGAAAAGCCTTTCCAAATGCCCTCCACACTCACTGCTGTCGACGTGGAGACAACTGGGTTTTGGGCCGGCCAGCATAAGATCATCGAGATCGGGGCGGTACGCTTCACCCCAAAGGGCCAGCGCATTGGTGTCTTTCAGAAGCTGGCCAATCCGGGGTTCAGTATTCCTCGAGAAGCGACTGCTATAAGCAACATCACCGACGACATGGTTGCCGGGGCTGCGCCGCCCACAGCCGTCATCAGGGAATTTGTGGATTGGTGCGGGCCGGAGGCCCTCTTCGTCGCGCACAATGCAATCTTTGATGCGGACTTCCTCGTAGTAACACTTTCGGCCGCGGGCATACCCATTCCCAAAAATTGGTATATTGTGGACTCCCTCAACTGGATCCGCAAATCGACACTGGTCACCCTCGACAACTACAAGCTCGGGACGATCGCCGACGCCCTGCGGATACGTGAGGACCAGCAACATAGAGCCTTGTCAGATGCATGTGTAGTTGCGAATCTGACTCGTTTATTGCTTGCGCACGACGATGGCCAGGTGCCTTTACCGAAACGCGCGGAGAGGCTCACCACACTGGCCGCGAAGAAGGCGACCGACACCCAGCGCCGGTATCTGCGGAAAATTGGCGCCCCCGCGCATCTCATTGAGACGGCTGACCGCGTAGCCGTAGGCAGGCTCACAGCCGCATTCGATAAGCCTCATCAAAAAGAGCCTCAACACAAACCAGTAAAAGTATGGCGCATAGAACGCGGTGGAACAGAGATCGAAGTCCAGCCCATGGCACCAGCGCGGAAATTTGGCTCCACGGTCGTAGCGCGACCCCCAATTCCCGGGTGGAAAGAGGTGGCCACAAAAGCTCAAACAACAGCCGTACTCATGCTTCCTCTTGGCTGCCTGGTTCTCCTGTTCATTGCGGCCCTGACAGGGCTTGTTTTCTTATTCGCGCTTGTTTGGTGATAACCAGAGCCGCCGTGGAGGAAGAGAAAACGAGTCGTGGAGCCCAGCAATAGGTTTGTATTTTGCTTGTAACTGAGTTACAATTCGGGAAGCTGTGTCGTGGGAAGGGTTGGCTGTCACGATTATCCTCAGCTGGAGCGGAAAGCCCGGGAGCTTGCCAGGCTCGGCAAGATTAGGTATTCGCGCCACGCGTACGCCCAAATGAAAGAGAGGAAAATAGACCGCGCGGAAATCAAGTATGTGTTGATGAACGCGAGGATCAATCCCGAACAGGGCAGAACGCGCTTAGAACCTGAGCATACGTCCCCCTCTTATGCCTTTGAAGGGAAAACATGGGAAGGCCGAAGGCTTCGAATAGTCGCCGCGGTATCAGAGCTGCTTCGAGTGATCACAGTTATCGACCTGGACAAATAACAGAAAGGATCGCGCAACATGCGTATCGAAAAGAGCTACATCGATTATGGGTTCGGGTTCCCAATCCACATTGATGAAGTTCAAATCGAAGAATGGTGTGGTGAGGAGTTTCCGCTGATTGACAACGAATTCCTTGAGTACTTTGCCCTGCGAACGCTCGCCTTTCTCCCGGCCAGGCTGACGGGAAATCAGGTCCGTTTCATCCGCCACCATTTCACCGAGACTCTCGAAGAATTCGGGAAAAAGGCAGGCGTACAGCATACGGCGGTGATGAAATGGGAAAAGGCAGGCGATGAACCCACCAATATGGCGTGGGGCACCGAGTTCCTGCTTCGCTGTCGCGCCTTGACCAAAGTAGCCATCGACAGAGAAGAATTGGGAGTCCTCGCAGCTGCTCTTACAAGACCACCCGAAGGCGTGGCGCCGGCCCTTCGCATCGCCCGGGCATGGTCCGAGATGCATGAGCCGATGCCATTACCCAGCATGCAAGACATTCCTGACGAGGACAGCGACCCATGCCACTACACGGACGCCCATCAATATGGGGAGTGTCAATTGGAGGGGGAGGCTCATGTCTTCGCCGATGCAGCTTAAGAAAATCATCCTGCACTCTCTCGTGATTCGATCAAGGCGCGACGCGCTCACCCAAATCACCAAGACTGCAGATTCTCCCGCCGCTGATTCAGCGGGCCAGGCTCAAATGCAGTACCGCCTGGCCAGGCACAGCGAACGCCCCGCCTTTCGCCTGCCCTTGCGCCTGAGGATCGAGTGGCCGCCGGAATCGGGCGCCCGATTCACCGAGATCCAAATTGATATAGAGGGCTTCTTTGAATTTCCCCAAAACACGCCAGACGAAGAAATCAGGCGTTATATGCCGATTCTGGGCCTGGTGAACCTCTACGGTGCTGCCCGCGCGTTAATCGCCCAGAGCACTTCCATGTCGGATGGCGGCGCCTTCATCATTCCAAATATCAACATGAACGACGTTGTCCGCCAAAATGCAGAGCAGAAAAAGGAAACAGTGCCCTCAAACGGCGAAGAAACGTCCTCGGGCGCCCCGTGAGGCGGTATAGCTGGCTGGCGAACGTGTGCCGCAGCACTTCAGCAGCCGATTCCGCCGATTTTACACAAAAAAAGGCCAGTGGCGGGCGTGTGCCGGCCACTGGCCTGTAGTGAACCATATGGTGGGCGGTACTGGACTCGAACCAATGACCCCCTGCGTGTAAAATATAAGCCTCGCGTTTTCCGGCGGGCCTGCCTGGCCCGATCGGAGCCAATACAAGCCATTCTATTGGGCGCTGCGAATCATGTCAAGCCAGCTAAAACCGACCCAAGCCGGCCAGGGCGGGGCAATGTGTTGACACCCATGTTGTCATTCGTAGGCTCGATTCAACCACCCGGCAAGGAAGGTTTCAAGGGCCGGGCGTGCGATAGCAAGGCCGCGAAAAAAGCCCGCGGCCTCCGATCGGAGGGCCGGCACAAGGGCACAGGTGAGGGCCTCCCTTGCCGCCTGTCGCGTTTTCGGGCCGAGGATGCCATCCACTACCACGGGGCGACCTGCGGCGCGCAGGGCCTGCTGTAGGAGCCTGTGCGCCCGTCCGGGGCCGCAAACGACGGCAAGGTCGAAGGTCTTTACCGCGACCGACCCCGGGAGATCCCCGTATCCGTAACGATTCCACCATTGCTCCCGGTAGATTTCGACAGCCATCTCCCGCGGCAAGATGCGGATATCTTCCGCGTCGACATCGCCATCGCCGTCGAGGTCCCCGTTGAGCCAGCCGTCATCATGTAGACCCCGGAGGGTTGACAGTGTGATGCCGTAGTTTGTCGCCCCGCCCGGGTCGGCCGGGTGATGTACAAAGCCGCCCTCATGCGCTAAAACGACCGCGACTGCCGCGGCGAACCCGCCCTCAGTCGCCATTCCCAGTTGCCCCCTTTAGCCGAACGACGAGCCCTGCCGGTTGAGGCACGATCCGCAGCAGGTCGGGGTTTTCTACGGAGACCGGAGCGCCCGCGGCCGTGACATTCAGGACGGGGAGCCGGACGTCCTTATCCGTGACTTTGAGCGCCCTAAAATAGGCCCGCGCGGAATGCTCTGACGTCGTTAACGTCAGGACCGCCCACGGGGACCCCGCGACCTCGCGGTAGGCCGCCTCCGCGCCGGAATCCGCCCGTACAAACACGATCAGCCCCCGATCGTATTTGAAGTCTAGAGCGTACGGAGCCGGGGGATAGGCGACCTCCAGCGCGTTCCCGTCTGTGCCGAGCTGCCGGGTCTCCGGCCGGAACGATAACTCGACGGCGAACTCCTGCCCGACCTCGACCTCGACGATTCCCGGCCCAACGGTAGACAGTAGTCCGGCGGAGACGACCGCACACAATTTCAACAGCATGGAAACCTCCCGGGCTATAGCCCAACCATCCCGACACCTAGCAGCGGCCCGATTCGAGCGACCGGCCCGGACGCCCCCTCTTCCGGGTCGCCTACGTCCAAGTCGTACGCCTCCATCGAATATAGCGAACTCCCTAGGTCCTGCCACCTGCCGCCCTCGGCCGCGTAGATATACCGGTAATCCGTGTTCGAGTGCAGCGCGACGATGATCGTGTGAAGGAGCACGGTTCGAGCCGCGTCGCTGTAGACCCGGCCGTACAAAACGCCATTTGACCCGATGAGGGGATTCCGCTCGATGGTGAGGTAATAGGGGACGCCCGTCGTGATGTTCCCATACCAATCACAATTTGTTGACCGGTTCCACTCCTCCTCCTCCTCGTCGTAGGTCAGGTAGGGCTCGCCCACAATGATTCGGCTCGAGTTTGTGTAGTTCCAGTAAAACCCCCCGGCGTAAAGGACGTTAGCCTCATAACTCAGGTTTTTTGTTACGACGACGTTCGCGAGCGCCCAGCAGAACCCGCACGGCCCGTAATTTCCCCAGCTCGAATAGAGCAGGGAAACCTTGTGCGTGAACGCGCCGGCAAAATGCCCGACGCCCTTGTCCTTGTAAACCTGATATGCCGCGTCCTTCCGCGCATTTGTAACGCTGATCGTGTTACTGGCGGAGATTGAGACAACGGAGCTCGGGTCGTTTTTCGTGTAGGTTGTGAGGTTTTCAATCGCCATCTTTTCCGACCGCCTTCTCGGACAGCGCCTCGTCGAGGTCGACCGTCGAACGGATAGCCAAATCCATTTTGACCTCCTCCCGCGCGTTGCAAAGCGCCTCGATGATGATCGCCTCCGCGTCCCGGTACTCGTTCTGCAGGAAATCCTCCCACGCCTTCTCGGACAGCGGCTCCTTCACAGACGCCTCGGACAAGGCCGTCTGCCAGCGCTTCGGCAGGCTCGATAGTTTTTCCAAGCTGACGGAGCCCGAGCTCCGCCACGCGCCGACGACGTTATGTGCCGCCATAAGCGACTGCAGCGCAGCGTAGCAATAGGCCAGCCGGTCGCCAGGCGTTGTAACACCTTTCGGATAGACCATAATTACGTGCCTCCTCGCGTTGCCGTGTACGAAACTAAAAGGGCGATCAGACTAGCATCGCCCGCGTGTGAATCGGTCGACGCGCTTCGGGAAACCCGGAAGGTCAGCAGTTTGTTGGCCGCAGGGGTCCCGTTGATCGTGAGCGCGGTTGCAGCCCCGACATGAACGCTGCCGGCCGCAATGAGCGCGTCCGTTACAGTCGCGGCGTTCGACGTGAACAGCGCGTCGAGGGTGTCGCCGTCGCCGAACGCGCGCGCGATGATGTTCCATGTGACGGTTTGCCCCGCCGTCCCCGTCGCAGCCGTCCAGACCGGCCGAACGTAAAGAGATGTCGAGCCCTTGAAGTCCGCTGGGAGCGCGACATTGCAGAACCATCCCGCCTCGTTTGTTACCCCGTCGAACGCCGCGCCCCAGAAGGGATGGGCGCAGAGCGGGGTTTCGGTGACCTCAGGGACAGCGCAGCCTCCGGCCGCCGCCGGGGTGAGCCCCTGCGCCGTTAGGACCATTGTCCCGGTGAAGTCCGGGAGAGGGGTGACCCCCGGGATGAACTTCCCCGACGCCCAGCTGTAAATGAGAGTGTCACCGTTCGTGACGCCGGTCAGGCTGACATCCGACAGGTCCGCGAGCGAGTCAGCGCCTACGGCGGGAGGACCGGCCTCGAACTTCGCCGAGCTGGCGTTGTAAAAGAGGACGTCGCCGTCGGTTTTCATCGAGACGTTGACGTCCAAGAGGTCCGCGAGATTTGAAACGCCGCCTCCGCCCGAAGCGGCCCCGGGCTCGAATTTCCCGCTCGCTGTTCGATAGACGAGGATATCCCCGTCGGCCAGCCCTGCGAGGTCGACGTCCGAAAGGTCGCCGAGGCTAGAAACCCCGCCTCCCGAAGGGGCCGCCTCTGCCTTGAATTTCCCGCTCGCTGTTCGATAGACGAGGATATCCCCGTCGGCCAACCCTGCGAGGTCGACGTCTGAAAGGTCGCCCATCTCGCTTACTAGAATTGCCGACGTGAGCCATTCGCGAGCATCGCTAAGATATCCATTCGAAGCATCATCCGCGTTTTGAATGTTTGCTTCACCGACCCGGTGATAAACATGCCACAGCACGACGGCCTCGGCGTCCGGCTCCGGGGCAAGAGGAGCCACCGCCTCCACCCCGGTCTTCGCCGTGATCGTCCGGGTCGCTGCCGAGACCTGAATGGTATCAATTCGCGGGTTGCCGGCTGGGGCCGCAAGGGAGAGGTTTGTCGCCTCACGGACCCAGGTCGCTTTGCCGCCGACAATTGCGACCCCGCCCGAGACGGTGATGTCCATCGACGGGGTCCCGGTCGCCGCCGCCTTGAAGGCATCGAGATACGCGGTCCCCGCCTTCACACATCCCTCGGCCCCGCCCCACACTTGTGCGAGGGCGAATTGGGAGCCCTCGAACGCCTCAAGGAAATCGGCGAGCCAGTCGCGATGATCTTCCGCCGACCGGTTGCCCGCCTCTATGGGGGCGTCGCCCGGGAACCTAAGCATAACCTCGCCTCCCCTAGTATTGGATTAGAACCGCGCCGGGCCACCCGTCGCTGCCGAAAAGTCCCGCTCCCGCACCCGCGCCTCCTTTGCCGCCGGCGCCGACCTTAATCGAAATTATCTCTCCGGTGTATGTGGGGTGTTCGTAGAAATGAAAGCCGAGCCCATAACTCCCGCCTGCGCCGCCAGTCGCCGTGCCCACACCTGTCCCGCCTAAGCCGCCAGTACCGAGAGGTGTAACGGGATCGCCGCCGTGGATGCCCGCGGGCTCCGGGAATCTCCCGCCTTGTTTGCCAACGGGCAATTGGGCGGCGTAGTGGACTGATGGATTCGAGCCATTCTGTTTGCCGCCGCCGCCGCCTCTGCCGCAGACAGCATATATGGATATCTTTGGCGTTTGAAAACCGAAGATCGTGTTTTCCCCGTCCTCCCCATCAGCCCCGTTGCCGATCGCAGAATCTCCGCCACCACCACCGCCCCCTCCTCCACCGATCGCGGAAATATAAACGGCAGAAACGCCCGCCGGGACAGACCAGGTGTACGAGCCCGGCGATTTATAGAGCCTGAAGCCATGTGGGGTGACCACGTTCGAAATATTCGAGAGCCGGGAGACGAAAACCCACTGATGCGCTCTTCTGCGGAGGATGACGCCATCGAAAGCGTCTGTTAGCGTGATGTCCGCGTCCCCGGGTAGGAGAATTTCCCCGAAGCCTCCAGCTCCGTGCTTGATCGTTACGATGCGGGAGTCGATGGCCTGCAGGAGATAGAGAAAAGAACCGTCCGGCAGGTTTGCCGGGTCGATGATTTCCAGGTCATCGGCCGCGGCCGAGCCCTCCGTGTTTACGGTATGGAACCCTTTTGTTGGGGTAATCGCGCCGCCCGCAATCGTCAAGGGCTCTGTATTCGCACGCGCCCCTGGGAGTTGCCGGGTCGCGCCCAGAAAAGATGAAATTGCCTCTTTGAATTCGCCCTGGGTCGGATTACCCGCCAAGGCCGCCTGACTCGGGAAATCGCTCATTCGGAGAGCCTCCTCGATTGCTGCGATATCTTCATCCTCGCACGCGGGGAAGATCGCCGCCGCAGCGAGCATAACTAATATCCCGATCTGTCCCTTCATCTAGTACCCCCGGATGACAGCATCTACGATGGCGGTCGTCCGCTGCTGCTGCGGGTTGAGGATTTCAACCAGCGGCCCGGCCGTCGCGTTCTTGTCGACGATCCTCGCCACAAGCCCGAATTGCCCGACGCTTTGGATCGTTAGGGTGACACTCGCGATTTTCGAAAAAGGCCGCGACAGCGGGATGCGCCCGTAACCCCCGGACAGCGTGACATCCTCGATGAGCTCCTCTCGGTCCGCCACGTCGATCGCAAGGGTCAGGGATTCCACGCGCGAATGCAGCCGCCCGGACGCAAACGACAGCCGGAATTCGTAAAAAACATCCGCGACCGGGATCTCTCCTTGAAACGGTTTCCAGTCCTGCAGTCCTGCAGGCCAGAGATCGCCGGACAGATCGACAGGCCAAAGATCGCCGGATAGGTCGGTAGGCCAATGCCGCCGGTACTCCCGATATTCGAGCGCCCACGGAGCCCCGGAAATACGGCCGGATACACCGAGGGTCCCGCCGACGTCGACCGGGTCAGGGGCGTACGTGAAGATGTAGCTCGCCGCGTGGAATTCGGCCGTGTAGAACGGAGCGGAGTCGTCTGAACCGTAGAACGGGTCCGCGTCCGTGCCGCGGTAGAGGGGAGGCCAGACATCCGGGGTCGATGAGAGGACCCCGTCCGCCCCGATTTCCATGTTGCGGTAAAGCCCTGGCCAGCCCTCGGCCTCGAGCGCCACGCGTCGGATCTGGTTGCCAGCAGGTCGATCGCCCAGCTCGAGGATCAGCGCCGCGCCACGCAGGCTGTAATTCCCCGCGACGTCCACGGCCCGGACCTCGAGGGTTATTGTTCCGTGCAGGCCGTCCGGTAGACGGTAGGTCCGCCCGGTGATTGTCCCCTCGTGCAGATGTAAAGACTTCTCCCAAACGACGCTCGAGCCGTAGGCATACCGAACCTCGAACCCCTTGAAGTCACGCGGTGGAGAGGCGTACGTCCAGCGAAGCGTGTTCCAGCCCTCCAGCCACAAATCCGAGGGACCCGGGGGAGGGGTCGTTTTCCCGATTACGTAGACATTCATTTTTGTCGTCCACGCCGACGCGAGCCCGATCACGGTGTAGCGGACCCGGACGTCGTATGTCTGGCGGTCCTGAACATCGCGAATTACCACGCCGCCCGTGTCCGTTCGCTGGACGGGGAGCCGTGTCCACTCGGCCGCGCCCCGCAGCCGGTATTCGACCTCGATGTATTGCGGGGGAGGTCCCGGAAACTTCGCCGGGGGGATGATTTCGAGCAGGATGCATGTGCGCAGCGTCCCGTACGCGTCCCGCTCGAGCGCCCGCTCGTCCGTTACGACGCTGACAATTATCGGTGCGGGAGGGAGAATTAACTCGATAACCGGGGGCCGCGTAACACCCGGGTCATAGTCCGGGATTTCTTCTGTGTCGGAGGTGTGAACCGCCGGGGCGTGATCTACGCATTTGATCTCTGCCTCGTTTTCGCCTCGCGGGCGAATCTCCTTGATGATGAGCTCCCGGGTTTCTTTCCCCGCCTCCCCGAACATATACAGGTCGCCGACGGCGAGCCCCGTCGGGAACGAATCGACGGTAACCGTGGGCTTGAGTCCCGCGGCCGTCGTAACCTTTCGCACGATGCTCGCCCCGGTCGCGAGACGGAATCGGATACCGTAGCTTTTCCCAGCCGCCATCGGGACCGGCTCGTCGAGAGCGATGATCATCCCATCGATCGCCTTTACGCGGCCGGCCGCGAGCCCCCACAACGGGACGTCGTGCGTAACGAGCACAAGATCGCCGACCGAACAGACCAGGTGCTCGATGTCCGCTTGAAATTCGATAACCTCGGGGCGGAGTTCTGCGACCGCGAGATGATATCTCCCCTCGCGATGGACCGCAGCCGCATCCGTAATCCCGTAGAAATCCATATCCTCGAAAACGGTCGCATTCTGCGCGCTAAACCCGTCGGCGTAGACATAGATTTCGTCTTGCTCATACCCGGCCGCGGCGTTGAGAAACTGACATCGGAGAGCGTGAGGCTTCGCGACGAGCTCCCGGGTGACCTCGAAATTCCACGAATTCCTCGGGGTGAAATGTTGGATAGGCGTAGTCTGCTCGACATCGCGCACGACAGAGAAACGGCCGTCGCGCATCCCGAAGGCGGCCCGGCCGGTCGCGGCGATCTGCCCGAGGAGCCGGAAAGCCGTAAGACTGCGGGTAATGTAGGCGTCGAAGGCTCGCGGGGGCGTTGCCGCCTCACATGCCGCGGCCCAATCCAGAAACCGAGTGATGTCGAGGCGCGAGACCGCGACGGCCCGCGCATTGACCTTCGGGTCGCAGAGGAGGCGAAGGTAAGCCCATGCAGGGTTGCTCGATGCCTTTGTCGGCCATGCCGAATAGGCAGGAACGGGCACGGTCCCGTCGTAATACGGGCTAACGGCCTCCGCGATGCAGTTGAAATTCGAGACCATTCCGTTCAGCTGGTCGGTGGCTTTGATGCGGAATGCCACAAGCGCGACATCGTCCCGGGTCACGGCTTCCCCGGCCCGGTGCGTTCTTAGCGCGGTCCAAGTCGCCTCGTCGTAAATCGTCCGGTTCTTGTCTTCCTTCTTTTTCGACCTGCGGCGAATTCTGACCTCGTATTGATTCGTGCCCCCGTCAATCCCGGCGTCGCTGTCGACAGACCACGCGCCCGAAACCCTCACGGTCCCGTTGTATTTGTCAGTGACGCGATGCCATCGCTGCTCCCCGCGGCCGAAGTAAACCGAGCCATTGAACAGGTCCACAACGGCCTTTCGATACCATCGGGCTTGACACCAGCGCCGCCACCACGGCGACCGCGCACGGCCGACCGCCCCCCCCTTGCTTTCGTTCCAAATCGTCTCCGCAAGAGCTCGGGTTGCCTCGTAAATGTCGAGGGTCAGGTTGATGACATTTTTCGCCGCGGCAATCGTCCCTGCCTCGGTCGTCTCGGTCCATAGCCCGAACGCGGCCCGGACCGCCTCGACATCGACCTGGAGCGCTTGAACCTTCGTGATGTTGGCCCCGGTCGCGAGAGCTTTGACCATAGTTAGCCGGGCCGACAAAAGCCCAAGCCGATAATCGATGCGGGCGAGCATGGCCGCCGGAGCCGCCCTGTGCCCCACTGCCATCGCGCCGATTCTTGTAACGAGTCCTTCAAAGCCGCCCTCAAGGGTGGGCATCCACGAATATGCCGTCGGCAAGGAGAAGGCCGCGGCCGGGTCGAGATAATCGTCCTCGCCAAGGAACGGGTTAAACGCGAGCCATTCCCCAAAAGGAAGTTCGCGGGCCTGAATGTCAAAATCGACCGAGGCCGCTTTCGGATCGCCGTCTTTAAGCTCCATTAAACCGCGGATAAAGGCGATGTCAACGCTAAGCCGGTCGGGGTTTGTCGCTGAGGTCCGCGTATGCCAGCCCAAGGCCGATGCGGTGTGTTGCGCTCCCTCCTCCAAATTCCAGACATCATCGTGGGTTTGCTCGAGTTTCGCGTTAACGTATTGCTCTTGAATGTCCCCCTCGTAAAGGGTGAGGGCCGGGTCCCCGGCCGCACCCCGCAAGATTTCGACCTCGAGGTCATTGTAGTTTTCGATAGGTTCATCGCCGAGTTTCAAGTCCGATATTTCAACGGGGCCGAGCCCGACGAGATACAGGAGGTGCAAGTATTGATCGCGCCCGGCGATTTCGGTGTACGGCATCGCAGCGAGAGGAGGGAATACCCGGTGCCGACCGAAGACCAAAGGGACCGGGTCGAAGGGCCGCAGAACAGAGCCGCCGCCCCCTCCGAACGAGTACCCGGTCTCGTCTGTCGGGAGCTTCGGAGGTGGAATAAGGGCGTTGACCGCAAGCATTCCGCCGATCCCCAAGGCCGCCCCGATGGCCCATCCGAGGGGACCGCCGACCGCGGCCGATATGAGTCCCGCCGCAATCGAAACGCCCGCCATCGTCCCCATACGCAAGGTCGTAGTCGAGAGCCCGAGTTGTTCCGCCAGCGGCCCCCCAGGAACGACGACGATCTCGACGTGATGCCCGGCCTTCGGCCGTATCCTGGCCCACCATGCCGCCGGGATATCGCCGCCGTCGAGGCGAACCGCGACACCCGCCCGGTAATAATCGGGAATCGATACCGCCTCGACAATCTCCTCGATGGTCATTCCCGAGGAAAAAGATTCCAACGATGAATGCGTCGTAAAAGGGCTTTTCCTGGCAGTGACAAGCACATGAGAGGATATCGAGCCCCTGGATACCCGCGCCCCCGCGAAGCGGTAATACCCCGCAATTTTGCTCCCCCATCTTCCTGTCCGGAGATCCTCTATAACGGCCCCGATCCCGCGGTCGCAATGCAGGAATTTGTGTTCCCCTACGTACACGCCGACATGCGATTCCCGGCCAAGCCTCCGTACAAGCACCACGTCACCCGGGGCCGGGTCCTCCCCCTCTTTGATCGTCGACCAGGCAGCATCCGCCTCGTTTCTAACAAGTCCCTCGACTGCTTCCGCGGGCGTCTCCCGGCCGTAAGCCCCGGCGTAGGAGGGAAGAGCCGCCCCGAATTCCTCCCGATAAACCAGGCAAACGAGTCCGTAACAGTCGCAGCCCGAGGGCTCGCGTCCGCCCGGCTCAAACGGGATGCCGATGTATTTCTTTGCCCAGGCAGCGATCATGAAAATGCCCCTGGGAAATCGGCCGGGGTGATGCGCCCGGCCGGGATAACCTCGTTCAGGAAATCCTCGAAGGCAAGGCGCCCCGTAATGGTTTTGGCATCAAAGACCAGCCGCTCAACGCGAAAGACAAACGGCCCGGCCTCGACCGTGTCGGGGTTGCTCGCGAGGATAATCTCCAGCGTGGCGGTTGCCGGAGTCGTAACCGCCCGCAATCCCTCGGAATACGCCCGGTCAATGTTGTCAATCCACATCGAGGTAACCGGGAGGCGTTCAGCCGTCTCTTGCGGAGGCAGGAGTCCGAATCCGCACGCGGTGTAGACCTTCCCGCGGCTCGTGATGTTTGCGAGGTTATCAACCAGACGAATCGGCGATGGGAGGGCCGAATGTTCAATGCTCGCCAGGCTCAAGAGGACCTCGCCGGTCTGTTGCCCAAATACCGCCTGCCGAAACGTTAGGCTTGTATCCCGCGGCATTAGGGCAGGATCTCCAGCTCCAGCGTGCCCTCCCACCGAACATCCGCGTTCGCATCCGCCTCGAAGGCAAGCCGCCATCGAGGGCGAGCCCGGAATCGGAAGGTCCGGCTGCCGTCATCGTGCGGGTCCGTCCAGGTGAAACACCCGGCATCAGCCCCAGCCTGCGCCCACACCGTATTCCAAAAGGTGTTGAAAAACGTCCGCTCAGTCGTTGTGAAAATGACTGGGATATCGATCTGCCGCGCCGCCGCAGTGAACCTCCGCCGCACCTTCGCCGGCCCCGCGTCGGGTCGGCTGATAACGAGGTCATTTTGCGGCTCGTCGATAAGCCCTGGGGGTTGCGGGGTTTTCAGTTCCGCGGGCCATGTCGCAATCGCCATTATGCCCTCCCACGCTGCAGACCGAAGGTTAACCCGAGGAGCCCGTCGAGCTCGCCCCGGGCCAGGGTATCGGCGACGGCATCGCGGATCATGATGCGGACTTCCTCGCCTCCGTCGGCCGTCTTCCGGCGTTGCACGTCGACCGGCGGCGAACCGGCGCCCCGCTGGTCGATAACGTTGATTGTGGTCGCCGCGACAGTCGCCCGCACCCCAAGCGACCCGTCATCTGTCCGCCGCAACGGCATGATGGCCTCGGGCCCCGCTTCGCCCAATAAGCCGGTCTTCCCGCCCCGCAGAGGGAAATAGGCCGGGCCCGTCGCAATCCCGCCTTTCGCGAAGGGAACGACCTCGCCCCCTGAAAACGCGGCCCCTTTCGCGAAGGCTCCGCCGATGAAACCCATCAGCGGCTGCGTGAACATCGTGGTAATCGTCGTACGAAGGATATCCTCCGCGACCCCCTGGAGGAACTTGTTGAGCTCGAACTCGCCCGTTTTCACGAATTCGATAATCGTATCCGTCAGCCGGTCGGCCCATTCGTCGAGCCGGTCCCCAAGCTCGTCCATGACCTTTGCCCATCCGGTCTTGACCTCTTCGGCCTTGTCGCCGACGAGCCCGAAGGCCTCTGCAAGGGTCAGCACGGCCCCGATCGCGCCGAGCACGCCGGTCGCAAGTTGCGCAACGCTGGCAATCGTTGACGCGATGCTCGCCTTTCCGGAGCTTGCAAGGGTTTTGAAGGCCGTGACAGCCTCGCGGATGCCGAGCGAGATCCCCGCAATCGAGGTAACAACGGCCCCGATCTTCCGGCCGATTCCAGAATCTATTGTGTCGGCGACCTGATTAATCTTGAACCCAAGATCCATCAGGGCCCCGGCGGTATTCGCGAGCTCGACGCTGAGCCCAGCCTGATTAGCTCGAAGCTCCTCGATCCGGGCCGCGGCCTCGGCGTAAGCCCCCCCGGCCGAATACAGCATCCCGATAAGCTCGTCGAGGGCCTCGGTCGACAGAACCCGCATTTCTTCCCATGAATACGCGGAAAGGAGGTTTGTCGTTTCGTCATCGAGCCGCCCGGCCGCCTTCAAAAGCTCGATATTCGCCCGCATCTCTTCAAAGATTTGCACGTTCTCCGGCTGCATCCGGGCGATAAGGTTATCCGCCGCCAGGCCTTTCGCCTCCTGCTTAATCATTTGGATACGCGTCATCACCTCGTCGGCCAGACTCGCATTCTTTGCGCCGATCTGTTCCATAGCTTCCCCGACGTCGCTCCAGTCCATATCGTGCAGTTGTTCGGCCCACTTATCCGCAAGTTTCGACTGCCATTCCTCTGTGTAGCTTCCCGCGTCGTTCAGGGTCTCGATGTCCTCCAAGATGCCCTTGTAGGCAGCCCTCACGGGGTCGAGAGACTGCTTCAGCTGCTCGGCCGCCCGGATAATGTCTTCATAGCTCCTCCCAGTGCCCGCTGTGGCGCCCGCCGCCGCAGCCATGCCCTCTTCCGCCGAAGACCGGAGGCCTGCAAGCAATGCCTCCACGTCAATGCGTTCGTACTCATATCCGTCGCCTTGCGGCCCTTCAGAAAAAAGTGATTCTACGGTTGATGCCAGTTCAGGGAATTCGCCTTTGAACCAATCGAATGCCCCCGCCCAGTCCTCTTTGAATTGCTCAACAACAGCCCCTATGATTTCGCCCAAGAGGGACACTTCGTTTTCAGGCGTATTAGGCGCATTATTCGCCCCGCCGAGGCCAGGCATGAACAACTTCCCAAACGTGAAATCCAAGTCGGTGCCTTTTTGGGGATCTGGATAAGGATCGCCCCTCAGAAGCTCTTCCCAGGTAATCGTATACTGCTTTCGCATGGCCTCCACGGCCTTTTCGAAGTCCATCGGATCCGTAAGCAGTTGCGTAATGAACGCGGCCGGCCCCATCACGCTCTCGCCAATGAGCGTTACGGTCTGGCTGATTTTCCACACCACCCACTTGCAAAACTCTGTTATCGCATCTTTTATGACATCCAGCCAGAAATCCCTTGCGACATGATCCGTGAGACGATCCCATTCGTCTTTCAGCCCCTCCACGTTTTGCTTCCAGACAGCGCGAAGGGTATAGGTAGACACGGCCACCGCGGCAATCGCCCCCACCAAAGGCAGCGCACCAGCTACCGACTTGCCCCACGCGATCCCAAAGGCATTACCCAGTAGCGTCACCGATCGGGTCAATGGCCCAACAACCATCCCCACTGCGGTAAGTCCTGTGAAAAGTGATACTGCCCCCGCTCCCGCAACAAACAGCCCGCCCGCGAGTTTCTCGTTTTCTAAGAACCAGGACCGAATTCCCTTGACGATGTTATTGATGAGGCGCGCGCCCAGATTGATATACGGGAGCAGCATGTCCCCGAGTTTCTCCGAAATCTCCAAGAACTGCACCTTAAGCCGCCGGAGTTGATTCGTCGTCGAATCCGTCGTCCGCATAAGGTCGCCCTGTGCCATCTTGGTCTGTTCCATGATCGTGCCGTAACGGGCGACGACTTTTTGCTGTTCGGTCAATTGTTCCCCGACCGCGGCAACCCCGTTGGCCCACGCCCATTCCGCCACCGTGGTTTCGTTTACGAGGATGCCGAGTCGCCTTAACGGCTCCACCTGGCCCGTCAAGCCCGCTTGGAGCTTTTGCAGGGCCTCCGCATGCCCAATGTTGTAAAAGCCCGCCATATCTGCGGCGAGTATGGTCATGTTTTTCGAGAGGGAGGTTGCCGCTGATTCCGATAGCCCCATCGACTGCGTCATAACCGCAAACACGCCCGCCCCCTCACGGATCTCGGCCGCCGTCATGATAAGAGAGCTGGAGACGCTTTCGCTCCACTCGCGAACTTCAGCGGCCATGTTCCCGAAGGAAACCTCGAAAAGAGTCTCCGCCTCCTCGATATTCATCGCGTGCCGCACCATCGTTCCCAGCCCAGCAGTAGCAGCCGCGCCGACAAGCCGAAATTCCTTGGCCGCTGCCCTGAGACTTGAGGTGATGCCGGCCAGGTGAGACTTGAAGCCTTCCACCGAAGCCTTTGCTTCGCGGATGCCGGAAGTGAAGCCTTTACTGTTCAGCGTCAGATTGGCGCTTAATGCTCCTGCAAAATACATACCTCAACCTCCCACTGCGGATCGAAGCGCCCGTCGGCTCGTAGCGTATTTGGCCTTCTCTGCGGCCCGTCGTTCATAGGCGAAATCTGGATCATCCTCTTCGATAAGGCGAATCAGATGTTCCCTGGCAGCATTGGCCTCGGCCACATAAGGCCCTTTCAGGGCTTTTGCATCCTCCGGTTTTGCGGTCATGGCATAGGCGCATGCATCAAATACCACCAATCGGTTGTCGGCCTGCCGGGCGCGTGTACGGGCCAGTTTAATTGCCGCCAAGCGCCCCCAAAGGGCACGGTCACGATAAGAGAGCCCCCGGAGTTCCCCATAGGAAAACCCCGGGAAGGCTTCCCAAATCGCACTTAGCTCTTCCGCCCTTTCTCGGGCCGATTTAGAGGGTTTTGGATCTTCTCCATAAGCCAACTGAGGAGGGCGGTCTTGTGGCGTACAGACGCATCCGAAAAAATCTCCGCCGGGTGGCCGGTCAGAATCGCCAACTGGCCGTTCAATAGCGGCCCGAGCCCGACGTTCTGGTCCTGAGAGCTTTCAACAAACTCCTCGAGCTCACTCACAACATCTTCCGTAATCTCCCGCACATCGAGGCGGCGCCCATTCAACGTGAAGGACAGTGATTCCGAAAGCGCCGGAGCGGTATCGAGGTTGATGTGAGATCCTTTCGCCATAAATTCATGCTCCTTTCGGCTGCTGTGGCAGACAAAACCTTTTGGAAATTTGCGTCTCCGTCTAAGGCCGCTTAAGGCCGCTCATGCTCCTCACGGCGGACTGGCCGGGAGGTCCGCCTGCTTTCCGAAACGGATCAGGTCGCCCGCGGAATATTCTGGAGAGCCAGAGTTGTACAGGAACCCGCTCTCGGCGATGTCGGCCGTGAGGACAGGATGGGCCTCGGCCTCGAAGGCCCAAGTCCGCTGTGCCTCGTAGTTGTACGGAACCTCGCATTTCGCCTCGATGCTGGCCTTCGGGATGTAAATCCAATCCGCCTCGTCCGTAGACGTCTCGTCATCGACGATGGGCTTAAGGATGAGAGTCTTTGCCGCGGCCGTGAGATCCTTCCCAACGCCGGGCTTGAGGGTCAACGCACTCGACTTCGTGCCGCTGGTGACGGTTGCCCCGAAAATCTTGGCCAGCTGCTCGAGGGTCGGCTCCGTGAGAGCCGCCTTCACCATCACCTGGCGGGCCACCCGGACCTTGAACCGTGCGACCCGTCCGGTTTTGTCGGCATAGGTACTGACCGACTCGCCGTCGATCGAAACGCTCGCGCCGCCGTGCGTTTCCCCGAGCTCGGTCCCGTTGTAAACGAGGACGGCAGGGCCGATGGGGAAATCCTGAAACATGGCCATTCGTTAACCTCCTTCGCGTTTGTGAGCCGGCAGGCTCAGGTTTGCAGAAAACGACGCCCGCCCCGATGCATCCGGGCCGATAAAGCCCGGGGCGGAGCCGGTAATCGAAACGATAAACCACGACGGGAGAAGAACTCCGCGTTTCCCAAGTGCCCAGTCGAACACCCGATGCGCCTCGGTGCGGGCGGCGAAATAGCTCGCGCCTCGGGTGTATAACTGAAAATGCCATTCGCGATGTCGGCGGAGACCGGGCTCGGAATAGGCCGGGGTCCGCTCAAGGATTACCGTGCACAGGTCCGGTTCTCCCTCCGGGACGTGCCCAGCGAAGAGACTCTGGCCGACGGTGAGCTCGAGCCCGGTCGCGAGGTATGTCGCGAATTCTTTGATCATCCGACGTTGCCCCGCCAGCCCGCTAGTTTCCCCGTCGCCTTGCGGAATAGATCCCAGTCACGGCGTTGAATTAGCACACACCCATCGCAAAGGCACGACGGATGAACCAAAGACCCGCGGGTTTGAAGCTTGAACGATGCTTCGGCAACCGCAACAAGCTCGGCAAGCCATTCAGCATCATTGTGGGGGTCTTTTCGCGGCTTAGGGCGCTTGGGCATTCTTGAGCTCTTTCTGGATTTCGTCAGACACAACCTTCATATGGCGATATCGATTCACTGAAAGCTTCCGCTCAAGATACTTCCCTCCAGTACCCTCTATGGGCGGCCTCTTGCCTTTCGTTCGCTTGTACCCAGTCATGCCAAATTCATATTCCGGGTGCTCGTGCAAATGCGTGGCATAAGGGGTGTTGAACGTCACGGTCGCAATGAACTCGTCCTTGGAACCCCGGAAACCCGGCGGCGGCGCGCTCTGCGCGTGCGACGTTGCCTCCGGATCGCTCGGCGCTGCGCTCTTACCAACGAGCTTTCGGCCAACATGTACTGATGCAGACCCGCGCAGGGTACCCTGATCGAGGGGGACCATTGGCTCTTCGGTAATCGCCTCATTCATCAGGGCCATCGCGGCAATACCCATGCCACGCTCGGCTCCCCGGCGGACCCGCTCATTTCCAAAGTCGAGGCCTCTAAAGAACTTCTGAATGCCTTCGAGTGTAAATTCCCCACTCATAGAAAATAGGCCCAATACGCCCGCCGGGAGTAGCTGCGCTTTTCGACAACCGCGACAACGAGGTGGTCGACCCCGTCGAATCGGAGCCGGTCGACCCCGGGAGTTGGGAACCCCGCGGTCATCAAGACGGACCCCGCCGCGACAACTTCCTGCCCGGCATAATCCCTCACGATCTTTTGAGATCTGTCGATACGGCCCAAGACAGGCGCAACCACAGGGGCCAGGGGCTCCCCCCATTGGTCACGGCCTCCGCCGCGGACCCATTCGATTGCGTCGGTTGTGTAGCGTGATAGTGGCATGGGTACAGGCTCGCGACCTGTCCCGCCGCCCGTCAATGGGAGATTTCAGGATCGGCATGGCAAAAAAAACACCCCTGGGCGGGCGGTTAAGGAAGGAACGTGTGGGGAGGACTATTTCGCGTGGGAGGATTCTTGCTTGGCCGTGTTGCGGTGCTTGAGGAGGAACCGGCGGGCTTTCACGCGGTCCTCGGGGGAGAGCCAGAGCACTGCCTTCTCGTATTCGGGGTCAGACGGTGGAATCTGCACGCGGGGGCCATGGCAGTACAGACCACGCTCCTGATCGTATCCCGGAGTAACTGTTTCGATATCGCCGTTTTCAAGAAGCCTATCCATCTCACTTTGCTCGTGCGGTCACGCCCCTGAGAACTGTGTTGCGAATGAACTCCGCAAACTGTTGGCCAAACGCTTCATTGGGCCTCCCTTCAATTATAGCATATCCAACTGCATCGGCAAGGAACTCCATTCGGCCCCGCACAGACGGTTTGCCTTCGTCCAGATAGAACTTTTTGAGGGCACCACTCTTGAAAGCCTTTTCGTAAGCCTCAATGAGCCGGAAATCATCGTTATAGCTGAGGATGCCGCCGAGAGCATGCCCTATTTCGTGTGAAATGACGCGGTCCACGTCCAAACCTCGGCTCCCTGCGACTAATCTTCTCGTTAAGGAGTCGTACCCCCCCGCGATATCCGCCCAGGTTACCCCCGGTCCGTACCCCGGTGCCTGGACCTTTCTCAGGTGCTCAAACCCCTCGAAATCCGGCACACTGCCCGGCCCTATGTCGATACGTTCCAGACCTTCCCGTTTCAGCTTAGCGAGAAGCCTGTCGGGAATCCGCGCCAGGTCCGCAACATGCGCGCGGATGATGTTCCCTTCGTCGCTATCAAGGTCATAGCCTTGCACCCGGAGTACGCCGCCGAGTGCGTCCTGAAGGCTATTGTACTCCCCTTGGGGCAGTCCAGTGCCCTTCCTGCCCTGCCGGCCGAAGCCCAGGGGCGACATCGTCTGCTTTCCGCCGCTTTTGACAATCTCCCGATACGCCGCATTCGATGTGATTTCCAAGCTTTGGTTGTTGCTCGCGGCTCGCAGCGCCTCGACTTCCTGCTCTCTTTTCGCTTCCGCCACAAACGGGACGAGCACATGCCGGCACCACGGATGATAAGGCGGCTTCTCCTCAAGCTTCGGGAACCCCCCTTCCTTCCCATCGAGTGAGTACACCTTGCCCTGGAATGGGACACAATAGTCGCACGCGCCCTCATGGAAGGAGACCTGGAAGAGCGTGACCCCGAATTCGACGGCACCATTGATATTTGCTTGAGTTGTAGCCTCCCGGGTTCGGGTCTGAGCGACCATCTCGGCATAGTAGTCCGGGTCGTAAAGCCGGGTCTTCCCGTCTTTGCAATGGACCTCGACTTTAGCTCCGCCTTCGAGGTTCTTCTGAATCTCTCTCCGGAGATTCCTCGAAGTCTGCAGGAGCGTTTCCCCCTGGACAAGGCCCCGTCCGATGACCTCGTTAATGGTGCTCTCTTCGAGCTTGGCGGCCCTTGCCTGCCGCAGCACACGCCGCGCATGGTCCCCCAGGGCCCCGTTGGCCCCGAGAAGATCCATGGCCATCTGGTCGGCAACCACCTGAATCGCCCCGGTGTGGAGTCGGTTCCCCATATCGATTCGGCTCAACGCGACGCCCTGGCGCCTCAGGGCAGCCAACGCGAGATTTACACCTTGTCGATACGCCTGCTGCGCTGCACGGCTCGAAATGCTCTCAATTTCCGCCGACAAGGCTGAAATAACCGCATCGATTTGCCGCTTGTGCTCTCCAAGACGGAATTCCTGGAAGGGCGTCAGGGCAGCCCTTTGCAACTGACGGTCAATACGTTTTTGCGCCTCTTCGTAAATGACTCGAAGAGACTTAATTCGCGACTTTATGCTCGGGCCGCCTTCAGTCACGGTTGCCTCGCGCCTTACCCCTTATGCCGAAGCTTGCATCCGACCTCGATCCGCGTAGTGCGATCCTCGACCGAATCAACCCGCCCCTCGAGACGCGAGAGCCGTGCGACGGTTGCGTCGGCGATTTCTCTGAGCCGTTTTACCGTCTCGCGAAACGCGCCAAAGGCCATCCCAAGCGCGACGATTTGCGCGACAATGGTCATCACAAGGGCGGCAGAGTCGAGATTGATGCCCGAATTGCTCATGCGATCACTCCTCGTCTTCATCCCCCGGATCGTATGCCGTGGGGGTCGGGGTCGCGCCGCCAATATGTTTAGCAGACCATCTCTCCAGTCCGGTGAGGAGAATCGCCGCAGCAGGGGCGATAGGAAAACCCATCCCGCCGTCGTCCGCGTAAGTCTCGCCATCGAGGTCGGTCCGCTTGACGCCTTGTACCTGCAAATCGAGCCGGGCGTCGATATCCGGGTCGCGGAGCAGAAATAAGGCCTGCTCGCAGATCGCCCATACCTGGGAATTCGTTAGAGCCTCAGCGGCTGCAGGCAAAGAGTATGCGGCTGCGAGTTGCCGCTCCGCCGTAGCAAGAGCAGCCGCCTTATCCGCCAGCTCGGTCCAATACGCCCCCGCCCCGTACCGGGTTGCCATATAGGCATCGGCGGCCTCAGTGCTCACGAGCATGGCTATTCGCCCCCCTGGGCCGCTCCCACGGCCGCTACAAGCCCCGCAATGGCACGCTCAGCCGCTTGGATCTTCGCTTCGAGAGCCTCCCGCTCCTCTTTCGTCTCAGCCGTTTTAGCCGCTTGCCGATGCGCGACGATCTCTTTGTAGAGTTCCCATCCTTCCCGGTAGAGTTCGGGATTCAGTGCGAGGGCGGCCACGTGCTCGATTAGATCCCGGTCTGCATTCCACCGGACTTCCAGCACGGTCCCATCAGGCCCCAGTATCTGAGATTTTGCGCATCCGGTGACCAGGCACATGCCTAAAGCCGCTGCGAACCCACACAACAGTAGCCCGAGAGCCGCGGGCTTGATCGTGTCGCCGCCCTTCCGGAATTTCGCGACAATCCGGGAGAGAAGCGGGGCGATTACCGTCGTTACAACCGCAACAATGGCCGTGTCGCCCTCGGGGTCCCATGGAAGATCCACGCGCCCGCGAAGAGCGGTCAGAATCGCAAAGACAATCCCGCTCGTCGCCCCAGTCGCCCCTGCGATGGTCGCGGTCGTTTTTGACTGAATGAGTGGTTTCATGACCCTGATCCTTTTCCCTTGCCGGTAGGCTTTGCCAATACGCCAGACTTCGCGTCCGCGAGAAATTCTGCCCATCGTTTGCCTTGCCTCCGACGTTTAGGGGTTGGGCAGATTCCGATTCTGAAAAGAAGAATCTGCCGCCCGCGCAGTAGTCGTTTCATCGCTTCGAACATGACGCCCCCCGGCGTTAAGTAGTACCCCGGGAGCACGAGGGGGAATGTGCCCCCGGGGCCAGCGGAATGGAGGTAGGGTGAGCACCTCCGGGCACAGGGCTAAGCGGTGGCGCAGCGGGCAAATTGACGGGTCTCCCCGATGGCGGCTCCGAGCCGCGCCCATCCGGCCGCTACATCGGAATAGGTCTCGAGATGGTACTTGCTCTCGACCGTGAGGTTTTTCCGCGTTCCCCAAATCGATTTGAGGCCCGGGATTCCGATGTAGTAGGACGTCGCTGCGGCAAATTCAAGCGTGTATTCCGCCTGAATGGAAAACTGCGTCGCCTTCGGGGTCCCGGTGACGCCGTTCTGCGTCAGGGAGAGGGCCGCCGAAATGCGGTTGCGCAATTGCAACGGGGCGAGAAGCACGAACGGCGTACTTGCCGAAACGTCGTATCCGGCCGCCCGCATGTCGATAAGAATCTGCAAGCACGCGGCCTCGATCGTGTTCGCATCGCGGCTCGCGGTGTAACGCGGATCGCCGACCGCGAGGGCCGCTGGGGTCGGATCCTGCCATGCGACATCACGGTTCTGCGGTAGGGCTTCGATGAGACCACAGCCAATCCGCGCCTGCGTCTGGAGCCACTTGTTACGAAACGCGATGGCATTGTCCTCGAGGCTCCACCAGTCCTGATCGTCAATCAGGGTCCGATGCCACGCGAGGCCGGCGCCGTACATGTTGAAGCCGACCGTCACATCCGACCCGGCCATCTTGGCGAATTTGATTTCGCCCCCTTCCGGGATGAGCCGGAAGGTCAAACCGGAGGCGACGTCACGAATTCGGAACCCATCCTGCGTCGTCGACGTGTAATCCCGGAAGGCGAAGAACACCCGCCAGCCCTGATCGGCAGCATTTTCGAGATGGTATTTCTCGATGAGTTCCTTCACCTTGGCCGGGCCGTCGGCCTTGGTCGCGAAATGGGTCACAGCCTGCCGGACCTCTTTGTCGCGATCTGTCGCACTGACAAAATGGTTGACGGCATCAAATACGAGGCGACGACCGCCTTCGGTCGCGAAGTTCGCCTTTGTCCAGTCGGCGATAACCTTGCCTTTCATCCTAGAATTACCTCCTGCTTCAGTGTTGCGTTGCCAACGTCGTCAATGCAGCGATGGCCGCGGTTACAGTCGACGGATGCGAACGGAGATCACAGCGGCCGCGAGGGTCGTAGCAGCCCCGTTTGCGAGTTTCGTGCGAAGTACATCGCCTGCGGCGAGCTGCTCTTTGCCATCGGCGACGGCAAGGGCTGTCTGCGGAACGAGGTTATCCCCGGCGAGGTCGAACGCCGTTGCGAGGACCTCGTCGCCCGCTCCGGCCGCTTCGCCGGACGCGCACTTTTCGATTTGCAGGGTCCCAGCCTGCCCGGCCTTTGTCCCGTGCATCTCGACCGCAGAGACCACCTCGCACGCGACGGGGGCGATGAAAAAGGCCCCACCGATGCCTGCCGCGGCGAATTCAGCGGTCGCGACGTATTCGTCGGTGTCCGTATCGGTGTCAAAATCGGAATGCGCGCCGACGAGGGAGATTCGGACCACTTCAGCTCCCGGAGCAGGCGAGACCATGACGATCCCGCAAAAAGTGTTCCCCGCTGCGATCTGGGTCACCTGCCCGGCGGCTGCGTCGTAGTAGACCGCAGACCCGACGGCATACGCACCGCCCACGCCGACCATTTCGCATGCCACTTCGATGTCCGGCGCCTCGTAGATCAGCACGGCGGTTGCGCCAATTGCGGCATTGGCGGCGACTACACCGACGACGTCCTCGTATCTGACGAGCTGCCCGGCCGTGTACTCTGCCAGGGCGAGCACCTCAATTACCTTGCATCGCTCCCGCGAGCAGAACGCTCGAAGCCCGGTCGCGAGTTTCGTTTCGACATTCGGCATGGTCTAAAACCTCCTGTGATTCGTTTTCAGTTTGCACACCGCCGCCGCTTCGACTGTTAGTCGTGTAGATTGGCGATGTCCTTATCGGTTGCGTAGCCCTGCTTCTCGATTCTCGCCCTGACCAAACTCATCCGGGACATCGAACCATGGGGCGCTTTAGTCGGGGCCTCGACGGCCTCCTGCTTCTGGATGTCATCGGCCTTTTTCGCCTTTTTCTCCGCCATTGGCTTTCTCCTTCGCTTAGACCGGAATAAGCGGGTTATTGCCCGGCCCGAATTCCTGCCCGGTTCCGTCTCCGGTGGGCGTTCCGGTTGCGTCTGGTTCCCCGCCCTTTTTCTCGCCGACGCCGTAAACGTCGGCCGCGAGAGCGCGGAATTCGGAGAGCTGCCCATCGAGGAATTTGTTGAGATCGACCTTCAGGGCCTCCTCTTCCGTCGCGTCGGTTTCAAATCGACCGAAATACCGCTCAACGAATTTCCGCTGAGCGTCGTCCAGCTTCCGTTCGGAGATCAGGGTATCGAGGGCGCCCCGGCTCTGAGCCCGAACCGCGGTCCCTTTGGCCTCCCGGAGAGCCGTTTCGAATTCGGCCTCCTTCTCGGCGAGCCGCTGCTCGAGCTTCTCAACCTTTTTCGTTTGCCGGGAGCCGTATCCCCGCTCTTTCTCGGTTTCGGATTCGACGATGCCCGAGACGACCTTGTCCTCCCGAAGCTCGGCCTCGGAGAACAGCTCGCCCGCGGCCAATTTCGCCTCTTTGATCGCTTCGATGATTTCCTCTTTCGTCATGGGGTCTCCTTTTTCTCTCGCGAAGGCCTGGAGGGCCGCGAGGAATTTTGCTCCGGGAAATCCCGGGGTGTCGGCCTCGGCGTCGCCCAACGCGATGCCGGTGATTTCTTCCACGTCGACGGCCCGGGCTTTGCCCTCGCCCTCGGCGATGAATGCGATATTCGCCTCGAGACTGCAAACGTTGAGACGGTCGGACCGATACTCGGGCTTGATGTAGACCGCGGCGATGGTCGCCTCATGCCCGTCCACCATCCGCCGGGCCTTGCCGACCACCTCGCCGATAGGCTCGCGCCCACCATGCGAATTGTCCGCCTGATGCCCGCGGAAGATCGGGGTCCCCGCGGCGAGCCGGTCGTAAATTTTGCGAACGACCGCCCCGAAATACTGAATGGCCGCCCGGCCATACCCGAGGAGGTTCCCCTCGGCCTCGCCCTCGTGCGCGATGACGTATGCACGGATCTCCGGGTGCGGATCTCGTCCCTTGATAGTCGCCAGGGCGGCTGGATCGACAAACTCGAGGACGTCCGCAGCCGCCATATGTTCGACGCGCCCGCTGAAGGTCGCACGCAATGGGCTCAATTGGGCCACTTTCACGATTCCACCTCCTCGTGGGGGTCTGCTCCCCCTACCGCCCGCGCCCGCATAACCTCTAGAGCATTTGCCGCGGCCTCCCCTGCGGCCTGCTGGATCCGCTGCAATTCTGCCCGCGGGTCGTCGAGGTCCGGGATTTTGGCGAGGAGGGTTTCAAGGGACAATACCCCCGACTCGAAAAGTGGGAGCCAGTTGTCCTTAAGCTCAAACATCGTTTTACTCGACACCTCCGGGATTTGCGCTTCGACAAGCCCTGGCCGAAGCCCGGCCTGGAAACCGGCATTTGCGAGAGCGATCGCCCGGTCAAATAGCTCCGTATAGAACGACATCCATATCCGCCGTTCCCGGTGTGTCGAGGCGGCCACCATGTCGAAAAGAGTATCTGCCGTCGAACGGTTGCTCATGAGCTCCGGAAACCCGAGGAAATGAACCGGGACTCCGGTATTCCCGCTGATGAGCTGGATATTTGTCGTAATTTCTTTTTGCAAAGAATCGATGCCCGTGGTCGGCATGCCAACGAGGTTGTATTCCGCGGTCCCTGCCAAAAACTGCCCAATTTTCCATTTCATCGAGTTCAGGGCGTCGAGGAGGGCGTTCACCTCGGCGGGGTTGGCGCATTTGAAATACGGGGTCGGACTCGCAAAAAGCCTGTTTGCCTTGCGCCAGTCATAAAGGGATTTATGCAGGGCCTCGAAATTCCAAACGACCGAGGAGGCCTTCGAGGGCGTCTCATTGACGTTATGAGTTCGGCCGCCGAAGGGCCGGTATACGAAATACTCGGGAAGGATCTCCCTGGGGTTGCCCGCCGAATCCGTGTATTCGACGCGCAGAAATACGGCGTAATCGTCCGGGTCGGCGATCACGGTGTAGGCCCGGCTTGTGTAGCTGAAATATCGAGCCTTGATCTGGCCGGCCTGGAGGTCGGCCTTAAGGGTTGCGAGAAATTTTCCTTCGATCTCGGCTTCTTTAGCCCAATCCTGCGGGAGATCATCTCGGAGCCCGTTGTAGTCGACAAAGGCCTTGATGAACTCCAGCTCTCGCGTCGCCCCGCTCGTGCTCTCCTTCACGGTTTCGCGTAAAACCGGCCGCACGCCTCCGGCGAGGGTGAAGGCGGCCCGAACATCAATAACATTCCGGGCGATGGGGGTCCCCCATTCGGCCGTGCCTGCATACATTTTCCCGAGGCGGTCGGTCCGGGCCTTATAGGTTTCGCCCGTCTCCTCGTCGGTTGGGGGCCGGGTGATGTCGCGCCGGGTCGAATGAGCGACCGGGCCGCGGACTACCCCCCGGAAAGGGGAAAGCATTTGCATGATGCTGCGCATGCCTTCAAGATCTTCACCAGTCCCCCGCGACGTCAAGACACAAATCAGGGCGTTGGTAGGGGGTTGTACCCGCCCGCGGCGACACCGATCGCGCGCATATGGTTTGTGTAGATCGCATAGCGGAGGGCGTCGAGGGCGTGATTCCGGTAATCGACCGGCTCCTCCAATAGCCGCCCGTCTTTCGTCTCCGCCCATTTGTATGTCGACGCCTCAGCCGTCAGGTTCGTGTTTTGCGGCCGGGTGTATATTCGGGCAGCCTGCAGCATCGAAATGCCCGCCTTGAGACTCCCGGGCGCCTTGTGTGCGGGAATTGCGTTGTACCCGGCCCGGCAAAGCTCCTCAATTCGGTCTGGCTCGGCCGAATCGCAATAGATGGGTTGCGCCCCTTCCACGCCGAGCCCCGGAAGGGCGGCGATGAGGTCGGCCGTTGTTCGGCCTCGCTCGTAAAACAGCTCGGTAACGTAATAGGCTCCGTCCCGCTTGTCGACCCGCACGAGTGCCATCGGATCGTTAAACCCCCAGTCAAGCCCGTAGAAGGTCCGCTCGAACGCGACCGGCCAATCCGTCAAGGTCGGCCACGGCCGGTATATCAGCCCTCGTAAAACGCCCCATAGCCCGCGGGCGTAAATCCGCCAGAGCTGCAGATCGACTTCGCGGAGAGCCTCGAGTTCCGCACGATATTCCTCGTCCAGGTACTCGTTGTCTTTGTAGGTTGTGAAAACGCAAAGGGCGCGGTCTCGCGGAGAATCGAAAAACCGACGCTTGAGCCAATGCTCCGCGGAAATCGGGTTAAACGAGAGCATGATTTGTTTATACGCGGTCGTTTTCCCGCGCAGCCGCAGGTTGACCTGGTCGAGGTCGGCCTCGGCGAGCTCAGTCGCCTCCTCTATCCAGACCCCGGTAATCCCGGCGATGCTTTTGAGCTTCTCGCGGTCATCGAGGCCGAGGAAGATGATCCGCCCGCCGGTCGGCAGGAAGGTGATCTCGAGGTTTCCGCGGTTGATTGTGCAAAGGTCTCGCCAACCCCAATCCGTCAGGATCTCATCGAACACGGCGAAGGTCGAGTGCCGCTGCGTATTTAAGACCTTGCGTAAAACAGCGAATTTATGCCGCACCCCGACCTCCCGGGCGAGCCGGACGAGGATTTTCTGCGCGGCGAAAACCGATTTCCCCGAGCCCGCGCCCCCGCGCATGACGAGAAAGCGGTGCTCATCCCAAAGGAGCGGCCAATACCGCGGATTTATCCGCCCTTTGACCCCGGAAAGGTCGATCTCGAAGCCCACGGGTTACGCCTCGCCCGCGGGGTCGGCCTCGTCAGATTCGTGAGGGGCCTCGTATTCGCCTTCGCCCCATCCCTCGGGGTCCTTCACGGAAATGACCTTGTGTTTATGTTCATGCATTTCTGGCGCGTTATAGCCCCTCAATTTTGCCAACTGGTCCATTGCCTTGATGGGGTCTGCAAGACGAAGCTTGATGATGGGATTGCCGCTTCCGTCAACCAACTGATCGACCGCATGAATGGTGTATGAGTCTCCTGCCGCGAGATCAACCCTCCCTTGTGCATCAAGATGATCCGTGATATTCCGCCTGGCCAACCGCGAGAGCCGTTCGCACATCTCCTGGTAACTCATTATTACCTCAGACCGCGCTTCCGCCATGGCCGCTTTAATGGCGCTCCGAATCCGAGGTTTCTTGAGGTTTTCCGCTCCGATGGCGCCGGCGGTCTTTTTACTGTATCCGGCGCGGATCGCCGCTTGGGTGGCATTAAAATCCTTCAGGTATTCGACAGCAAAGACAGCTTGTTTCGAAGTTAACTTCATCAGCAAAGGACTTTTCTCGGGACGCATCCGTATAGCTGCCCCCAGTCAAGAACAACGGGGAGGCTGAAATGAGGACGTTGATCCAAGGTGACTGTTTGCAGGAGATGAAGAGACTCAAAACGGAATCGGTAGATGCCGTGATTACGGATCCTCCGTACGGAATTGCTTACGCGAACCAAGCGGGGAAACGGGTCTTGAATGATGAACGACCGTTTATTTGGTGGCTGTACGATGCTTATCGTATCGCGGCTACCGGAGGGGCCCTTGTTTGCTTCTGTCGGTGGGACGTTCAAGAGGCCTTTCGCTGGGCCATTGAAATAGCGGGATTCAAGGTAAAATCTCAAGTTATATGGGATCGTGAGGTACACGGAATGGGGGATACCAAATCCGCCTTCGGTCCACGTCATGATGTCATTTGGTTCGCCACAAAAGGGAAGTTCGAATTCCCAGGACGGCGCCCGCAATCGGTTTTGGGTTTCCGTCGTTTGCTCAACGGCCTCATACATCCCACCCAAAAGCCAGTGGAACTCATGGAGTATTTGGTCAGAGCCGTGTGCCCAGACGAAGGGCTTGTACTCGACCCCTTCATGGGCTCTGGAAGCACGGGCGTCGCATGCATCCGGTCCGGACGCCGCTTCATCGGCATCGAACAGGATGAAGAGCACTATAAAAACGCTAACAAGCGCATGTCGACATGTACGGAATAGCCTCATAGCAACCAGTATCCTTACATGTCCCCACTATCGACCACGCCAGGGGACTTGGACTTCCGCCCACGAGACTGAGAGGTTCTCAACCTTCTCATCATAGTCGGCGCAAATCATCTCTACGGCACGGAGGGCGTCATCATCCGAAACGCGCCCTTCGTCCAAGAGGCGCCGAAACTCTCGATACACGAGAATTTGAATCTCCGATGGTGCGAGTTTTCGCGCATACGCGCGCCGGATGTGCCGTGGCCTGGCCTTAATTGGTTGTCGCGGCATTTTGGTCATTTCCGGCGTCCTTCCCCCTGCGCCCGGAGGCCGGATTGAACCACAATTCAAGTTTAATCCCCCGATTTGAAGCCTATTGCCTTGACGCTCGAATAACGGACGTTGCCGCGGCAAGCACCCCTCCAACAAAAAAACCCATGCCTCGGCCGTACGAATCTCCGGCAGACAGCGCAAGGCAAATAGCCGCGGTCATCCATGCCGCATGCGACGTCATCAGAAATCCTAGGATGGCCGTCGATGCGTGCTCTCTTGACTTGATTCGAGCAAGAATCTCCGCCGCAAGTTGCGCCTTGCCGTCGGCCGGCTGCGTCATATCGCGATCTCCTTTTCCCCTGGCCCCAGGCCCGGGATGTAAACCCATCCCTCCACGCTCATGGCACGATCCCCTTCTTCAGCTTTCGGAATCCCGCCGGTTTTCGAAATCGCAGCTGACCGCCTCGGGGACCGCGCAGCTCGAGTTCTTCCTGCCGTCCGGCCCGGGTAGCATATTCAGCGAGGCAGACCGCATCCGCCTCGTCCTCAGAGAGATTCCCGGCGCCGAGAGCTAGGGCGACCCGCTGCGCCCCCAGTTTCCTCTCGGGGCGTTTGCCTGTTATCGCGAAAGCCGATTGCCATGTTTGCGCATAGACAAGCAAAACCGGGAGCCCGGCCATTTCACAGGCGACGCTGATCCTGGTTTGCGCCTCTTGCAGGGCCTTCAACGCCCGCACGTTGCCCGCGGGGCCGAGGTAGCAGTCCTCGATGGCGGCTGCGGTCACGCCTGCGTAAAGGGCTTCGCGCAGTACGGCGGCGAGCGCCGGCCCGTCCTGGACGTCTACGATGCCTGTGACACAGTAGTGCGTAGTGCGGCCGGCCACGTAGGCGTAGCCGGTGCGCCTCCTTGAGGCGTCGAAGGCGATGTGTGTCATGGCAATTCCTTTGGGTACTTACCCCAACGCACTCCGGCGGCTCTACACAGACGTGTCATCTGCTTCATCATCGACCTGGCCGCACCGTTGGGCCGCGTGAACGCGCCGACGCCCTTCGCTTCACGAAGCGCCGGGATTGATGCATCCTCATGCCGCCTCACAAGTTCTTCCAGTTCGCACATTGGACCGCCGGCGTCGAGATAGCTCTGCATTGTTGCCGTCCACCACGGCATTGCGTACGGCTCCACCAGGGCGCTCACCCGCCGCCACCATTCCCGCTCCTGTTCCTCGAATCGAGAAATCGCCGATGCCGAAATGTTCCCCAGCGGCTCAGGCTTTCCGCCGCGCTCGCGCGCGCCTGCGCGAGATAGACTTTTATCGGCGAAAGATCTATATCCCGGAGAAGATCTCTTATCGGTATCGGTATCGGTAGGGGGTGAGGACTGTCCCGGACTTTTTGGGGACGCATCCGGGACGCATCCGGGACGCGTCCGGGACAGTCCGGGACGGTCCCGTTTTTTTTGCCGCTCTCGGCGCTTCCGAATCCGGTCGATGACGTAGTGCGGGGCATGGTCCCAATAGTCGTGGCACTCATACCGCCCGTCCTCCCGCTGGTCGATCCAACGCGATCTCAGCATCGCGTTTGCCAGGGTCCCTGGCTCCCCGTCCCATCCAGCAGCTATCTCTATGTCATCTAGCGATTCGAAAATCGGCGATTCATTCGCATGCGCTTGAAGCCACAACATTTCGAGATGTCCAAGCACGTGTGCATCAGGCTCTCGCACGTCACGTGCCAAGCGTTTGAATTTCAGGAGGTGTATGGTGTTGTGCTTGGCCATACCTAACCTACAACCCGATGTTGTGCGTGTCCGCAGAACGGGCACGGTTTCATCGGTAGAGAGTCATTATCCATCTAGGTCCCCCTCGGGGCCAAAATCGCCCGTTACGGCCGTCATGCTTTCGCTGCCATCCCCCAACTCTGCAAGCTCCAGAGAACGCCACAGCGGCCAACCTAGGCGGCCGCCTGCGTCTGTTTCACGTCCGAGGCCTCGACATCGACCCATATGATAGTCAACGGCGCGAGGGCCTGCGCCATGCGCTCGAGAGAGTCCGGCTTGCCCGGCTTCCCCCATGCCCCGGAGGCCAGAATCTGCGTAGGCCCAACCCCGGAAGGCACCCCCTCTCTAACCACATGCGCGATAAGACCGAGAGTCTGATTCCTGTTACCCCCGTCGAGATGGTCGAGGTCGTCGATGAACGCGAGGCCGGTTGCTTCCGCGAACGCGACGGCGACCGCCGTTTCAGCGAGCTTCCGTTCGCCAGTTGATGCCCGCTCGATGGGCCGGAGGGCTTCATCGCGGCGCCCCATCAAGACCTTGACCGCCTTGGCGTCGACCTCGAAAGCAAGCTTGTATCCATGCGCAAGGAGGGTGTGATTAACCGCGGCCTCGAATGTTTTGAGTCCGTCGGCCCCGAGCTTGTTGATAACCGTCCCATCGCGGAAGGCGCGGACACGCCAATCAAGATGCTCGTAACGCGCCCTGGCGGCCGTGAGGCTTTGCGTCTGCGCTTCGTACCCGGCGACGAGGGCGAGCTGTGCCATCGCATTTTTCGCCCGGTCAAGCCGCTCGTCGACCGCGGCGATTTCTCCCTCGACGGTTTCGGCCGTGCGCACGCCTGCGAGGCGGACGGCGAGTTCGAAATCCCGCTGGAGCTGAGATGCCTCAGTCCCGGCCGCAATGGCCGCGTTTGTCGCCGCCTCGGCCGCTGTGAAGGCCTCGACGGACCGTTCTTTCGTGCTCGCGGCATGCGCGGCGAGGGTTCCGATCAGGGTTTCCCTGTCCTTTATGCCGTCAGTCAAATCCATTCGCTGTTCGCGGAGGGCCGCCGTCGACTGCTTCACGCGAGCCGCGGTCCATTTCGCACCGCACGCAGGACAGGGCTTCCCGACTTCATAACCCTCGAGGGTCTCGGTGATTTCGCGAATTCGCTCGTGGACCGCCCCCAGCTCGCGCTTGACCTCCGCAATGCGATGTTCAATGGCCTCATGGGCCGCGACGGCTTTCGTATGCGCTGCCTGGGCCGTACCGGAAACGATCCGGGCCTCGTCGGCCGCCTTAGCGGCTTCCTCAGCCGCGGCCTTGAGCTCGCTGGCATCGCCCGGGGCCGCGATCTTCGCGATCTGCCGGGCCTCCCCGAGCTCGCGGAGAAGGTTGTCCCGGGCCACGGAGAGGTCTCCGATGTTCTTTTTGAGGGCGGCCGCGGCGTCCGTTCCCAGCGGAGCCCCCTTGCGGTCGAGCGGTGGAACCGGGGGCTCGGTCGGGAGTTTCGCCTCGAGAGCCTTGACCTGCCTCCCAATTTCTCGCCGGGCCGAATAGGCATCCTCGCCAACAGCCCGGAGCCCGGACAGCGTCGCGAGCTGCCGCGGCAGCTCCCCATCGGCCGCCGCGGGATAGTCTGCGAGCAGTACGTCGAACTCGGCCCCGCACGCCTCCCGCAGGGTCACGAGGTCAATCTGCCCGGCCTGAAATTCCGCAAGCACGCCATCGAATCCCTGCGTCGTTACGTGATCGCCCGGGAGAAGGCTCGCGCAAAGGCTCGCCGCGGAAACCCCGCACCATGCCCAAATCTGATCCGGTTTCGCCGCAATGGGCTTCCCCGTGTGGGCGTCTTCGGCCGACCATCGAACCCCGCCCTCGCGAGGAATAACGACCCGAACCCGGGCTCCCGCCATGTTCACGCCGCCCTCGAGCTCGAGGTCGATTCGCGCCTCGTCGGCCCCGTCGGCAATCAAACCTTTTGCCCCGGCCCCGCGCCGATCCGTGTTCTCACAAAATCCGAGGAGGGCAAATCGCACCGCCTCGAAAATGCTCGACTTCCCGGCCCCATTGTTGCCGGTAATAAATGCACCCGCGTCAAGACGGAGATCGATCTGTTTAAGGCTCCGGAAATTGTTGATCTGGACCCGTTTCACGTTAAGCATTTGAAAACTCCCTTGTTGTTTTGGCGTTTATCCCGGCCCCCTGCGTCGATTTGCGCGACCTGGGGGCCGGGTGGGGGGAATCCGCAGACATCACAGGTCCGCGGCGCTCATTAGAACAACGCGTCATCCCCGAGGAGGGCGGGTTGTTTCCCGTTGTCGTCTGCGGCCTCCACGGGCTCGGGCGCCTCGGGCTCAGCCTCGGCATCGAGGACTTCGCCGGTCTTCGGGTCAACATCGAAGGGCGGGTCGTCCTCCGCTGGTTCCCCGGCCAGGGCAGCCTTCGCCGCCTGTTTTTGCGCCAGCCGGGCGGTAACGTCAGCGAGGGTCTTCGCCGGCGGCGAGACGTCCGAAGCAGGAACGTCGATGTAGTCCTGCACCTCCTCCGCGATGGACAGCCCACGGAGCACGTCGGCGAACGTGTCGCGTAACGCGAAGGCCCTGGCCCTCATTTGGAGCATCCTCTTCGGAGCAGTGGTCCACGGCCCCGCCTTTTTCCAAAGACCAGCCGTCTTCGCATCCACAATACTGAAGGTCCTCTCGGTCGGATGCGAACGCCCCTTGCGCTTCACCACAACCACGGCCGTGTAATCGTCCTCATAGGGCTTGCCGGTCCACGTTTCATGGATGTCCTCAAGGAGCCCCGATGCCTCGACGAGGGCGAGGGCAGCGTCCCCCCAGATGGAGGGCCGCCCGTTGATTACCGCCACGTTTTGCAGGGCCTGCATCGGCTTCAATCCGACTTCGAGCCCCATCTCGATTGCAATCGCGATGGTCTCCATCCGGGTCATGTCCTTCGGGGCAAGCCCGGAGGCCGCAACCATCGCGGCGAAACGCTGCAAGGCCTCAAACGACGTGATTTGAACACCAGCGCCCATCGGGACCTCCGCCCGCCGTTCGACCTTCGCGAGGGCCTTGTCTTCGGTGATGTTTTGGTCTTCGCTGCTCATGGCAAGATTCCTTTTTTGCTCGCGGCCCGCAAGAGCCGCCGCCAAATGCCCGCGCTTAGCCGCACGGCGGTAAACGCATCATGCGCATCGCCCTCGGCCGCGATGCCCCCGAGGCCGTTCCATACAGTGATAGCCATCACCTATCCTCCCTTTTTACCCGCCGCACGGCGCGGTACCCACTGAGCCACCCGGCCGCGCCAACCGCCGAAAAAACACCGATGAATTCCTCGCGTGTCAGTTCTTCGTGGTGGAACTCGGCATTCGGATCGATGCGCCCCACGCCATGCCCCACCGTCAGCGCATCGTCCGCGTCGATACGAACCAACCACCAGTACCTGTCGCCGATGTGAACGACGTAGTCGCCGCGTGGTGGGAGCTTGGTCACCACCGGGCGAATTTCCCAGAGGCTTTTGGAGCCCCGGTAATCGCCCGTGATGTCGCACAGCTGGTGGATATCCTCGCCGCCTACATCGTCATACAGCCCCGCGAGGCCCTGACTGACTCCGTTTCGGAAAACTTCATAGACCGCCATCGTTTTCTTCCTTCCACCACGGCGATTTAGACCACGGGCCGACGGGCCGCTTGTAAATGTACATGCCCGCATTCAACAACTTGAGGAGTTGTCGGCCCTGCAGGTTGATGACAAACGCGGCCGGCTGCGGTCGCCGAAAATATGAAAGGCTCGGGACAATAACGGACCGTCGCGCCTCGGCCGCCTTTAGCAATTGCGCGAGGGTCTTGATTTGCTTCGGCTTAGAATTTGGCGCTGCCATGATTACACCCTCGCTTTCAGCGACCGCAGAACGCGGAACTTCGACGTGGCCGTCTCCTTGAAATCGATGCCGGCCAGGTCGAGCGCCCGCCGGGCCTCGTCGGTGTCAGGCACGCGCAGGCAACCCGCCCGCTCCTGGGTTTTCCACGACCAGCGCATCCCCGGCGCCTCGCCGAATGTGGCGTTACCAAGGGCGGCCTTGAGCACGTTTTCGGCCGCGGCCTTTTCCGTCTCCAACTCCTTCAGCCGCACCTTCGCCAAGTTGAGGGCGTACGCCGCCTGAATGGCGTCAGATGGCAGCGTAATCGTCTCCCCAGTGTCGTCGGGGTGGAGGGCCGCCAACGCGGCCGCCGTCGAGGGGAGCCCGTCCGGGGGAGGAGGCGTTCCCGTCTGAAGCCGTTCGTAAAATTCCGCGACCTCGGCGAGCATAACGGCGATGAATTTGTCATCCCGGCCGAACGAAAAGACCTTAAAATCCCGGCCGTCGATAACGCATCCGAGGTCCGCCCGGCTCGCCCCCAAGACCGCCATCTGGCATTGCACCTGGGCGATGTACCCGAGGGGCGGGTCCCCCTCGGCCATCTGCCGGGCGACGTGATATCCGAGGTCTTTAAGCTCAACCGGAGCCCCATCTGAAACCCGGAGCCGGTCCGGCGTGCAACGCAGACAGGGCAATTCGGGATGGCTCCAGACCGCGAACTCCCCGGGATCGTGCAATGCCTCGCCGGTCGCCTCCTCGTACAATTCAGCGGCGAAGGGCTCGATGATGTGCCCGCGCCGCATCGCGATACTCGCGTCCTGTCGCGGCAGGAGCCCCACCTTCTCAGACCACAGGGCGAGGGGGCTCTGATACGGATTAGCCCCGATAAGCGTCGCGACCTCCGAAGCCCCGATGTGATCCCGCCGAGATCCCTCCCACTCCTCGCGAGTCCCGTAAATCACAGGTTGCGTCAATGTTGGTGTCATGATAAGATCCTCCCGTTGTTGTTTTGGCGTTGCCTCGCCGGCTACTCCCAAGAATCGGCGAGGCTTTTTCTTTAGTTACGCACTGGCCAGGCGCAGGCATCATTAAGCTCTCCCTTGCTCGTCTTGCCGGAGGGCCTCTTCACGGGCGAACCGGCGGAAATACGCCTCCCTCCGCGCCCGCTCAAGGGTCCGCTCGCTCGGCAGACCAAAAACGTAATGATCCGCGAGAAACGCGAGGCCCATGAAGACCGCGCCAAACGCCATCCCGATGTAGAATTCCATGGCAATCCCCTCCTTTCAGATGGTCCGTGAGATAATCGCGTCAGCCGCGGGGGTATGCCCATCGCCCCCAGCCGCATTCGCCTCCATAAACTCAATGCACCACGTCTTGCGGATCCGTAACGACCGCCCGATCTTCCTGTGGCGCAGCTCACCCCGCTTGCACAGCGCCGTTACCGTGTCCGGGCAGACCCCCAGATACTCCGCGGCTTCATGCTGATTAAAAATCTCTCGCACAGCTTTCCTCCTTTCTTCCAGCCTTCGCCTCCATCAGGCTCGAGGCACGCCGCTGGTCTCGTGCGCTCGCCTCCACATCCTCCTTCAATTGCTCCAGCGCGAGATGCGCCTCAGCGATTTCCCGCGAAATCCGGAACGCCTCTCGTTTGCTGATCTGCCCATCCCGGAGCGCATCGCCCACCGCCACAAACACCTCCGAACACTCGCAGATGGTTGCAGGCAGAGAACTCGTCCCTACCCCCTTCGCGTCGATGGGCAATTTCCGCGCCCCCGTCAAACCCCAATGCCGGGCAATGCACCGAGCCAACTCAAATTCTCCCGTCACCTCCGGCCACGCCAGAATCACCCGCAACGGCGGCACGCTCTCGCCTTCAAGCCACTTGTACGTGGACCACTTCTTCAGCCCGAAATGATCGGCAATGATCTCCGCCGATATCCCACGCGTCTGCGCCCGATCAAGGTCCCGCCGCATCGCCTCGCGAATCTCACGATAGATATCCAGCATTCCAATCCCCTCACCCCGTTGGAGCCCCCGCACGGTCATACTCACCCAATGCGGTTAAAGTGGGCCGGCTCGGTTTGTTCGGCGAAAAGTTCGCCTGGTTCAACGCCAAGCGCCTTCGCGATGTGGGGGACGAGATATGCACGAGGGGCATTCGCACCGGCAATCCAACGATCCGCGCTCCACGTGGTAGCGCGTACGCCAATATCAGCCAGGGCCGCGACCAGATGTGCCGAAGTAGACCATCCTCGCTCGCGCATGAGCCGGTTAAGGTTTGTCGCAAAGCTCATTAAAACCACCTCCCTTTATCGAACTCTGGCGATATTATATCGCACCTTTGCAATATATGTCAATCACTTGTGCGTAAATGTTGGAAAGGGGTGGTAAATGCTTGGAATTATGCATCTTAAGTGCGATACTTCTCGCGTGAATGCACAAAATGTTGAGCGAGTAAGGCAAGAATTAGGTCTCTTTCTTCGCAGAAAGGGATACGGGGCCATTAAGGAAATAGCCGAAAAGGCCGGCGTCCACAGAAACACCGTTGAGCGATTTCGTGACGGAGGAAACGTCAGCCTTGAAAACTATGATGCGATTCAACGAGCCATAAGCCCTGAGCCGGTGGAATTCGACGCATCAACGCGAGAATGTCCAAGTTGCGGGGAATTAATGCCAGTAGAGTTCGGTGGCCGAATACTTCTCTTCTGTGGCCATTGTGGTGCGCACCTGGGCACGGAATGTGAGCGGTGTGGGCACCTAAACATGGATCAGAAGGCCATGTACTGCACCGCATGCGGCGAGCCTTTGACCGATGAAGCATACGAGGCCCGGAAGGGCCTTGCTAAGATAACCGAGAGCGAAAAGGAGAAGCAGAAGCGAAGGGCCGAAGAACGCCGCCAACGCGACGCCGAGCGCCGCAAAAGCGGGGAACCGAAACTGTAAGTCAAGAACCTTAGGGCAAGGGGGATCCACATGAGACGAGTAGTATTAATTGTTGGACTGGCGTTCGTTTTGCAGAGCTGTGCTTTCGGTCCGGGCATCGACTACCGGATCGCGCTAACGGAAGTCGAGCGCCCAGAGGATGCGAAACAACGCTATGGCGAAGCTAAGATCACCACAAATGAGGAAGAGGGCCAAAGCAAATGGCATTTCTCCGATGCCCTCGTGGCCATAGTCTGGCTGCCCTCCACAGAGGCTGTGAGCTTCATCCTCGAAAACAAATCATCCCATTCCCTTAAAATTCTGTGGGACGAAGCATCGCTGGTTGGGCCAGATGGCGTAAGCCACCGTGTAATGCACGAGGGAGTGCGGTTCATAGAACGCAATGCTCCCCAGCCTCCGACGGTCGTAGCTAAAGGGGCAAAAGTCACCGATACCATGTCGCCTTCAGATATGGTGGAATACAACGAAACTGTGGGCTGGACGCAGAATCCCATGCTTCCATATCGGGCTGGGACCGACGACCCAGAAGGAACCGCCGCCGTCCAGATAGGCAAGACCATCCGCGTCCTGCTTCCAATGGAAATCGAAGGCGTTGTGAATGAGTACACCTTCACCTTTACCGTCGAATCTGCAAACATAAAAGGCGCGGCCGGCAAGAAATAGCCCTGTGTGGCTGTGGGTGCGGGGGATGGACGCCGCGCTGCCTGTGCGAAGGGGGGTCGACGTGCTTTCGCTAGAGTGCCCGCATTGCGGCCACAGGCTGTCCATTCCAGAACGGTACGCGGGACAGCGAGGAAGGTGTAACCATTGCGGCCCTGATAGGGCTGGCTTTGCTATAGCGATGGGGTGATGGATACCAAAAACTGAAGGAAAATGCAGCCAGCACACCAGGAGGGTTGGACATGGGTTATGAGGAAAGGAAAGCGTTATATGAGAAGGTAGAGGCTCTTAGAGGGCGGCGCCTAATTGCCTACGTAACAAGCTCCCGGCCGAATGCTAGCGCGAGCATTTCATCGGACGCGATCTGCGAGTTCATCCGGCACTTGGAAGCAATAGGCAACACTGGAGAAATCGACATCATTATAGTCAGTAATGGGGGTGACCCGAATGCAGCGCTGAGGATTGTGTCTCTAATTAAGGAAAAAACTGGTGGTTTTTTCGTCCTCATCCCTTACTCGGCATTCAGTGCAGCAACCCTCATTGCATTGGGGGCCAAAAAAATCTACATGCACCCGTACGGAAATCTTGGACCAACGGATCCGCAAATCACTAATCAACAGAAGAACGTCCAGTTTAGCACAGAAGATTTGCCCGCTCTCTTGAAGTTCGCCCGAGACGACGTTAGGCTCACTGACCAAGCGAATCTACTGGAGGTATTCAAGCTATTCTGCCATGAAGCCGGGCCGATGGCACTTGGCTTTGCCGGGCGGCAAAGCCTACTTTGGAATCGAGTGGCCGAGAAGCTGCTTGCAAGCCACATGGAGAACAAGGAGAAGGTTTCATCTATTGCCGACAGCTTCAGTCGAGAATACTTGCATCATGGCTATTCAATAAGCCCCTCCGAAGCAAGAGACATGGGGTTGCCCATAGAAGACAACGACCCGGAACTTGATTCATTACTTTGGAGCATCTGGCTGGATTTGGCTGAAGAAATGAGGAATGATGAACCATTTTCTCCGATGGAAATTCTATGGAACGACCCGAATTGTGCCGCATTGTTTGAGCCCGTGCCATATCTCCAGATGCCGGCTGGAGTGATGCCGCAGCTCGTTCAGCCAGTGGTCGAGAAGTGGATTCAAACTCATGGGATAGCTGAGGTTCCTCCCTCGGCCTTCCAAATGGTGGCAGCCATAATGGAAAATTCGCTAATGAGCACACACCATGTTGTAGAGGGTCAGGTGTTTGCTCGGCGAAATCCAGACCTTAAGATCGAAGTGAATTGCATTCAGCACAAAGCTAAGTGGCAACAGAGGAAACAGGGTCAATCGAAATAGTTGCACCGTGAGTTAGTGTTACCTTACAATGGCGTTGGGTTTCGGTTGACAAAGAGGTGGTCCATGAATCAGGTCTCTTCTGTGTTTACAATAGACTACTCGCCGTTTAGGCGAAAGACCACGTTTGAAATGCGGCAAGAGTCTATCGTCTTCTCGCCTTCGTCTAAGGAAAACTTCAAAGGTTATAGATTTGAGGAGTTCTCCCCGGAAGGGATCTGTGTACCCCAAGAAGTGATAATACAACCTCCCCACGCGGATACACTGACCCCCTAAACCACGTTTTTCACTTTGTATATGCGAGCGTCCATGATGGGCAGCATTCACTTCTACCCTCTAAAACCTCTCAATATCCTCATCCCCTTCGGGCCTTAGATGCGCGTAAATCTGCGTTGTACGCATCGTTGTGTGGCCCAAAAACTGGCTGATTTTCCAGAGACTCACTCCGGCCATGGCCAGCTGGCTGGCGAACGTATGCCTGAGCACGTGCGGGGTCAGCTCACTCAGTCCAGCGGCCACGGCCACCGCGTCAAACGTCCTGCGGATCTCAAACCGGTATCGGTTCTTTCCCCATGCCTTTTCCGGAGCGATAAGATAGCCCTGGCCGTTCGCCGGCGGGCCGTACTCGCGGAGTATCTCCCGAAGCCGGGAATGGAGCGGGAGCGTGCGGTTCCCCGTCTTAGGCGTCCATCCATGCCCCTCGGCAATATGGATCAGCCCCTTGCCAAGGTCATACCACTCCCACCGGGCGTTTAGTGCCTCATCTTTCCGCATACCGGCGTACAGGCATTGCGCGAAGAAGAGATGCGCGTTCCGGCCATGCAGTTCAGCCGCCTCGAGCACCGACTCGATCTGCTCCTTAGCTAGCCAGGCCGGCCGGCGCTTCGGCTCAGGGAGCATTTCGACCTGGGCGAACGGATTCGGTCCGGTATACCATTTCTGGCGCTGGGCCCGGTTCACGACCGCCCTCAGAGCCCCCAACGCCTCATTCACCGTACGCGGACCGACCGCTTTCCGCAAAGGCTCGGCGCCCTCCAGATACCTCCGTTTGAAAGCCTCCACGTGATCCGGCTGTACCCGAGCTACCGTCTCGACGCCCGTGAGCAGCGGAAACCGTTCCAGGGCCCGCTCCCGGCTTTCGATGGTCTGGGGGCGCCGGTGGCCGGCCGCCCATTCCAGATACCGAATTTTCAAGGCCGCGAACGTGATATCCTTCCGCGGAGCAGAGGTTTCAACACGCGCGGCAAGGCGACGCTCTATCTCGGTCTTTTCCTTGTCCGCCTGGCGCCGATTTTTTGTACTGAGGCTCCGGTAATGCCACCGTCCGCCCTGCTTGAATTTGACGTAATAGATGCCGCTCTTACGCCTGTAGATCGAGGCCATGGCCACCCCCACAAAACAAAACCGCGACCCAATGTGTTGACACCCTGTTGACACCTACCATACATTGGCGCCGCGCGCGGCCAGAAAAGCCCATATTTAAAGGCAAAAAATGGTGGGCGGTACTGGATTCGAACCAATGACCCCCTGCGTGTAAAGCAGGTGCTCTAACCTACTGAGCTAACCGCCCCCCCGTGCAGCGCAAGTATACCATATCGGAGGAGGCGCGGGGCAAACCGTGCCCGGGCTCCTGTGCCCCGTCGTCCTCGCCGCCGGATGGTCACCGGCCCCGCTGCCGGGTCCGTCGATTTATTTCCTGCGAATAACGGCAACTCTCGGCGCAGAGCCGCCGCGCAGCGTCAGTGCGCCTGGATTATTCCGGGACTTTGATCAGCCACACCTCCGCAACCATGCAGCCGCGCCCATCAACCAGGTTCCATTCGATGTCGAGCGTACCGGAGCTGGTCTGACTGCGCGGCAGATGGTATTCCAACGGCCAGACCGGGCTGGGCTGCGGTACGGGGCCATGGACGCAGTATTCGTCGTTGAGCGTGAGCACCATGGAGGGTTTGAAACGGCCGACATAGGTCACGCGGAGTTTGTACTGCGCTTCGGGATCCAGCCCTTCGTAGCGCATTTTGAGCGGGGTGCCGTAGAGGGTTGTCATTTGCGACTGCCAGGACATGCGCAGTTCCTGCCGGCCCCGGAAAGCCCCGGCCAGACGCGCCACTTCTTCCTTAAACACCATGTTGTCGGCTTCGGCCTGGCTTGCTTCCGCTTTGATGGCGGCCTGGTCGGCCTTGTACTTCATGAAGGCTACGCGAGCCGTCCGGCAGGCGGAGGGATCCTCCTCCCAGGGGCGCTGGTAGACCACATGCGAAAATTCGCCTACCGCACCCAGGTTGTCGTAGAAACCGCCGGGGCCGGGATCGGTCCAATTCAGGATCTGGTCGATGGCTTCGAGTTGCGCCTCTTTTGAATCCAGCACCCGGATCGCCTCAAAGCGCTGTTCCAGCCAGGGCCGGTCGTTGAGGGGCTGGTCAAGCCAGTCGAGCATGGCCCCGCGTTCGGTATTTTTGGCCAGATAAGGCGGCTCGACGCTCAGTTGATACCCGATGCTGTTCCACATGAGGGGGCCCAGCGCCTCGATGCTGCTGCGCAGCTCGGGGTTCGCCGGGGTGTCGGCCTTGGCCAGCGCGATCTCGGCCTGTTCAATGGCGGCGTCGACGCCTTTGGTGCGCGCCAGCGCCAGGGCGGCATGCGCTTCCTTTTCATAACCGCGCTGGGCGCGGGTCTCTTCTTGCACGTTGGCATCAAAACGAGCCCGGAACAAGTACATCTGGGCGCGCCAGTGCTTGTCAAAATCGGGCACGCGCGGCGCAATACGCTCCCAGAGGTCGCGCGTCGCGGGAATATTCTGGTTTTCCAGAATGGGACCGTGCCAGTTCTGTTCCAGCATGCGCAGGCCCCGGGCGACCTCGCCGGCCAGCGCACCGCTGAAAAACACCTTGCCATACTCTTCGAGGAAGGTGTCGAGATCAGCCTCCGGATCCCAGCCCAGGGTGCTCCAGAGCATCTTGTTCATGTCGTCGTGTACGCCGTCCGAATACGTGCCGAACCCGTCACTGACATTGCGGTAACGCAGGTAGATATGCCGCTGCATCTCCGGCATGGGCATCATGGGTTCCCGGCCGATGGTGTTGGCGAACGCGGGATCCCAGTTCGGCACGGGATACTGGCAGCGAAGGGTATGGGTGATATCGGGATAGTCGCGGATGGGAAAGCGTTTCGGGGTCCGTTCGCGCATTTCCTCCCACGCCATCTTGACCCAGGGCCCATAGACGAGGCCGTGCAGCCATTGGGGATCTGCGTCGCGCAGGTAGTCGAAAAAATAATCGTTTTCGTCGAGGGTGAAGGTCTGGTTTGAGACCCAGATCTTCGCATTGGGATGGTATTCGTGGAGAATGGGCGCCAGATCTTCCAGAAACGGCATCAGGTCCCTGGCAGGGGTCCGGCCGTCGTCGCCGCCGGGCACAAACACATGCGCGATCGACGGATAATCCTTAAACATCTGGCGGCGTTTCTCAAGGGCCTCCGCCTTGCCTTCCGGCGTGGTCACGTCTTCTCCCGGCTCAGCCATCACGGGGGACCAGAGCCACAGATCGATGCCGTAGGCCTGGAGCAACGCCGACAACTGCTTGTTCATCGCGCGCATCGGCATAGCCATTACGGGGCCGTCTTTGGCCTCCGGGTCGAGGTTCGGGATGATCTCAATCCCGTTACAGCCGAACAGGATCAGGTCCCGGATGTATTGTTCGTACGTCTCAATGCTCCAGGCATCGTATGTATTCGCGGTGTTGCGATATCCCAGCTGGTGCGCCCGGTAGGCCGCATTCGGCGCGGTCGCTATGGGACGGGCCAGCTCCAGAGAGAGTGCCCCGGGCTCTGCCTTGGCCAGGCGGATCAGGCGTCCGGCGGCAAACAGGGCCCCGCGCACGTCGTGCCCCACGAGTTTCACGGTGTTTCCATCCAACGCGATCCCATACGCCTCCGGCTTGTCCGGAACGGAAACGCCCGGGATCGACTGCACGGTGCCCAGCAAAATTGCGGCGCCCGTCTTTGGCGTCTCAGCCGCGATGGACAGGGTTATGCCACTGCGCGCCGCCAGCTCCTCCTGCAACATCTCCGCCGCCTTGTTGACCACCCCATCGGCGGGCAGCGGCACAATGACCGCCCCGGACAAATCCAGCGCCATGCACGGCACCGCCGCGATCAACACCGCACCCAAGACCATAGCAAAACAAGCCAGACGCTCCTGCATCACACCTCTCCTCTCGGCCATTCTTGGAAAACCACAGCCCCCCGTATTTCGGACACATCATACTAAATTGCCCGCCCCTCCCCCAAACCGCACACCGCGCCCACCGGCCGCGCAGCCAGGCGCGGTTTTCTCGAAGCCACTTGATCCCGCAAATCCCGCAGATTCCGCCATGAACCCTGCCTCTCCCCTTGCTAAATCCGCCCGCATGTGCCATACTGCATACGCACCAGATAGAGGTCAGTGCCGATGCCGGATGCAACATCCATAGGCGCCAACGAACTCGTCAGCCAGGCCGTGGGCGGCACGAACACAAGGTACCGGTGGGATGTGGGCTGGAATGTGCTGAACGAAGAGGACAACCTGGGAAGTCTGGCGCGAACCCATATCATGGATTCGCCGTTGGCCGAGGTGGCGGGTATTCTGGGCGATGCCGCGGGCGCGAACCCGGCCACGGGGGCGTACCGGTACTACGTTTCTGATCATCTCGGCAGCACGCGGGGCTTGTATGATGGCGGGAAGTCGGCGCTTGGCGGTTACGAGTACTCGCCGTACGGGAAACTCTATGCCAACAGCGGCAACGTCGCGCTTGAGGGGCTCGCCGCCGCGTTTACCGGCAAACCCTGGGACGCCGCCGCGCAGATGTACTACTTCCCCTACCGCTGGCACAGCCCCTCCGCCGCCCGCTGGCTCACGAGGGATCCCCTGGGCATGGTCGATGGGCCAAATGTGTATGGGTACTGTGGCCTTTGCCCGGCGGACCGTGTCGATCAGATGGGTCTTGACTGGGGACATGTTGTAAAGAAGACCTTACTGCATATCTTCATTCCAATCTTCGGCCTCGTTGATAGCGTGCGCTTCTTTCGTTGTCTGCTGCAAGCCTATGAACTTGGGGATGCGGAGCAAGGATACAATAGAAAACACTGTGTTGCGGGATGTGAACTTCAGAAATGCATGAGAGGGACTATCTTGCCACAGGCTGTGTGGCAACTGAACGTGTATTATGAATTATTGTGGTGGGGCTCGAAACATTGGGATGCGGAGGATGTGCGCCGCGACAACTGGGCAGCAGAATATGGCGCTGTGGAAGCTTGGGACGACCCTTGCGTTGATTGTGGCAAAGCGTGTTCGGTTTGGCCGTAGCACGGACAACGCAGATTTTCGAGAGGAAACGGCAATGAAAATCCTTGCGAGAAAACTGGGATGGCCTGGCATATGCATGGTGCTGGCAATCCTTTTGATTGCTTTTGTAGGTCTATATTATCTTCGTCTGCTTGCGGGGCATTTTCTGGATAATCTCCCGCCATCGCAGCCAAAAGTGGAACTACTTGCTTTGTGGGATGAGCTGGATTGGGGGGAGGGACTCGAGGATGTGGAAGAGATTCTTCAGAGCGGCAAATACTCTGCATTGCGACCTCAGCAAGATCGGCCCCGCGGCACAGGAGTCTGGACGATAGGGACTCCCTCTGAATGGGGAGCAAAGAACTGGATTCTTTGTTTGCAGTTTGACGAAGGGATGCTTGTAGCCAAGCGTATCCGGATTCAAGATACCGCCAGGATACATCCACCCGGAGCACCCGGCGATGAAGTGTCACAAGCTGACGTGCCATGTCCTTCGTGGCTCGAGATCAGGTAACCCAGAGATGGCTCATGATTCTCTTCAAAACACTGGCGGCGACGATGTGTTCGGGAGATTCGTTGGAAACTCAGGGACAGACTACGATTTATCTTGATTCCTGGCGCATGTGGGCGTGTGCCCATGACGCCATCGGAGGGGCCAGCGCAATGGCTCCAAAGGAGGCAGAATGAGTATCCTTACAAGAAGAGTAGGATGGCGTAAAGTACTTGTCCTGCCGGTCATCCTGCTGATTCTAATTTTAATTGGGTCTTGCCTTGGTGTGTCTGGTGCGCGCCTCCTCCATTACTTCTATCCTTGGCTGCCGAGGGCCCAAGTGCTCGCTCTTTTCGCTGAGTTAGACTGGGGTATGGAAGTCCAGGATGTGCAAGAAGTCCTTCAGAGCGCTAGATACACTGAACTTCGGGCGGGGCCAGATAATGCCATCAGAGAGGGAGTCTGGCCGATATACACTCCGAATGAACTGTTAGAAAACAACTGGGTCCTTTGGCTCCAGTTTGATGAAGGAATCCTGACAGCAAAGCGTATCCGAATCGCCGACTGGGGTAAGGGCCATCCAATTGAAGCATTCGACGATGAAATGGCACATGCTGACGTGCCATGTCCCGGATGGCTGGAGATTCGGGAGGACACTGAAAGAGGCCTTGTATGCTTTGGCAAAAGTGTGCCTCGATCTTCTCATCCGCGGGGCCCTCGGGCGCTACGGCCCTTCAAAGTAACCGATTGATTTTCCAGGAAAATCTGGGAATCTCGGGGACACAATGCTGAAATCTCCCATCGTGGAGAGCGGGCCGCAGACCTCTCCGCAGAACGCTGGAGCGGCGCTTCTATAGAATCGGCCCATCCTGTGAATCCCGTAAATCCTGTCCAAAAACCTCCCTCTCCCCTTGCCAAAACCGCCTGCATATGCCATACTGCATACGCAGCAGATAGAGGTCAGTGTAGATGCCGGACGCAACATCCATAGGCTCCAACGAACTCGTCAGCCAGGCCGTGGGCGGCACAACCACAAGGTACCGGTGGGATGTGGGCTGGAATGTGCTGAACGAAGAGGACAACCTCGGCGCCCTCACGCGTACTTACGTCGGGCGCAGCGCCGCGCATGTCGATGGCAGCGATCCATCCACGGGCACGTGGCGGTTCTACGTCCACGACCATCTCGGCTCCACGCGCGGGGTGTACAACAGCGACAAGACACCGTATGCGGGGCTGGAGCACACGCCTTACGGCGAACTGTACGCGTCCAGCGGTTCCATCAGCAGCATTACGCGCCGCTATACCGGCCATGATTGGGATGCCGCCGCCGGACTCTATTATGCCCCGTACCGCTATTATTCCCCGAGGCTGGCAAGGTGGATAAGCCGCGATCCGCTCGGCATGGTCGATGGGCCGAATGTGTATGAGTATGTGCAAAGTACGCCTGTACAGAATGTGGACTTGTTGGGCAGCTCCATAATCAAAAAAATAGCCGATTGGTTTTTGGCAAGACGGGAATGCAATAAGGCGATTGAAGTGGCGGATCAATGCGCAATGGACAATTGTCCAAAGAGTGAAACATGTGGCCCTGAGGACCCCGACTATGTTGATAAAGTCCTCGATGAGCGCGCAACTACCAGTGGGGAGGATTCAAACCCATATTTTGCGTGTCTAAAGAAACACTGTGCCACAAAAATCGATGATGTGATAGAAAAATGTTCTGGAATAAAGGAACTCCCGAATTTCCCGGTGCCTACCAGATAGAGGGCAAGAGGATTGGAGGCCTGGCACTATGTCGACTAGAGCAAAGAAGGTTTTACTTCTAGCCGCAATCCTATTGGCATCACACTTGGTTGCTTTCGGCGTTGGAGTCTGGGCGCAGTCTTGGATTCAAGAAGAGAAAGACGAGACTTATGCCAGATACTGCATGTTTATGGCGCGTCTTGCGCTTGAAGCGAACACAGACCCGGAAGAGATGCAGCAATGGCTTGTCAGAGCCGAGGTTTTCGCTCCCAACTGGTATGGACCGCTGGTACTGTTGGCCAAACTGTATGAACGAGAGGGGTGGCCAGAGCTTTCCCTGCACTATCTTCAAAGAGCCCATGGCGTTATCGCGTCCCACCCCCACGCGGAAGCGGAAGAGACCTGGTATTATCTGATTGAGCCACTGGGGCAGCAAATACACAGTAAAATTGAGGAATTAGAAATGCGGGTGCAAAGCGCCGAGCATTAATACCGGGCAGAATAGAATGGCATCGCCCCGGGCTCAACGACATCGCAAGACACTGCCCTGGGCGGCAATGCCGGGCGCCAATACCGGGAGGAGAAAGATGTCGGTGCAGTAACTATTTGCAGGGCTTCTGAGAGGCAAGTCCGCGAACGCGGGTAAGGGGCATCCGCAGATGACACAGACTGCCGCAGATTTTGGAGACCATACTGAAAGGACGCGAGGGGCTCGCCGCCGCGTTTACCGGCAAGCCCTGGGACGCCGCCGCGCAGATGTACTACTTCCCCTACCGCTGGTACAGCCCCTCCGCCGCCCGCTGGCTGACAAGAGACCCGCTGGGGATGGTCGATGGGCCGAATGTGTATGGGTATGTGCGGGGGATGCCGATCAACCTTATTGACGAGGAGGGGACTGTTGTTCAGGTTCCAGTAATTGCTTGGGAGGTAGGGAAAATAATAGCCTTAGCCTTTTTGCTCTATTTTGGATACAAATTTATAAAGGCCGGGAAGGAGTGTTTCGATGCCGTAGCGCAGTTCCGATCGGAGGTTAGGAAACTAAAGAATCAGGGGGAATTCCGAGTTTGCGAAGATATATTTGACAGCGCAAAAAACGAGCAAAAAAGATACGAGGAGGCAGCTGCAATTGGAGCGCTTCCGGGTTTTCAGAAGGTGATGAACAAGTGTCCCAAGTTCATAACCTCTGCGTATGGCCCCAGATCTTGACTGGGGAGTAGCATTATGGATAAGCTACCCAAGCTGACATTCATCATTGCTTCTCTTGGGGTGCTCACAGCGTTCATCGGCAATGCATGTTTTACTTTCTCGATGTCGTACTTAGTCAGCCTTTTGTGTACAGCGCTGTGGCAAGCGCTCTCCGTATTTCTGTTTCTTATCAGCGTTTTCGGGGGGTGGTCTGTTCTGCTAAAAAAAGGGGCGGCGCAGACCAGGTGGTGGGGAGAGCGGGGCCTCGACGCCTTGACGGTTGTTCTTGGCCTACTCGTCGGTGGGGGTGGAATATGCCTTTTCTTAGCCATAATGCTCCAGGTGCTGAAAATACGTGCGATGTTGTAGGCAACGGGTTGTAAATCGTGATAAAGCGGACCCTTCAACAGAACGCTGGAGCGGCGCTTCCTATCGATTTTGCCCATCCGTGAATCCTGTAAGTCCTGTCCAAAAACCTCCCTCCCCCTTCCCAAATCCGCCCGCATGTGCCATACTGCATACGCAGCAGATAGAGGTCAGTGCCGATGCCGGATGCAACATCCATAGACGCCAACGAACTCGTTAGCCAGGCCGTGGGCGGCACGAACACGTCTTTCGCCTACGATGCCTGGGGCCGGATGACCTCCAAATCCGACGGGACGTATTCCGCGACGTATGCCTACCGCTACGGCGGCAAGCTCGCGTCGCTCATGTCGGATTTCCCATCCGAGGGCAACGCGTCGTACCAGTACGACGGCGCGGGCAAACGCCGCCAGCGGACAGGAGGCGGCACAACCACAAGGTACCGGTGGGATGTGGGCTGGAATGTGCTGAACGAAGAGGACAACCTCGGAAATCTGGCGCGAACCCATATCATGGATTCGCCGTTGGCCGAGGTGGCGGGTATTCTGGGCGATGCCGCGGGCGCGAACCCGGCCACGGGGGCGTACCGGTACTACGTTTTTGACCATCTCGGCAGCACGCGGGGCTTGTATGATGACGGCAAGTCGGCTCTTGGCGGTTACGAGTACTCGCCGTACGGCGAACTCTATGCCAACAGCGGCAGCGTCGCACTTGAGGGGCTTGCTGCCGCGTTCACCGGCAAGCCCTGGGACGCCGCCGCGCAGATGTACTACTTCCCCTACCGCTGGTATAGCCCCTCCGCCGCCCGCTGGCTGACAAGAGACCCGCTGGGGGCCGTGGATGGGCCGAATGTGTATGGGTATGTCAAGGGAAGCCCCGGCAATCGGCGTGATGCGACCGGCTGCTTTCTGTCGGCTGTCAATGACAGGATCGCCGGCTACCTCATGAATCCAAGTCCTCGGCAACGGCTCATAGATTGGGGACCGCGCCTGAATCTGGTTCTAATCCCACTAGCGTTGGCCTGCGCCTGGAAAATTGGATGGCCTGCTCTCCAGAGTGTCACTAACCAGCATAGAGGAGGGCAGCTCGCAGAGCATTGTTTGGTAGCGTGTTGGATCCGCAAAGACTGTGGCATTGACGCTGCACGTCTCGCTGCGCGCGTCGCCGAAATGTTAACCGATGGGTATTTTCCTTGGCAGTGGAATGAAAAGGAACTCAACGCTGGTATAGTAGGGGCAAACATGTGTGACGAAGACTGCGTTGAAGGGTGTGAGCACAGGTTTCCCGTGGGGTTGGGGTGATCTACTATGCAAAACGAAGGTAACCGACGTACCCTGATTCCTCGAAAAGTGCTCCGCAATCTGGCGCGTGCTTTGGTTGTCGTGCTGGCGATATGCTTCGTGGCCGATCATGGAGAATGGGTATCCTCCGCTATCCTCTATAGGGCTATGTTGTTTTCTCGTCCCCCAGCTTCGGCGTACTACGATATCGGATTCAGCAACGCTAGCGAGAAGGACGTCATTGTTACTGTTCAGCTTCTGAACGATCTAAGATTTGAGATTCCTTCGCCGCGGGAAGTATATCGTCAAACGAAACTCGGCCGTGCTCGGTTGAAGGAAGTCCACGTGCCTCCTGGGACCAGCCAATATGTCATGCTCACATCTAAAGCGTTTGCGAGAATGGGATGTTTACTCGTGGTCGCGCGAACGGAGATGGAGTCCGCCGGTTTGGGGTCAGCCAAGCAGGATGTGGCTGTCTATCTGCTTTCCTGGTATGAAGCATCCTATCAGATGCTGGAAGGGGAAGGAGAACCTGGAGTGCCGGTGCTAGCCATCGAGGATTCTGACTTCGTCACTCTCGATTGGTCTGTAGACAGGCCTTCAGCCAGAATCCGAGTCTTGAGAAAAATCCCCAAGGGCGTCACAGAGTCAAGCAACTGGAACAAATCGAACCAGGAGAGCGACGCGGAAGAACGCGGGACGTCCGGATAGCTGTTTACCAGAAGGCAAAGCGGGTGGTCTGACGTAGTCACCTCTGGCGAGAATTGGTCGCGGCAGGGAGCGTTCTTGTAGGCTGCCCCCGCACAGATCCGTGCGGGCAGCCCGGAGCGGGCTGTCGATTCAGGAGTGCTGCCGGCAGCTTGAATTGCAGAAAAGTCAGTTTCGCCGCTGTGCCACAATCTCCCGGCCGCGCCACTTTTCCGACTGAAGATCTCCATAAGCATCGCGTCAATCCTGCCCATTCTGTCATGAAACCATCCCTTTCCAAATCCGCCCGCATATGCCATACTGCATACGCAGCAGATAGAGGTCAGTGCCGATGCCGGATGCAACATCCATAGACGCCAACGAACTCGTTAGCCAGGCCGTGGGCGGCACGAACACGTCTTTCGCCTACGATGCCTGGGGCCGGATGACCTCCAAATCCGACGGGACGTATTCCGCGACGTATGCCTACCGCTACGGCGGCAAGCTCGCGTCGGTCATGTCGGATTTCCCGTCCGAGGGCAACGCGTCGTACCAGTACGACGGCGCGGGCAAACGCCGCCAGCGGACAGGAGGCGGCACAACCACAAGGTATCGGTGGGATGTGGGCTGGAATGTGCTGAACGAAGAGGACAACCTGGGAAGTCTGGCGCGAACCCATATCATGGATTCGCCGTTGGCCGAGGTGGCGGGTATTCTGGGCGATGTCGCGGGCGCGAACCCGGCCACGGGGGCGTACCGGTACTACGTTTCTGACCATCTCGGCAGCACGCGGGGCTTGTATGATGACGGCAAGTCGGCGCTTGGCGGTTACGAGTACTCGCCGTACGGCGAACTCTATGCCAACAGCGGCAGCGTCGCGCTTGAGGGGCTCGCTGCCGCGTTTACCGGTAAACCCTGGGACGCCGCCGCGCAGATGTACTACTTCCCTTACCGCTGGTACAGCCCCTCCGCCGCCCGCTGGCTGACAAGAGACCCGCTGGGGGTCGTGGATGGGCCGAATGTGTATGGGTACTGTGGCCTTTGCCCGGCGGACCGTGTCGATCAGATGGGTCTTCACTGGGGACATGTTAGAAAGATGATCTTACTGCGTTTCCTCAGTCCAATCTTGGCCGTCGTTCATGACATACGCTTCTTTTATTGTCTAGATGCAGCTTACAGAATCGGGGCGTCGGGTCCAAACGCCCTGAGTAGAAAGCATTGTAGAGTGGGATGTGAACTGCAAAAATGCATGCACGGAACCGTGCTGCCTGAGTATGTCTGGGTGTTAAACTGGGTCTTTGAAGGGACGGCTGGGTGGGAGGGAGATTGGAAAGACGACAACTATGCAGCGATGGATGGCGCCGAGACAGCGTGGCGCGATCCGTGCGTTGATTGTGAGAAAGCATGTGCGCACTTCCCCTGACTGGGTTTTTCGAAAGGACACAGAATGAGTATCCTTACAAGAAGAGTAGGATGGCGTAAAGTACTTGTACTGCCGGTCATCCTGCTGATTCTACTTTTAATTGGGTCTTGCCTTGGTGTGTCTGGTGCGCGCCTCCTCCATTACTTCTATCCTTGGCTGCCGAGGGCCCAAGTGCTCGCTCTTTTCACTGAGTTAGACTGGGGTATGGAAGTCCAGGATGTGCAAGAAGTCCTTCAGAGCGCTAGATACACTGAACTTCGGGCGGGGCCAGATAATGCCATCAGAGAGGGAGTCTGGCCGATATACACTCCGAAGGAAATGCCAGAATACTACTGGGTCCTTTGGCTCCAGTTTGATGAAGGAATCCTGACAGCAAAGCGTATCCGAATTGCCGACTCGGCTCATTGCCATCCAATTGAAGCATTCGACGATGAAATGGCACATGCTGACGTGCCATGTCCCGGATGGCTGGAGATTCTGGTGGACTATGAAAGAGGCCTTGTATGGAATGCCAAAACTGTGCCTCGATCTTCTCATTCACGGGGCCCTCGGGCGCTACGGCCCTTCAAAGTAACCGATTGATTTTCCAGGAAAATCTGGGAATCTCGGGGACACAATACTGAAATCTCCCATCGCAAAGAGCGGGCCGCTGATCTCTCAGCAAAACGCTGGAGCGACGCTTCCTATCGAAATAACCCATCCGTGAATCCTGTAAGTTCCGCCATGAACCCTGCCTCTCCCCTTCCCAAATCCGCCCGCATGTGCCATACTGCATACGCAGCAGATAGAGGTCGGTGTAGATGCCGGACGCAACATCCATAGGCGCCAACGAACTCGTCAGCCAGGCCGTGGACGGCACAACCACAAGGTACCGGTGGGATGTGGGCTGGACGGTGCTGAACGAAGAGGGCAATCTGGGCAATCTCACACAGGCGCACAAAGGCCGACGGGCGGCCTCCAAACGGGCTTCGCGGTGGGCCTGGGATCCGTTCCGCAAGCCAATCCAGTTGGAAATGTGTGAGTGTTCGTATGCGCAGAGATGTATGTAACTGCTACCAAAGGCCAAATGTTGGGAGGGCTTCCAGGAATGTCCATTTCTAACGAGAATCGGCCGGAGTGGCAGGTGTTTTACCTGAGCGAAAGGCGGATTTCACAGCAAAAATGGATGCTTGTTTTGCTGTGGCCGGCCGCAGGCGTGACGTATTTTTTCACAGATGTTGGTCTATCCATTGGGCATGGCGAAACATGGCAGGGCGGCAGCTACCTTGTTCCGTACTCAATCTTTTGGATGGTCATCATGCCAGCTCTGTCGTGGTGGCTGATTCCTGTCTCTTTTGGTTCTATTAGACTTCACCTGGGCCCGGATGTGCTGCGCATTGAAAGCATGACGCGCCAATTGAAGGAAGTGAAACTGGGGGAAGTTACCGAAGTCATTCTACACAAAAGCCCTGGCGATGTCGTGGTGGTTCTTCAGCTTCGTAGCTCCAGAGGTCGCGTAAAGCTTTATGGATGGCAACGAATGAATGACTTAGCGGCGAGCGTCATTTCGTGTATTCAGGCTCCCTCGGTTGAAATTCGTGAGGTCCCAGCGAGACGGGAATTCATTTTTTCGCCTGAAGTTCTTGCGGTACTCTTTGTCGTATGGTCTTTTCCGTTCATTGGATTTGCCATGACCATCTGGCTTGATGGGTTAGATTTAATTCTCGCGTTTCTCGCGGTGGCCGGTATCATGCAACTCGGATTTGGCCTGGTAGTGCTGCTGGAGTGGCGCACTTCGGGCCGTGTCCCATGGCTACCCGTGGCGATTTTTCTTGGTCTCATTCTGCTGTCCGTCCTCAAAATCGTAGTGATCTTGCAATGTATTCGTCTTGGAATTTTCGCGTCCGTCCTTGCGCCGGGCATCCAGGATCCTGGACGTCCCGCCCCGCAGAGGGCCAACTGTTACAGCTCGGTGATCCAATTGGCCGGCCCTGTAAATCCAGCAAATTCCGCCATGAACCCTGCCTCTCCCCTTCCCAAATCCGCCCGCATATGCCATACTGCATACACAGCAGATAGAGGTCAGTGTAGATGCCGGACGCAACATCCATAGGCGCCAACGAACTCGTTAGCCTGGCCGTGGGCGGTACGAACACGTCCTTCGCCTACGATGCCTGGGGCCGGATGACCTCCAAATCCGACGGGACGTATTCCGCGACGTATGCCTACCGCTACGGCGACAAGCTCGCGTCGGTCATGTCGGATTTCCCAACCGAGGGCAACGCGTCGTACCAGTACGACGGCGCGGGCAAACGCCGCCAGCGGACAGGAGGCGGCACAACCACAAGGTACCGGTGGGATGTGGGCTGGAATGTGCTGAACGAAGAGGACAACCTGGGAAGTCTGGCGCGAACCCATATCATGGATTCGCCGTTGGCCGAGGTGGCGGATATTCTGAGCGATGTCGCGGGCGCGAACCCGGCCACGGGGGCGTACCGGTACTACGTATCAGACCATCTCGGCAGCACGCGGGGCTTGTATGATGGCGGGAAGTCGGCGCTTGGCGGTTACGAGTACTCGCCGTACGGCGAACTCTATGCCAACAGCGGCAGCGTCGCGCTTGAGGGGCTCGCTGCCGCGTTTACCGGCAAGCCCTGGGACGCCGCCGCGCAGATGTACTACTTCCCCTACCGCTGGTATAGCCCCTCCGCCGCCCGCTGGCTGACAAGAGACCCGCTGGGGGTCGTGGATGGGCCGAATGTGTATGCGTATGTAGCAAACGCCCCAACCAGTTTGACGGATTCCTGGGGGTTGTTTTCGCGACCGTGGGGCGATACATACGAATACTGGCATACAAGAAGTGGCAAGCATGGGCCGAACTACACCCGGCATTGTGGCGCTATGTGTGAAATCACCGTTCTCGCGACTTCCTTTGACGCGTGGTTTGTTGGGTGGGCTAATGAGAATTGGGAAAACGAAGGATCTAAAGATGACTGGCATAACAACTCAACCGGCCGAAAATGCGGACGCAGACTCAAGAAGGAGTCGATTCCTTATTTGCAGCGAGTTCGCTTGCATCTCGACAAAATACGACGCGAATGCGAATCGTGTTGTGACGAATGCGAACCTTCAAAAGCGGAAGGAACTATTCCGCCCCGGTTCGGCCCGCAGTTTAAATGGATTCGAAGGACGTTCGGCTGGTAGAGCTTTGTCCACAATTGATATGAGCAGCCCTATTCATCGCGCATTGATGGCGCTGATTGGGGTGTTAGTCTGCCTGTGTCCCGCTTGCTCGGAGGGGGGCGTGGCAAGAGTGCAGAGTTCATCGTCCCAAGAGCATTCCACCGAGGAGAAATCCGTCGAAAGAACCCCAGGCGAAAATTGTGAGTTTGCAGAGATCGAGTTCGTATGGATACCCCGCGGGCGTTTCATACAGGGAGGGGAACACAGCAATGGCGCACTGCCTGTTCGAGAAGTGGAAATAACACGCGGTTTCTGGCTGGGCAGATCCGAAGTCACTCAGAGACAATGGGAAAAGGTCATGGGTGCTAATCCCTCCAGATTCAAAGGACCTGAGCTTCCCGTGGAATCCATCTCCTGGAAGGAGGCGATGGAATTCACCCAGCGCTTGAGCTCGAAAGAAAGCATACCATTTCGTCTGCCCACCGAGGCAGAATGGGAATATGCGTGCAACATCACTTCTGATTGCGCGCTAACGGACGCATCACGCACCAGTCTCGAAGAAATCGCATGGTTCCGACAGAATAGCGGGGACATCACGCATGCAGTCGGCGACAAGAGATGTGGTTCCTGGGGCCTCTTCGACATGCTGGGCAATGTGGCTGAGTGGTGCCAGGATACCTACATGGGTTACGGTCATGAGAAAGGAGACCGCATCGTAGTTGACCCAGTGTGTCTTCCGAAACGTATGAGCAGCTGGGATGACAAAATCGCCCGTGGAGGCTCGTATGCATCACTCCAATTCGAATGCACATGCACGTATCGCGATTACTATCCCCCTCATATGTCTTTGCCGACTGTTGGGTTTCGCTTGGTGTGCGACGAGGAATAGAAGGGACAGACTACGATTTATCTTGATTTCTGGAACAAGTGGGCGTGTGCCCATGACGCCATCGGAGGGGCCAGCGCAATGGCTGCATAGGAGGCAGAATGAGTATCCTTGCAAGAAGAGTAGGATGGCGTAAAGTACTTGCCCTGCCGGTCATCCTGCTGATTCTAATTTTAATTGGGTCTTGCCTTGGTGTGTCTGGTGCGCGCCTCCTCCATTACTTCTATCCTTGGCTGCCGAGGGCCCAAGTGCTCGCTCTTTTCGCTGAGTTAGACTGGGGTATGGAAGTCCAGGATGTGCAAGAAGTCCTTCAGAGCGCTAGATACACTGAACTTCGGGCGGGGCCAGATAATGCCATCAGAGAGGGAGTCTGGCCGATATACACTCCGAA
>Ga0255340_1000216_pt1 | contig 101853 bp, 78 predicted proteins | sample wastewater_treat_7_FD_192417 | JGI IMG/M metagenome (GOLD analysis project Ga0255340, IMG submission 192417) | Wastewater microbial communities from Lulu Island WWTP, Vancouver, Canada - plant10 | ecosystem: Engineered > WWTP > Wastewater > Unclassified | place: Canada: Vancouver, British...
CCAAAATGCTATTGGAATTGCCAAAGTACATAACTCCTCTGTTATCCTGTGCAATGGACCAGTTCGATTCTGAGGCTGCATAAGTACGCGGAGAGTAGTTGGTGATAAACGGGATGCCATCGACATTTACCTGTGCCAATGCGTAATAGGTAATGCTAAGTAAGCCAAGTGATATAAAAAAGGTTTTTATGGAGGCAGAAAACCGCATACGAAGAAATAAGTAGAATACAATCTACAAATTTAAAATTAATAATTAAAAATCATATAATTTTTTGGTATTGTACTATCGATTTTATGAAAAGAATTGATGATTATGTTCATTGTTTGGTTTTTAAAATCGCACTTGCGATTTCTCTAAAAATGGCTACTTTTGAGACAGAAAAGAAACCTTATGATAGCGATAGGCCTTACTGTCTAATTAAACCAAAATGTAATCCGCCCCATGAGAATTAAATTAATGCATAGCGCGAAATTCATCTTGCTATTATTAGTACTATATTTCCCATTATTTGGGCATCTCGATACCCTTCCTATTCGACTTTTTGATGAATCCCGACTGGCTGTCAATGCGTATGAAATGCACAGGGGAGGGAGTTGGATTGTTACCAGTTTTGAAGGAGAACCTGATATGTGGAATACAAAGCCTCCCCTGATGATCTGGCTACAAGTATTGTTCATGAAATTTATAGGTGTTAATGAGTTGGCCATTCGCTTACCGGCAGCCTTGGCAGCATTTCTGATTTGCATTTTTTTCCTATCCTTCACGGCGAGGAGGTTTAAAGACCCTTGGCTTGGCATCATTTCATGTATTGTGTTAACATCAACCGTAGGGTATATTCACGTCCATGCAACCAGGACAGGCGATTACGATTCGTTGCTCACCCTGTTTACAACACTGTATCCGTTACTCTTCTTCTCGTTCATAGAAACGAGGGAAACGAAGTATTTGTACTACACGTTTATTTGTCTGACCCTAAGCGTGCTGACTAAAGGTATTGCCGGATTGCTATTCGTCCCTATTTTACCTCTATATACACTGTATAAACGCAGGGTGGTGGCCATTATAAAGGATAAACATTTTTATGTGGGATTGGGTGTGTTTCTTTTCGTTTCATGCGGATACTATTTACTTCGCGAATCATTAAACCCCGGATTTATTTAGGCGGTTTGGCACAATGAGATTGGAGGCAGGTATGCAGAGGTTGTTGAAGGGCACCATGGCGGGTTTTGGTACTACTATAGGTTGATTGTGGATCACCTGTTTACCTACTGGTACCTGTTGGTTCCCTGCGGTGTCCTTATAGGGTTGTTTCACAAGAACCCGTTGTATCGCAATCTCACTGCTTATTTATCTGTTTTGATTGTTTTTTATTTTCTGGTTGTATCCTTTGGCAAAACAAAACTTCAATGGTATGCTGTTCCCATGTACCCTTTTCTGGCCATGTTAGTTGCCATATTCATAAACTACATTTTTCATTGCTTGGAGCAATCATCCTGGCTAAAAAAAACATTGAGGGTAAATGTTCTCCCATACATCTTCCTTTTTATGGTTTGCGTAAACCCGGTTAGCCGCATGATTAACACTACAATTTCTCCCAAGGAATTTCTATGGGAAGTGGAGAGGTACCGAATAGGTTATATACTGAAGGATGCCTTGAAGGGAAAGTCGGATCTAAACGGATATACCCTGTTGCACAAGGGTTATGCAGCACATTTTTATTTTTATGTCACTGTAATGAGCCATAAAGGGATTGATATTGCACTAAAGAAGGAAGCCAATAATCTGCAACCCAATGATAAGGTTTTTGCCCAGCAAGAAGAAATGAAGGATTACATTGTCAGGAACTATGCTTACAAAGTTCTGAAAAAGGAAGAAGATGTCGTCTTTTACCAAATCATTAATCCATTAGACCATGAATGAACTCACAGTGATTATCCCTCTGTATAACGAACAGGAGATTATCAACGAGCTTTACGACCGGCTTAGTGCCTCTGTGGCAAGCATTTCTCCCGATTTTATACTGCTGTTTGTTGATGATGGGAGCAAAGACCATACTTTGGAAAAGGTAATGCAAATTGCAACAAAGGATAAGCGGGTGAAATACATCTCCTTCAGCAGAAATTTTGGGCATCAGGTTGCGGTATCGGCAGGTTTGGACCATTGTCAAAGCAAGGCGGTGGTTATCATTGATGGTGATTTGCAAGATCCCCCGGAGCTTATCCCTTCATTGTATGCCAAGTATCAGGAGGGTTTTGAGGTGGTTTATGCACGAAGATTGAAAAGGAAGGGTGAAACTTGGTTCAAACTGCTTACAGCAAAATTATTTTACAGATTGATGAAGCGAATTACCTCAATTGACTTGCCTTTGGATGTTGGCGATTTTAGAATAATTGACCAAAAAATCGTGGAGTGCCTAAGGCAAATGCCCGAGCAGCACAAGTTCTTGCGGGGACAAATAGCGTGGCTGGGTTTTAGGCAGGCATTTGTTGAATATGAGCGCGATAGCCGTAAAGCCGGAAAAACCGGCTACCCTCTTAAGAAAATGGTTCGTTTCGCCCTGGATGGCATAACCGCCTTCTCCAATTCTCCATTAAGGTTGGTTACAAACTTGGGCATTTTCATTTCACTATTATCGTTTTTAATCATTCTTTACGCCCTATATTCACACTTTGTTTTACAGCAAACCATAACAGGATGGACTTCGCTCATTATCAGTTCTATGTTTATCGGCGGGGTTCAATTGCTTTCCATAGGAATTATTGGTGAGTATATTAGTCGCATCAATACCGATGTTCGCAAAAGGCCGTTGTACATTGTTGATAAATCGAATATTGACACTAATTAGCAGGAAGAATACGATACTTTATTTTGGAAAAGCATTTTAAGCTTAAAGAGATTGATTAGTTGCGGAATACCGAAAAAACTTTCTGCGGCCATCTCTGCTGAAGCAAAACCTTGGTTTGTAGCAGGTTAATAGTTTGTTTTTATTCTTGTATTTATCCTAAATCTGCAATTTAATTCTTGCGCTTGTCGGTTACCCCTTGCCATTAGATTTTTTGTTAACAAGATTTCATTTTCTTACTTTTGTCATCTTATTCAAATTGTTGGCTTTATAAGAGAAGTGACAAAATGCTCAGGTTATAACTAATTAATGCCCCAAAATTGCTTTGAGATGCCATTGAAGTTAAGTATTATCATCCCGGTTTTCAATGAGGAGAAGACCATCCACTTGATACTGGATAAGATTTTACAAGTAAAGTTAATAAATGGTCTTGCGAAAGAGATGGTCATAGTTAATGATTGTTCTACCGATGGAACAGTGGATGAAGTGAAGCGATATATCGCAAGCCATCCGGATGAAAGTTTCATTTTTTTCTCACAAAGTAAGAACATGGGGAAAGGTGCAGCCATACACAAGGGCATTGAGTTGGCCACCGGTGATTTTATCATTATCCAGGATGCGGACTTAGAATACGACCCCCACGAGTATAATCTACTCCTTGCACCTATGCTCAATGGGTTTGCCGATGTTGTTTGCGGATCACGATTCATGGGGGGTAACCCTCATCGCATTCTGTTCTTTTGGCACAGCATTGGCAATAAGCTGCTGACATTCCTATCGAATATGTTTACCAATCTGAATCTTACGGATATGGAAACATGCTATAAACTATTCAGGGCCGATATACTAAAGCAGTTAAGGTTGAAAGAAAATCGGTTTGGGTTTGAACCCGAGGTGATTGCAAAAGTTTCGCGATATCCCAATGTTAGAATTTATGAAGTGGGTATATCCTATTACGGCCGTACATATAAAGAGGGAAAGAAGATTGGCTGGAAGGACGGGTTTAAAGCCATATGGTGTATTATTAAGTATAATATCTTTTCTACAAGCTATCTGAAAAATGATAAATAGAAAAAAATAATGGCGATAAACTATCCATTGAACGATGAAAACAATAAGATCACAAAGCGATAGGTTTTTACTAGTTTTAGTTCTTTCATCGTTATTCATCTTTTTTTTAATCCTGACTATTCTGTCCAAAGGAGCTTATGGGGGGGGAGATGATATTACGCACTACCTGATCGCTCGGTATGCCTATAAGCACCCAATTAATTTGTTAAGTCACTGGGGAAAGCCTTTTTATACTCTTCTTATTTCGCCATTTGCTCAATTTGGCTTCTTAGGTTCAAAGATATTCAATCTTATTGTTGGGATAGCCACTTCATATTTATGCTATAGAATTGCGAAGCACTTTCATTATCCGAAACCTTATCTTATCCCCATATTCGTACTTTTTACCCCTGTTTATTCCATCATGGTTCTTTCCGGCATGACAGAGGTGCTGTTCAGTTTTATCCTAGTTCTTTCAGTGTTTTTGTTTCTCCGAAAGTCGTATATTTTAGCAGCAATAGTTCTATCCTTTCTACCATTTGTTCGAAATGAAGGAGTTGTAGTATTTCCCATTTTTATTTTTTTGTATATACTTCAACAGCAGTATAGGGCTATTCCTTTCCTTTTTTTGGGATTTTTGGCTTATAGTATAATTGGGTATTTTGCTTTCGATGACTTTTTTTGGGTGATAAACCAGTTACCATACGGCGGATCCAGTGTATATGGTAGTGGTAGTTTAATGCATTTTATAATTAACACCGATAAAATAAATGGCTATCCCCTTGGGATACTATTCCTAATGGGGGCTATTGGGTTATTAATTCAATGGGGGAAAGAAAGATTTTGCGTTAGATCAAACGCATTTTTTCAAATAACAATCATTCTGCTCCCGGCTATGGCATACTATTCAGCACATTCTTTTATGTGGTGGATTGGGGGAGGAGGATCATTTGGATTAGTGCGTGTTATGGCCGGAATAACTCCACTTATGGTTATAGTTAGCCTAAATGGTATTAGCATATTGCTTTCCATGGTTAAGAGCAATAAAATTCAGCATGCTATCGTATTGGGGATTACAATTTTAGCATTATTGTCACCATTCCACGCCTTTAATATTCCATTAGGATACGACGGCAGGGAAAAGTTAATGCAAGAAGCAGTGATTTGGTTCAAAAATTCAGAGTACAAAGATGACAAGGTTTTATTTTGCGATCCCCTGTTTGTTTTCTATGCGGGAATTGATCCCTATGATGGTGCTAGCGCATCGTATCTTTGGTGGGACAACAAGAGGGATTATCCTCAAAAAACGGAGAATGAAGTGATCATTTGGGATGCACAATTTGCTCCCAATGAACATCGAATGCCAAAGCATATACTCATGGAATCCCCATATTTAAAACTTGTAAAATCTTGTGAACCCACTTTTCCATTTATTACTTTTGGAGGTTACAATTATGAAGTCCTTATTTTTTCAAATAGGATAGATACATTATCAAATAATTAGACAAATATTTAACTCTTATTTATCCATTCAACTTCAAAACATTTTATGTGCATGCTTAAAAGTTCTGTTTAGAAAATAATAGAATACCATATGAGAAAACTTCATTTAATAACCATTATTTTTATCCTTCTGGCCACTATATGGTTGCAGTTCTTTGTAAAGGGATGGAAGCAAGACAGGATAATAGATTGGGATACAATGATATACTATTCTTACCTCCCTGCAACTTTTATACATAACGATATTACATTTGAATTTACCAAAACCGATATTGAAAAGTATTCACGTAGGTTTTGGGCTATTAGGTCTCCGGGTGGGGGGCTAGTGGTGAAGATGAGCATGGGCATGGCTTTTATATACTCTCCATTTTTTTTCATCGCCCATTCTGTTGCCCAACCCCTAGATTATGAAGCCGATGGATATTCAGTACCTTACCAAATGGCCATTGCTTTTGGGGCAATACTCTATTTTGCAATAGGTTTATTCCTTTTAGCTAAGTTGTTAAGAAAATATTTTTCACCTTTAACGGTATCAGTGACATTGCTTCTGGTGGCCCTAGGAACCAATCTTTGGTACTATACTGCCATAGAGCCCGGCATGACCCATGTTTACAACTTTACATTTTTTATTCTATACATTTTGACGCTTGATAGTTGGTTAAAATCGCCAAAAGTGAAGCTTAGTATTGGCTTGGGGCTGCTTTGTGGTATTATTTCCCTTATTAGGCCATCGAATACATTAATCGGCTTATTATTTTTATTGTGGGGCATTTCATCATGGGATGGATTTAAAGAACGGATCCGGCTTTTGCTAAGAAGATGGGACAGGCTTCTTATTGTAGCCCTTTTTGCCATAGCCGTTTGGATGCCCCAAATTATCTACTGGAAAGTGCAAACAGGACAATTATTTTACTACACATACGAGGAACAAGGATTTTTCTTTGCAAACCCCCATATTATTGATGGGTTATTTAGCTTTAGAAAAGGTTGGTTTATTTACACGCCAAGCATGCTATTTGCAGTTGCAGGGATTTTCTATTTGCCAAGGTATATTAAGGGGGTTACATTGGGAATTTCGGTTTTTCTTGTATTGAATGTTTACATTATTTTTTCGTGGTGGTCATGGTGGTATGGCGGTAGTTTTGGAGCACGCCCAATGATTGATTCCTATGGAATTTTAGCAATTCCTTTAGCAGCTATGATTGAGCAAATGCTTGGAATGAGGAAATGGATTAAAATTTCAGCAATATCCATAATGCTGGTTTTATTTCTTCACGGAGTGTTCCAAACATTTCAATACTACTATGGCTCAATACATTGGGATTCAATGACGAAGGAGGCATACTTCCTGTCGTTCGGGAGAATAAAGCAACACCCTGAATTGCCCCTATTTCTAAAAAAGACTGATTCTGACCGGGCAATAAAAGGTGAATATGTTGATGTACCGCAAGTTAAAGGGCTGAAAGTCTTGGTTGAATGCGATTTGGAAACGGTGAACAGCGATAGCACTGCATATAAAACTAGTTTGGATGGCGTTGAATGGGGTAATCCTTATTGGCGCTATAAAGATGATTTCAAATCGGGGAAATATTCCTTTTATACCGGAAAAGAGAACAATACGGGTTTTAACGCTTTTGTCGTTGTCAAGCCCAACCATTTCTACCTGATTGAGGTTTGGAAAAAGGGTAGATCAAAGGATGTTTTCCTTGTGGTGCAGTCAAAGGAGCCACACACTTTTTACAAATCTAGCCGGTATGTTACCGAAAGAGGGGCAAAGGGATGGAAAAAAATGGCCATTTCGTTTACAACGCCTAAGGAATTGCCCAACGACACCCTTGAACTATTCGTTTATAACCATTCAAATAGTAGGGTGTTGTTAGATGATGTGGTTGTTTATGAGGAGATTAAGGAGTGATTTTGTCAAAAGTGAATCAATACTACTAAATAGCCGATAGGCTAGATGGATGTTTGACGAAAAGTAATAATGTTTGTAATTGTGTAATTGAGCAATAGGTGTTTTTTTAAACAGTTAGCGAGCATGCTGAAATCTAATTTTATAGAGGTTTTGTAAGGAGTTTCAATATTTCAATTTTCACATTCATTGATAAATTTGCATTCGTTTTTACCCTGAAACCAACTTTTTTATGAGCCCTAACCTACATATCCATAAACGCTTAAATAACGTTTTTCAAGTTCTGGAATACCCCTTAAAAATATCTCTTTCCATAACTGCCCTTTTTGTAATTAACCGTATTCTCGAAATTATTTCACTATTTTCACAACTTCCTTCAGGTTCTGTGCTGAACCATATTATTGGGATACGCTATGATTTTCTCTTTGCCATTGTTTTAACGCTTATTTTTTCGCCATTCTACTATTTGTTCTACAGGAGATCAAAAAGATGGGCAATGTTGATTGTTTACCTTTATTTGTTTTTTATTGCATTGATAGCGTGGGCATTATCCGAATACTATGCTGTTACGCAGATGCCACTCGATCGTGCTTTGCTAATCTACCCGATTTCCGAAATAATCTACATCACAAAATCATCTTATAGTTTTAGTATTGATTTTGCCATTAAGTTGATAATCATTGTTACCAGTGCTTTTATTGTACCCTATTTGTTGGTTTCAAAAGTGAAATTTCCAAAATACTTAAGTCTATCCTTATCCCTTTTGGTGGTAACGGTCCTAGTTTTTTTCCACAACATTACACCCGACTTAAAAAGATTTGAGACAAACCAACCTTTTTACCAACAAATTAATAAAACCTCATATCTTGGAAAGGGGTTGATAAAGAACAGTGCGTTGAGATTGTCCGGCAATGACGATATAAAAACCGTGGCGAAATATTACCAAAGGATGAATGGTGACGAAGAGTATTTAAACCCCAACTATCCTTTCCTTAAAAGAAATACAGGGGAGGACGTTATTGGAAGTTATTTCAAATTTAAGGGGGCCATGCCCAATTTTGTTTTTATAATCGTTGAGAGCCTTTCGCGGGGTTTTTCGGGACCCGAAGCTTCTATGGGGAGTTTCACACCTTTTTTAGACTCATTGGCAACCCAAAGCCTTTACTGGAGTAACTTTTTAACTACTTCCGAAAGAACCTTTAATGTATTGCCATCTACTTTGGCCTCACTGCCCTATGGGAAAAAAGGATTTATGGCGCTGGTGGAGAATAATAGTCCGTATCCTGATTTTCATTCTCTTACAGGGATTTTAAGCAATTATGGGTATAAAGGCCACTTTTTGTATGGTGGTTGGGATTACTTTGATTTTATGAGTGTCTTTTTAAAAAATATTGGAGTAGACATCTTTTTGAATGAAGATGGGTTTAATGAAACTTTCGAAAAAATTCAAAGTAACGAGCAAGGCTTTACGTGGGGCTACCCCGATGATGCTGTTTTTAGGCGTGCACTTCAGCTATTGGAGACGGTTGAACATGAGCCTCGTATAGATATTTATTTGACTCTCAGTATGCACGATCCTTTTTTTGCACCCTCATATGATTACTGGGAATCTGTTTTTTACAAACGATTGGATAGCTTTCAATCTTTGCCGCAGGAAAGGGCTTTTTATTTGCAACGAAAGCATCGATTCGCCACAATCCTATACGCTGACAATGCCATTAAGTGGTTTTTCCGTGAATATGCAAAAAGGACGGATTACGAGAATACTATTTTCATAATTCTTGGCGATCATTACATGCCCCTTGGGTCTGTTATGCCCATCGAAAAGTACCATGTTCCATTAATTATCTTCTCCCCATTGCTAAAGCAATCCAAGCTGTTTCCTGCTGTATCAGCTTCTGCCGATATTACCCCCACACTGCTTGGAATGATGCAATCGCAATTCAACGTCAGAACTCCGCAATGGGTTCATTGGTTGGGAACACCATTGGATACCGCATCGCATTTTCAAAGCAAAAAGTTTGTGCCTTTTATGAGGGTAAACAGGAGTGTGGACGAAATGCTTTGGAACGATTACTTCTTATCAGAGGATAGGGCATATAGATTGACCAGTAATTTGCAAACTGAACGGATTACAGATGAAGAAGTATTAAATGAATTAAAAGCACTTCTGGAAAGTTTTGTTACTTTAAACAATTATGTTTGTTCCGAGAATGCATTAAAAGTACCAAATTATTGACATGAACTGTATGTGTAGAAATATTAAATGTATGAAATATTTACTCTATTTGACCCTTGTGCTAATTGTAAGTTCCTGTAATACAGGTAGCCAAGAGGCTAGTCAAAGATTGTATAAAATACTTGGTCATAGGGGGAGCGGCGCTAATGCCATTTCGAATTTTCAGGAGAATACTTTGGCTTCAGTAAGCAATGCATTCGAAATGGTGGATGGTGCCGAGGTTGATATTCAGTGCAGCAAGGATGGAACCATTTGGCTTTTTCATGATGACAATTTACCCGAAAATAGTAAGCACATTTTGTGCGTGCCAATGTCATCCGATGAGGAATTGGTTAATTTGGCCACTCTGGATACTACTTTCACCCTGACTAAGCTGGAAGAGGTTTTCATTTTGATGAAAAAAATGAAAAACAAACCATACCTGTCCTTAGATGTCAAGGGGCATTTTCCAAATGGCTGTTTTGAAAATATAAATGCACCCTGGGATTATTTTGATATGCTATCAAACAGCCTAATTAAATTGTTGAAAAAGTATAGATTACGCAGGTATGTCATGGTGGAAACCAACTACGATTACTTTTTAGATTTGATGATTGCTAATTACCCTAAGGTTAATTGTTTTTATCTAGGATATGATAATTTTAATCATTGTATGGAAATGGTTATGAATAAAAAATACCACGGGATTTCATTTAACTTCAGGGCTAATGATTTTTGCAAGGAAGATATAGTAGCGGCTCATAAAGAGGGAATCAAGGTAATGCTATGGACTGCCAATGATTGTGTAGCCATTGACTCGCTGCTCCTTTGGAATCCTGACTTTATACAAACAGGAAATCTAGAGTGCGGGAATGAAGTGATAAAGAGATTTTCAGAAAATAGCAATCCTTAAAAAATACCTTTTCTAATCCCAAGCAAAATACACAAACTATTTTTTCTCTCCCCCCACTCCGATAATCTGGTAGCCGGAGATATCCAAAGTTTTTGACTTGTTTGTGAGGATTTCCTTAACCAGCATGTGGGTGCGGGCGTTGGAATTGGCATCGCTGAAAACCATTTCCATCACCATGCCCATGCCATACGCCAAACCACCAGAGGCAATGGCCTGAAGACCATTCATGTAGTTATATGCATTGGTGAGGTTCAACTTCTGGTCGTTGGTTACCCAAAGGTCTAACTTACCCCCTTCATTGCTGTAGGTGTACTCCTTACAGTGATACCCCGCAATGGATTTGCTTCGCCCTGTGGGTGTGTACCAGGGGTGGACAAACTCCTCGGGTTGCTGCTCAATTTCGGTTGGTTCACCCAGGGCGGTAGAATCGGGGGCAACATACAAGGCCATTCCGCTTTTCTCGCCATCGGTGTCGCCAAGGATAAGCATGGCCCAATTCTTGGCATCTAAAATTATGGTGCTTTTCTGTTTGCTTCCGGTTTCCTTATCCACACCATCGAAAACAATAGCAAAGCTCCTGTCGTTGGGGCTGAAGTAGGTTGAATAATCTATGTTGTCCTTATTATTAAGCGAATCAACGGTTTCTATTTCCATCTTCATACTCGATGTGAAGTTGTATTGCTTTTCGTATACTACGTTGTTCAACCCCATGGCACTCATCATTCTCCTTTCCATAAATGATGAACCGGGTTTTTTCTGTTGGCGTGCAGGTTGCTGCTGTTCTTCCTGCTGCTGCTCGGGTTGGCTTGGCTCATCATTCTTTTGCCCCTGTGCCTGTTTAATCTTTTCGATGGCTTTATCGCGAAGCAGGCCCTTAATCTGTGCGTTTGTTGCTGAGTAAGTAAATAGTAACAGCAGGATTGTAACGGTAATAAACAATGGCTTTTTCATAGTTAACCGGAATTTATCGGATTTGTAGTTAGGCTTAACGCGCTACAAAATTAATGCAAAAAATAGAAGATAGATAACTTTAGTTTTTAATTTTCTCATTAGAGCATCCTCGGATATTTATTCTCTGGCTGAACAACCTCTCCATTTGCTATATTTGCAAAAAATAAATTATCATGGCCAAGGGTAAAGAGAGTAAACCACACGTTGGTATTTACGGACGAAGGAACAGCGGTAAGAGTTCGATAATCAACATGCTGGCAGGGCAAAGCGTGGCCATCGTATCGGAACAGGCAGGAACCACTACCGACCCGGTTAAGAAATCATTGGAACTTACCGGCTTTGGGCCCATAGTGCTTATTGATACGGCAGGAATGGACGACACCGGAGATTTGGGCAAACTCAGGGTTGACAAGACATTGGAGACAATCAAGCAGGTTGACCTGGGCATTGTGGTGCTGAGCCGTAACCACATGGATGAGTTCGAGAGAATGCTTGTGGAGAGCTTTCGAAAACATGCAGTACCCTTTATTGTGGTACACAATAAGCAGGATATTGAACCCATGACCTCTGCGTTTAGAGCCGAAGTGAGCAAAGCGTTCGACAGCCCAACCATTGTAGAGGTGAGCGCCACCAAGTCAGTGGGTTTGGAAAGGTTGGCGGAAGCCATTAAGGAGGCCATCCCCGAGCAGTCCATGGGAATTCCAACCCTTCTTGGTGATATCGTTTCGCCGGGTGACGTGGTGCTGCTTATCACCCCCATAGATAGCGGTGCTCCCGCAGGGCGATTAATACTACCTCAGGTACAAACCATTAGGGACATACTGGATAACAATGCGGTATCCATAGTGCTGAAGGAAACGGAGGTGGCATCGTTTCTTGAGTCAACTGGCATAAAGCTCGCATTAGCTATCACAGACAGCCAGATATTTGGGAAGGCCAATGCACTGATTCCACCCGAAGTGCCACTTACCAGTTTCAGCATACTCCTTGCTCGCCTTAAGGGCGATTTTGAGAACTACCTGAAGGGGACGCCCATGATCGACTCCCTTAAGGATGGCGACAGGGTGCTTATACTCGAAAGTTGTACCCATCATGTTTCGTGCGATGATATTGGCCGCCATAAGATACCCGCTTGGCTTGCGAAGTATACGGGTAAGAAGTTGGAGTTTGAAGTGGTAGCCGGTCTCGATGAATTGCCGCGCAGCATTACCGACTATGCGTTGGTGGTACAATGCGGAGGATGTGTGGTAACCCGTAAGCAACTCCACAACCGTCTGAAACCCGCCATCGACGCCGGAATTCCGGTTACCAACTATGGAATGACCATAGCCTATACCAATGGTATTTTTAAAAGGGCTGTTGAACCTTTTCTGTGGCGCAAAATCTGATTGGAAGTCGGTGTTAAATTCTGAAAAGGATTCTTACTCAACGTAAAACCTTATGGTCTGTTCGGCCGTATTGCCCAGTTTGTCTATGGCCTTAATGGTTACTGTGGCAATTTGTTTCGGCTTGAATCCGGTTAACGGTTGGGTATAAACCGATTCTCTGGCTTGATTAATCGAAAACACAAGTCTTTCAACCCCTACCCGGTTGTCGGTTGCGGCGATGTATAGAACCACATCGGGAGGAAATACGGATATCGATTCTCCATCAATCTCATCAACACGATAGGGACTCACCGAGAAATGGTGGTATATCTCGGGGGCTTTGCCATCCACACCAAACCCAAAGTTCAGTATGTTGAGGTTTTCCACATTGTCCCATGCATTGCAACTTATCCTATGATATCCATCCTGGTCATTGGTAAATGGCTCGGTGTATGTAGCGGAAGGGTTGTCATCCAACTTGTATTCAAGCCGTTGTAATCCGGATACTTCGTCCTTTGCTGTGATAACAACGGATGTTTCAGGTCTAATCCAAACCGTATCGCGAAGCAATACCCTTCTTCCTGAATAGGAGTGTTTGATGGTTGGGCCCGAAATATCCACAAGGGGCATACTGAAATGTTGTCCCTCCACGTTGCTTTCGCTTTTATTGCCCACATTGTCAATGGCAAACGACCGAATGGTTATAGCCCCCGATATGTCCGAAAGGTAGATGGGCTTCTCATAAAGACGAAACGGTTCGTTGTTGATGGAGTAGTGAATTTCTTTAATTCCCGCCTTATTATCCACAGCAACAATGCGCAGTTGGCTTCGCCCTGATGAGAACTCCTTCCCTGCAACCATGTAGGTATTACCTACAATTTCTTCGAACACCATGGGCGGTGTTCTGTCCACATAGAAATCGTAAGATTTCTCATTCTCCCTATTGCCTGCCTTATCCACCGAAAACCACCTGATGGTATGGTCGCCCTGCGGGAGGTGTGATATCGAAATGGGTTTAGTATAGGGGCTGATGCTGCCATCATCAATGGAGTAGTAAGTACTGAGTACGGCAACTATATCGGATGATGTGAGTTTAATCTTCGATGTGGCCGCTAAAACATCGTTATGCTGTGGACCCTCAACATCCAATACTGTTTCGGGTGGTTGTGTATCAAGAATTAGCACCCTTTCGCCGGCATCGAACTTTTTCCCCGCATTGTCCACATAGTAGAACTGAACAGTATGAATCCCCTCTTTGTCAATAATTACCGGATTGTGATACTCTCCATATTCGGAACTGTTGATAGAGTAATAGATTTTTCCCTCTTTGCGGAGTTTTTCGTATGCACTTAATTCAAGCACGCTAGTCCCCGAAAGGTAGATCTCCCCATTCTTTAAAATGCCTTTTTTGGAATCGAAGTTGCTGGGGGTAGCTGGTGGTTTGCCGGATGTAAAGAGTTCGAATCGAATGCTGTTGCCGGTAAAAATGTCAATGCTGGTCAAGTATTGTGGTCCTTGCCCGTTCCATTGCACTGGGCTTGCATCGGGTTGTATGCTCTGCAACTTGACGGCATTGCTGCCATCGGGGGAGAGGGACATGTATAGAAAAACAGGGTCGTTGGGCTTTACAACGGCAGATGTGTCGGCACGCAAAGTAGGGTAGTCTTGAGCAGTTAAACTGCCGAAGGTCACAACCAAAGTGCCGATTACAAGGACTATCCTAGTGAAAAGTTGCATATCGCTCTCCTATTTTTTAATCCTTAACCTTGAATATTACAAACTCAACCCTGCGATTCTGCCTATGCTTCTCTTCCGAACAGGTTACCCCTTTAACGCATTCATTGATGGGTACGCTATCGCCAAATCCCTTTGCCCCCAATCGGGCCTTGTCAATACCCTTGTTAACCATGTATGCAACCACGGCATTGGCACGTGAATTTGACAGTTCAATATTGTATCGCGATTCGCCACGCGAATCGGTATGTGCCCTAAGTTCGATCCTAATATTGGGATACTTATTCATTAGGTAAACCAGCGTATCAATCTCCACCTTCGATTCCGGACGGAGGTTGGCGCTGTTGTAATCAAAATAAATATTATCCATTGGTACCACTGCTTCAGCTGAGGTTGTCACCCAGAATGTTTTGGGCTGTTCTACGTTGCCAACCATGTCCACGGAATAGATTTTGATCAGGAACTCGCCTTCCTGTGAGAATGAATGGCCATCCTCGAATTGATGGAATGGGCTGCCATTGAGTGAGCATAGGGTTTCTCTCACGGCTGTGGCTTTGTCCGTTGCCGACAACTTAACAGGAGCACCCAACTCCACGTAATAATGGTTACGCTTGGCAAATATGAGCCCATCGGTAAAATCGATCATAGTTTCAGGCGGTGTATCATCGGTGATAACCTTGTAAAGAATGGTTTTGCCGGTTTTGGAGTCTTTCTGTGAAATGTATTGTACACCTTCCTTTTTCAACGACTGCAAAATGGAATCCCTGCTTGGGGTAGGAACAGGCGTTAACGTATTGGGGTCGTCGGGAGACGAAACGAAGAAGTAGGCTGATTGATTCGATTGGGTGTAAACCTGTCCGTTGCTATCCACATAAAGCGCCGAATGGTGCTTTAGCTGCTCTTGCCCCGATAAGTTGAAGCATAGAACAAGTAAGAGGAGTAGTGGAAGAGCGTATTTCATCCGTTTCATATATGAATTCTATCCAAACTTACGATATAAAAATTAAATTTCAATGCCATCCATTCCTGTTCTAAAACCAATAATCAACATATCGTCAATCTGACGTCTGTTGCCCATCCACTCATCCATTGTACGATTGAGAATGGCTTTTTGTTCATTCATGGGCTTTTCATGTATTTCCAAAAGCAAGTTTTTCAGCCGTTGAGTGGAAAATTTTTTGCCGTCAGCACCTCCGAATTGATCGGGAAACCCATCGGTATAAATGTAAATGGCTGTAGGTTGCTCAATGTCGATGGTATGTAGCGTAAATTCTCGTCTCTCTTCCAACTGAATACCTCCTATGGGCACAGGATCACCCTTGAGGTGGGTTAGCTTGCCGTTGGCAATGTATATCATGGGGTTTTTGGCGCCCGAGAAGAGCACTTTTCGTCCATTGTCTTTAATATTGCAAAGCGCCATGTCCATGCCATCCTGATTATCGCTGTTTTGCTGTTTAAGCAGGTATCTTATGTATTGGTGAAGATGGTTGAGCATTTCGTTGGGTAGTATTTTTCCGCTGCGGGTTATATTTTCCAAAAGGTTAAACCCAATCATGCTCATGAATGCGCCGGGAACCCCATGGCCGGTGCAATCAACAGCCGTCAACAGGAACCCGATCTCATCGGCTGCAATATTGTGAAGCTTGAGAAAGCTTTCGATATTTTTTTCTTTGTGAATTCGTGCCGAGGCAAAACCTGTGAACCAGTAAAAATCGCCGCTGACAATATCACGTGGCCTAAGAAGGATGAATGAGTCGGGGAAAACCCTGCGCAGATTCTCCTCGGTGGGCATCATGGCCTGCTGGATACGTTGCGCATAGTTCAAACTACTGGTAATATCGCGATTCTGCTTATCAATCTTGCCGAACGCATCTTGCAGATCCCGGTTCTTTTCCTCAATCACTTCGTTTTTTCGGGCGATCTCCTTGTTCTGGTTCGAAAGTAGAGCATTGGCCTGTTTTTTCTGCTTGAGGCTGTAGTATATCATTCCGGCAAGGAAAAGCACACCAAGTATGATGAAGATAAACACATTTCTCATCAGTTGCTGGTTGCGGATGATGGCCTCCTGTAGCTGCTTTTCAGTATTCAGCAGGTCAATTTGCACCTGTTGCTCCAGGGTAAGCTGTTGAACGTGTTCGAGGCTTTCCTCGGTTTCTTTCAGCGCTTTCTGTTTATCCTGCAATGCCTGCTCGGTTTCTTTACGGGCTTTATCAATCTCACTTATCTGATTTTTCGCCTGTTCAACGATCTTTTTGGCTTCTCTTTCCTGGTGCCTGATCTCATCACGCTGTATCTTTCGTGAAATGGCCGTGTATTGAGAGAAATATTCGGATGACTTTTCGGCATCGCCCATTTTATCATAGACATCGGCAAACAGCGAGTATGTATTGCGGAGCAATTTCTCATCGTTGAGTTCCAGGGCAATGGCTTTGGCCTCTTCCAAATTGGTGACAGCTTGGGATAAAGTGCCTGATTCGGATAGTGCATGGGCAATACTGAGCAATGAGGCGGCTATATCGGCCTGTCGATTCATTTGTCTGGATATGTTAAGACTTTCCCCAAAAAACTCGATGGCCTTAGGATAATTCTCCTCGTCGCTGTAAATCATTCCGATATTGTTATAGATAACGCGTTGGGCATTGAGATTTCCCAGCTTTTTGTTGAGGTCAACAATTTTTAGGAAAAGCTCTATGGCCTGCGTCGAAGCTCCGTTTAGCCAGTATATGCGTGCTGCGTTATTGTAATGGAAAGAAGCCTGATTGTAATCGGCAACATCCTCATAGTGCCTTGCCTGTGTGATATTGTCGTCAATCTCCTTAGATAGATTTTTAGGCAATTGTTGCCCTACTATAGCAATATTAGAAAAGAAAAAAATGGCAACAATGGCGACAACCATTTTTGCTCTCCCCAATCGTCGTGTAGGCAGAAGTAGCATTAAAAGTTTTTCGTTACGGGGATGAAATTCATCGGTAATGCGATTAGCTTTGCAAAATCTTTACCTTCATCAAGAATATCTTCATCATCCTCAGGATAGTACCAGTTAACCTCAATCTCGTTACCCTGTTTATGGTAAACATGCAGCAGGGAAACCAGCTCCATCATTCGTTTTTGCGAAGAGGAGTTTAGGTATTTAATGTTGAGGTTAACAACGGTTTTTGGCTTAGAGTTCTCGATGTATTCCTTAACAACCTCGAGAATTGGATGGTAGAAGGCCACAGAGTCTTCCGGTAAAGAGGAGCCCGATATTTCAATTACACCTTTGTCAAAATCGACAATAACCTCCGGGGTCTCTTCTGTCATAGCTATGGTAAATTTTTTCATGGATTAATGGGATAAGATAATGTGGGCAAAGGCCTTATACTGTAGTAGTCAGCACAAATATAATAGATTAATAATATTGGTACAATACAATTCATTCCTAATTATTGATGATATTTCTCAACCTGACCTTTCTGTCAGGTTGAGAAATATCGTAATGGGAAGGTTTGTATTCACCAGAAGCTGTAAACAAGTTCTGTTTAATCTCGTCCAACCTCAATAAAACTTCCCTGTTTACGCGCGCTGATAGTGTTGTCGTACATGGCTTCGCACGAAACGCCCGGCATGTAGAATTGCCCTTCGTATGCAGCGTTAAGGCGGATGACGAAATTTTTCACTTCTCCCGTTTGTAGCGAAAAATATGTGTAAACCCTGTCGTCACGGATATCCTGATATATGTATGAGGATGATTTTATTGGAGTTTCACCCTCGTCGAGCCTGCTTGTGCGTATTTCCCATCCCGAGGGGACAATAAACGATAGGATAAGCTGATCAAGATTCCCGCGAGTGCCCGGGTTATAAACTCTCACATTGGCATAAAAATCGGTTCCCTGCATCAGGGATTTTGCCAAAATGGGCGTTTCGTCCATCAGGAAGTAGCTAACTTCTAAATTGAGGTTGTTGTTCTGCTCAACTTCTTGCCCTGCGCTGGGTATTCCTTGAGTGATCAACCGTATATAGATTAGCCCTTTGCCGTTGTTCTTAACCACAATTTTTTCGGAACCCTCTTGAACCGGGTCAAAGCGATGCTGAATAACAGAGAGCTTTGTGCTATAACGTTTTGAAGGATTTCCATGTATGCCAATGTTTACATCAACCCCTTCGGAAGCGGGGTTGTTACTGGCATATTTAGCAAAGGCCAGTAGGCTGTACGAGATCTCCTGGGTGCTCATCCAGCTATCGGAACCGAGCCGTTGAGAAAGTTCCCGAAGTAGGGGCATGGCCGTTGAAAAATCGCCAAGCAGAATCAGGGTTTCAACAATCATGGCCCTGTCGCGGATGTCGGAACCGTAGGTAAACCCTTGCTCCCTATAGTTGTCAATGGCGGTAGGCACTCCCCTGATAAGGTCTTTGGCAACTTCCGGGTTCCCCACAAGGGCATAGGCTGCTGCAAGCCTCCACTTTGCCTGTATCGACAGGTTAGACGTTTCCCTCAGTCGGTTCATGGCGCCCATATCGGGCGATTTGGCCAGAGCTAGAGTGTAAAGACGGTATGCTTGCATCAGGTCGTTGGTGCGGTAACCGCTTGGCCCCTTAGAAGTCCAACTTCGGGCCAACTTTCGCTGAGCTTCTTTCCATCCATCCATCACACCTATGGGTAGTGAATATCCCAATTTCTCGGCCTCAAGCATGAAGTGTCCTGCGTAGGTGGTAGCCCACTCATCGGGATAGTACGATCCGGGCCATAGCGATAGCCCGCCTTCCGTTGTACGGAAGGTTTTGATCTTATCCAATGCCAGACGAACATTGCTCTCGGAGATTTTCCTTGTCTCGTCATCGAAATCGGATAGCTTACTGATGAACAGCTGAGGGAAGGCTTTTGAAATCGTCTGTTCGAGGCAGCCGTGCGGATAGTCCAGCAGGTATTTCAACCTGCTTCCCAGGTTGAGCGGCGGCAATGAGCTTAACTCAACTACTGCCGTATTGGTACCTGAAATTCCGAAAGCTTTATAGCTTAATTCGCATGCAGATTCAGCCCTGAGAATGGTGTCCTGCACCAACGTCATGGCAGGATTCGGGTTGCGAACATTCAGCTCAATTTCGTGGGTGGCCTTTTCTTTCCCGCTTTCAGCGATCACCTTAACCTTCCCAACGCCAAGCCGCGAGGCTACCCTGAGGTTAAATCTGACTACCTGATCGCCAATATCTTTAAAATCAATGGTCTGAGTGGATTGTCCTTTAATTGTTAGTAGGTCGTTGGTTTCGACTTTTACTTTTACATGTTTAACATTTTTGTCCATGGCGAAAACGGTAACCGGAAGCACTACCTCTTCCTCGGGCCCAAGAACTCGTGGCAGGGTTGATAGCACCATGAGAGGTTTACGAACCGGAACGGTTTTTTCAGCCGAACCGTATGCGCCATCCTTGGCGGCGACTGCCATAACCCTTACCGATCCGATATAGTTGGGCATTTGGAATGAAATTTTTTGCTTTTTACCCTTGCCCAGTTCGAATGGCCCAAAATAGCGAACCACGGGTTTGAAGCGATTGGCTGTCCTGCTTTCCTCTTCCTCGTTTTCGTCACCACCGCCAATGGAAATAATCCGTTGCAGTTGTCCGGTCTGCGCGCCCATCACCAAATCGTACAGATCCCATGTCTTAACCCCCAACGCCTCACGGGCGTAAAAATCAGCCCAGGGGTTGGGCGTTTTAAAACGGGTTATATCGAGGAGACCCTCATCCACCACAGCCAGGGTAAATGCCATTGGCTTACCGTTCTTCTCGGCAACAGTTATGGTTACCGTTTTTTCGGGAGCCAACTCGTTGGGCAGACTGATTGTGGGTGTAAGATGGGTTTGCGGGTCTTCCACAGTAATTCCGGCAATGCCGTATAGTCTCATTGGCAGGTCGTTAACGGTTTGAGCATGAGGCTGAAGTAGCATGGCGTTGATGTACACATTGGGTGCCATCTCCGATGTAATGGGAATTTTGTGAATGGTTTCCCCGTTTTTCGCATCAACCCACAGTGCCTGTAGTACCTTCACTCCATTCTCGATGGTGATGAATATTTTTCCGCCTTCGGGAGAGGGGATCGTTAGGTTGGCGGTTTCACCCACGTTGTATTTCTCTTTATCTGTGGCAAAAACCAGCATACTTTCCGCTTCGGGCGTAAGGCTTTTGTCGCGCTTCACCCAACCGGGCCAATCGAAATAGGCAATGGTACCGGTTGCATGGGTGCCATTGGAATCAACAGCACGGATTAAAAATCGGCCCCACTCAGGGTGATTGATTCGAAGGCTGTATTGCCCAATGCCTTTGGAATTGGTGGTGATGTAGGCTTTTTGTATAGGCCTGTGGTACGAACTGGTAATGTAGTTCGAAAGATCCTCTCCGCTTCGATCCCACCACCAACGCCAGTCTATTTTATACACTTCCACTTCCAGCGATTTATTGGGCACGGGTATCCCTTCGGAAGTAACGGTAACGAAGTCAACCGTATAGGTGGTATCGGTATAAAAAACATTGCCGCGGTTCCCCGATTCGGGTAATCGAACACCCACGTAGTGTTGGTGGGGGTGATACGGCAGTGTGAACCGATCGATGCTGAATGCCCCTCCTTCTTCGAAAACCCTAACCGTGAAACTGGCCTTTAAAACTCCCGGGGCAGATGTGCGGACGCTAATGTTGGGATTGAATGTCACTGCGCCCTTGTCGTTCAGTCGCCCGTCGAAAACTTCCTGCTCTTCGGCGTAGAATGACCGGGCGGGATCATCGAACACATACCCGGGGTAGTTGTTAAAAGCGGTGGTCGATTGCGAAAGGATGGCGCTCATATTGACCCTCAGGTCGCGGGCAGGTGCACCGTGCAGCCAGGCCGATGTTACGGTTGCACGGTTGGTTTTCCCATAGCGTAAAACCTGGCTATCGAAATTTATATTGATTTTTAACCTGTTGGGCATGATAGCCTCCACCCGCAACGGCTTGGAGAATGTGGTTCCTCCCACTTTTACCCGTGCTGTGTATGTTCCTGTTATATCTTCACTATCGGTAGCGATGGGGAATGCGGATATCCCGCCGGATGGATTTGTTGTTACTTTTCGGTAAACCAGCTGGCCGTTGGGATTGGTAAGTTCGAAAGTGATGGGATGGTTGGCAGGCAACGTTTTCCCTTTGTCCTCAAGTATGAAAGAAACAAAAAGCGTATCGCCCGGTCGCCAAACCCCTCTATCGCCATAAATAAAGCCTTTGAGCCCTTCCCTTACGGCAACACCCGACACATCGAATGCGCTAAGGGGGAGCGAGGATCCGGTTCCAAGTTTAAGGTATCCACGCTGTTTCCCCGATTTTGCAATTGCCAAAAAGGGCTTTTCGTGTTCAGACAGATTAGTGGTGGCCAACCCGTCATTATCGGTAGTAAGCGTTCTAATTACCTGCTGCTGGTAGTTAAGCAGATCTATGGTAACACCGCTTGCCGGCCGTGCAGTGCTTAAATTGGTAACTGCCACAAGCATCGAACCATCGGTTCCCCATTTGGCAATGATCCCCAGATCGGATGCGATTACATTACGACGAACGCTCCTGTTATAATAGTATGAATTATGGCAAGGGTTATCACGTTCGTACCAATCGTAATATCCGTAATCATAATCGTAGTCATAGTCGTAATCATCGTCGTAGTAATAGTAACTGCGAGGGGTATCATCCTGCGGATTATAGGTCTCATTGATAGTATTAATGGGGTCATTGTTGGCTTGCCCATTGCATATGTAGGCAGAATACTCCCGTTTGAAATCGATGATTACCTGGTATATTGCCCCGGGTTCTGCTTTTATTAACTCGGAAAGATCGAGATAGTGGGTATTCCATGTGCTATAATCCAATCGACCGTTTTGGTCGAGCAGGATGGTTTTCTTAACGATTTGCCTTCCAACCCGCGCCAGCTCGTGTTGACCATCGAGGGCATTCATTTGAAGAAACTGTGCGATGTTTTGCTCAAAAATCCTGATTATTGTAACATCAACCGCTCTCAGGCTTACGGATTGAAATGGGAATAGTATTCCCTCTGAAGTTGGCATGATTACCCCCTGTCCGATGAGCTTAACTTCAGGATTTTGCACTGTGAAGTTTATTGTTAGCACTATACTCGCTTCGAGCTTTTTCCTGTTAATGTTTCTTATTCCATCGGAAAGGTAGAGGTTGTATTCCCCGGTTAACCTTGTGGCGGGGAACACCTTGGCTATATTCTTTTCTACTATAATGTTGAGCGCTGTTTCATTATCAGTCCATATAAGGCCGTTCAGGCTTTGTGAAGGGTCAAGGGGTTCGGTAAAGCGAATCTCCACACACTGTTCAGGCGAGTGTATTACTTCGTATGATTCCATGTTAAACACCCCCTTGGGCGGCACCTCAAAGTTTATGGTTTCATCGTAATCGGCATCGATATGCTTTCCGCTCCAAGTCAACTTCACCACCCCGGTATCGTCTGTTTGGATAACCTTTTCAACCCAAAAAAAGTGGGTTAACCCATCGTAACTGCCTTCCCATGTAACATCAAGCTTTTTTCCGTTCTGCGATGCCTTGAGCGTCTTTTTTATTTTATCGCCATCGGCAAAATCAGCAGTGATCACTTTCCCTGCCAATCGTCTTTCCTGTATGGATATATCATCGTAAAACTCAATCCCGCTGATTTTAACCTCCATGGCCTGTCTCGCCGTTTGAAAGGAGAACGTAAACTTTTCATGCTGTTTAGAAATGTCTTTTACCAGTCGGCTGAGGAATACATTAACCTGGAAGACTTTATCCCCGGGAAGGGGTTCATTGGGCTTAAATTCTAAAGTCTTTTCATTGAGCCAGGTAGCTACACCGCTCACTGCAGGTTTTATACGTAGCAGTTTTGGGTCGGCTTCCTGTCCAACCTTTTCGGGGCCTACCATGTTGGAGGCGAAAACAACCCTGATGGAGCTACGGGTGGATATTACTCCAGTAGTGTGGGCCGAAATGTAAATGTTGATCTCTTGCTGTGTCGGAGCAGCCTTTGGCACGGCAACATAAAAGTGCGATAAAAATCCTATTAATGCCAAAACGATAATGGCCAATGCGATGATTAACAGTCTCTTCTTCATGTTTTAAACTTTTAGGGGTGATACATGGATTAAATGTTTTAAAGATATACTAAAAATTACATTTAAAAAGTTGTATTAAGATTTAAAACAGGATTGGGGCTTTCATTGTAAACGTTATTCGGTATTGCTCATTCAATTGAATGGGTTACCTTTCCTGCCCTATAAAATTGTATATATTTGCAGTACTAATAGTTTTACCCGATGCTAAGAATCGCAGTTGACTTTGACGGAACTTTGGTAGAAAACGAGTACCCGGACATAGGGAAACCTAAACTTTTTGCCTTTGAAACGTTAAAAGCCCTTCAGGAGAAAGGGTTCAGATTAATCCTCTGGACGGTGAGAAGCGGAAAAGAGCTCGATGATGCGGTAGCGTTCTGCCGCAGCAACGGTATTGAGTTCTATGCCGTGAATCGCAACTACCCCGAGGAGGAGTGGGACGGAAGCATAACGCGGAAGATTGAAGCCGATATATTTATTGACGACAGGAATTTGGGAGGGTTTGTTGAATGGGGAAGGGTATGGCAATTGTTGTTTCCCGGGGAGAGTGATCTTGAAGTGGAAAAACAAATAGTAAAGCGCCTGCGCAGACCACCGTTTTGGAAAAGATGGTTTTCAAAGGGCAAATAGCACCGGATAGGTTATCGTTACACAAAGATTAATAATCTGATTATGAGGTTTTCTATTATTTGGCCTTTTCTGCTTTGGTCTATGGCCATATTCCATTTGGCAGCATGCAACGGCCCCAAAAAACATGAACATTCCCCTGAGGTGAAAAAACGCTCCGACCTTCAGTTAGTCCGATTTGATCAGCCTGTTAATGGCAGTATGTTCGCCCAGGGCGAAGCGGTGATGCTATCCCTCAGGGTAGTTGCCGATACCGTAAAACCCGATTCGATTCTGCTCTACGCCGATAGCAGATTTCTGGCCAAATTGGACGAATTGACGTATAATATGGAAACTCAAGCACTACCCTTAGGCTCGAGACAGATCAGGGCGACTGCATGGTATAAGGGAGAAAGACAAACCGTTTCGGTTGGCATTAGGATTAAGGCCGGTAAATCGCCCCGTACGATGAGCTATCGGGTTGTGAATACTTTCCCCCACGATAAAGAGGCATATACCCAGGGTTTGTTCTACTACAACGGGTATCTTATTGAGAGTACGGGGCAGAAGGGGATGTCAACCCTCAGGCGGGTTGAGATAAAAACAGGCAAGGTGGTACAAAGCGTAAACCTCGATCAAAATTATTTTGGCGAGGGGGCAACCCTGTACAAAGATGAGATATACCAGCTTACATGGACGTCGCGGAAAGGCTTTGTGTACAATCCACAGACGTTTAGTCTCATCAGAACTTTCGAATATCTGACACAGGGATGGGGTATAACCACAATGCAAGATACGCTGATTATGAGCGATGGCTCCAATGTGCTTTATTTTCTTGAACCCAAGTCGTTTACTGAGTTGAGAAGGGTAGAGGTTTGCGATAACAATGGCCCTGTGTCGCAGCTTAATGAGCTTGAATACATCCAAGGCAAGGTGTATGCTAATATATACCAAACCGATAGGATTGTTATTATCAACCCAGCATCGGGTATGGTTGAGGCTCAGGTTGATTTCAGCAACCTTTTAAAACTTTCGGACAGGCATCGGAATATTGATGTTTTCAATGGCATTGCATGGGATGAGGAGAACCAACGGCTCTTTGTTACGGGTAAAAATTGGCCTAAGCTATTTCAGGTTGAAATATTTTAGAGGTCATTGCCGTTATTTGTGAAATTTTGCACACAATTTGTTGCCAAACAGATGCCGTTTTTAAACTAAAACTCATACTAAACGACTATTTCTTAGAAATCGGTAAACCCTAACCGCTTAATCCAAAACACTATGCTTAGAAATTATTTCAAACTGACCCTCTTCCTGTTTATTCTTTTTTTGGGTGCTTCTTTTGGCACCCTGGCGCAAAAATATACCATAAGCGGATTTGTTTACGAAAAGGGAAGTCGCGAAACCATGCTCGCAGTGAATGTATATGCGGCCGGGACAACCATAGGGACTGTAACCAACAGCTATGGATTCTATTCCCTTACCCTGCCCAAAGGCGAGTGGGAGATTGTTTTCTCGTTCGTTGGATACCAGCCCCGAAGTTTTAATATTAACCTGGAAAAGAGCATTGGGTTGAATGTTGAACTTGACCCTACCATTGAGTTGGAGGGAGTTGAAGTTTATGGCGAACTATCAAAATCGTCAAGTCGGAGTGCACACATGAGCGTGGTGGAAATTCCGGTACAACAGATAAAAACCATTCCTGCCCTTCTGGGCGAAAAGGATGCTCTTAAGGTGATACAGCTTATGCCCGGGGTGCAGAAAGGGAGCGAAGGTACCAGTGGATTTTATGTTAGGGGAGGAGGCCCGGATCAGAACCTGATTATTCTCGATGATGCTCCCGTTTACAATGCCTTTCACCTATTTGGCTTCTTCTCTCTATTCAATGGCGATGCCATTAAGAGCATGGAGCTAACCAAGGGAGGCTTCCCCGCCAGATATGGTGGCAGGTTATCTTCGGTACTCGATATCACGATGAAGGATGGGAATAAGGAGCAGTTTAGCGGTGAGGCCGGAATAGGAATTATTTCCTCGCGGTTGGTATTGGAAGGACCTATACAGAAGGAAAAATCATCATTTTTGATATCAGCCCGAAGAACTTATGTGGACGTATTGATGAGGCCATTTATGCCTAAGGATGTAAAGGGCGGCTACTTTTTTTACGACCTTAATGCTAAAATGAACTGGGAGATAAATTCGAAAAACAGGATATACCTAAGCGGGTACTTTGGCATGGATAAGTTTTATGGAGGTGAGGAATACTACAGGCATTCAACGGAAGCAGGTCTGTTTTGGGATAATGCCACGTCAACAATACGCTGGAACAGCGTGATAAGCGCTAAGTTGTTTTCGAACCTGTCGTTGATTTTTAGCAACTACCGGTTAAAGATCTATGCAATGGAGCGGTATCAGGATTCCAACTATGAGCTTAGCTATAGTTCGGGTATTCGCGACTACGGTTTAAAGTACGATTTCTCGTGGATGCCGTTGCCTTCGCATACTGTAAGATATGGATTAAGTTCTGTTTGGCATGGGTTCACCCCCAGCGCGGTGGTGCTCAAGAATAACTACATGAACGAGTTTAAAAGCGAAATAAATACGATTAATACGGTAGAGTCGGGTTTGTATGTTGAGGATGAGATCAAAATCTTTGATAGGGGGATAGTCAATATTGGCAGCAGGTTGAGCCATCATTACCATAAAAAGAACCAGCAGTTAAATGTCGAACCCCGCATATCGGGAAGTTACTTTATTACTAAAGATATGTCGGCCAAGGCTTCGTATGTTCAAATGAATCAGCACATACACCTGCTGACAAACACCGGTATCGGGCTCCCCACCGACTTGTGGGTTCCGGCATCCGATCTGGCTCCTTCGCAGAGCAGTTGGCAAGGGGCCATTGGTCTGGCTAAAGATGTTCCAAAATATTCAACTACTGTTTCTCTTGAGGGCTACTACAAAGAATCCAAAAATGTGCTTTCGTACCGTGAAGGGGCTAGTTTTCTCATGATTGATGACCCCGAAGGGGCCAATGAGATAAATTGGGAGGATAATGTTACCAGCGGCCTGGGGTGGTCCTATGGAGTAGAATTGTTGATACATCGGAAGTCGGGAAAGTTGTCCGGATGGATTGGCTATACCCTTTCGTGGACACAGCTACAATTTGACGAGTTGAATCAGGGTAGAAAGTTTTATGCAAGGTACGACAGAAGGCACGATGTGTCGGTAGTGGGTATTTATGAACTGAACAAGGGGATTACCCTTTCTGCTACGTGGGTTTATGGAACCGGTAATGCCCTTAGCATTCCCATTGCAACTTACCCCGCATGGCAACATGTTCCCGGAGAATCGTTGTTTAACAGCTGGTACAGAACAGTTGGGGAATATGGAGAAAAAAACTCATTCAGAATGGCACCGTATCACCGCCTCGACTTTGGTATTCAGTTCCATAAAAAGGCTGATAAGTATGAAAGAATATGGGAGTTCAGTGCCTATAATGTTTATAACAGGCACAATCCCTTTTTCTATTTCCCAGAATATTACGAGGAGTGGACGACAGAAGGGGAGGTTATATCCAAGAACAAGTTGAAACAGGTGAGCCTTTTCCCATTTATCCCTTCAGCTTCGTGGTCAATTAAATTCTAAACGTCTTAATGAGAATGTTATGAAAAAGTTTGAAATTAAAAGGATAAAATCATTGGCTGTAATGTTTGCAGGCTTTACTACAATATTTTATACATACAGCTGCATAGAGGATGTTCCCGATGATATTCTTCCAAAGGCAGAACCTAAACTGGTTGTCGAATCGTTTATTTCTCCCAACGATACCATTAGGGTCAGGGTATGCCAATCGCTTCCCATAAACTATAACTATTACCTCACATCTGATGATCATTACAATGAATTTCCCCCTTTAAGGGATGCTTCAGTCAGCATTAGAAACACCCATACCGGTAACCCGATTTCCATTCCTTACGATTCTCTATCCGGTTTTTACGTACTTTACCCATCCCAGTTTAGCGTTGAGAAGGGTCAGGAGTATGAACTTAAGGTTAATCACACTGAACTGGGCGAAGCCTTAGCCAGAACAAGAGTTCCCAGTAGTACGCCTGATCTTTTATCGGTTAAAATCGATACCGCAGAGGTGCATACCTATGAAGGTGTTGAAACAGATTACGACTTAGTGATATCGGGAATAATTAAAGACACAGGAGGTGAAAAAAATTTTTACAGGATAATCTTCACCTTTTACTATTGCTATGAATATGATTATGTTTACTGTTACACCGATATGGTCGAAAAATTAATTTCGGATACGGGTAGCGATGGCCAGGAGTTGCCATTTACCCTTTATATTTATGGCTATTCGTGGCAGTACTATAAGGTTAAAATACTTTCTACTGATATCAACTACTACCATTTCCATCGAACGCTCGAGAACTGGTCGGAAGGAAATCCATTCGTTGAGCCAACACCCGTTTATTCTAATATTGAAGGGGGCTTGGGCATATTCGGATCTTATCTTGAAGTAGCTTTTTAGTTTACTATACAGTACTACAAGTAGGTAAATTTCATTGCTTAAAAATTTGCAAATGAGAATTGGACTTAAACTATCTTTTTTATGCCTGTTCGTTGTCGCAGCGCATTGGGTAACAGCTCAAAACAACTTTCTGATATTCGTAACACAGGATGGCGATGTTGCAATTCGTATCACACTTGAAAATGCTTATTTCCATATTTCTCAATCGGGGGAAGTAGAAGAATTCGGCAGCCTAACAAGTGGAAAAATATCTTATAACCTCAACGGACAGGTTGATAGAATCGGTTCAGCTAAGATTTCATATAATATTTATGATAAAGTAAGCAGGGTGGGAGAAACGAGTATTTCATATAATATTAACCATGCAGTTGATCGCATTGATACCTTAAATATATCATACAATATAAATGGCAATATAGAAAAAGTAGGTTGCATAAATTTTTCCTATAACATCCATAATAAAGTTAACAGGATTGGCTCTTCAGATATCTCTTACGATGTCTTTAATAAGGTTAATATGATTAGTGATAGGGATGGATTAATAATGTTTTGCAATAAAACCAAAACAACTAAATAACGCTGCTGAATTTAGACCTTCCACATTTTCAACGCCATTAATTTATCTGCTTCAACCCCGAACATAATCCAATGGCTGTTATTGTTATCTTTGCAGGGCAAGGAAAAACAAGTTAATCGATGCAAAGGGTTGTATTGGGAAAAGATATCATTTGGCTTGATGAGGTTGATTCTACCAATGTCCATCTGGCTGCCCTTGCAATGCAAAAGGTTGAAGAGGGAACCGTGGTGGTTGCCAAGTTTCAAACAGAAGGGAGAGGGCAGCGTGGAAATACGTGGGACAGCGAGGTTGCCAAAAACCTCACGTTTAGCATATTGCTTCGACCAACCTTTTTGCCTGTAAAAAAACAATTCTTGGTTTCAAAAGTCGTTGCACTGGCCATTTGCGATACTCTCGATTGCTTTGTAAGCGGCATTTCCATTAAGTGGCCAAACGACATATATGTTGGTAATGCTAAAATTGCCGGCATTCTCATCGAGAATAGCTTCAGCTCGCACATTATGGACACTTCCATTGTTGGCATTGGCCTCAATGTTAATCAGACAGACTTTGCCGATGACATTCCCAATCCCACTTCGCTTTGCCTGCTAACCGGCAAGGAGTATGACCTCAATGCCCTTCTTGAGAAGCTTTGCCATACATTATCCAATCGGTATTCACAATTGATTTCTGAGAATTTCGATACCATTTCCAAAGATTACTTTGGAAAACTCTACCGGAAGGATAAATATTACACCTATATGGCCAACGGCATAACTTTTAGGGCCATTATTTTTGGGGTAAGGGATTCGGGAGAGCTGCTGCTGAAAACGGAGTCGGGTGATATCAAATCATTCTTCTTTAAGGAGATATCGTTTGTCCACAATGGGCATTAGCTTTATGTTGGCTTTATCGACACAATCTATCCGTTGAATGCCGTGGCAATCTGGTCTGCAATGGCATCGATACCCTGCTTAAGTTTTGACCCCAGCATCATTTTCATCATAAAATTGAGATTGGCCTTTAGGGTAATCTTCATTCGGGTGTCGTACGGCGCCACCTGTTTTAGCTGTATCCAAAGGAAGAATTCAAAGGGAATCTGTCCGTCACCCGTTATTTTTATGGTTTTATGGGGCTCTCTGTCCACAATCCGCAAGCCTGCTTCCTTCACTCCCTGGGCATCGAATCGGCACCAATCTTCACCTGCCTGCCAATTCTCCAGCTTGGCTGCCTGGGCAAAGGGAGTGAAATTCTGAAAGTTCGAAAGAACTTTATAAATATCCTCATCCAAACGCCTTATGCTTACAACTTTGCTTTCAACACTTACCATGGTTCGTAATTTTAACAATTAGTTTGGTTATTTTTTCCAATTGCCCGGATCCTTTCTCCACTCAAGCAGTGTTCTGTGCTGATGAGGGGAGATAAGGTTTTGCTCGGTGGCCTGAGTAATTAGGTCGTCGTACGATGCCAATGTGTAGAGAGGTACGTTTTGTTTGGCAAAGTTTTGCTTAGCAACATCGAAACCGTATGTGAATATTGCCACCATACCAAGCACTTCGCAACCTGCATTGCGCAAGGCTTCCACTGCTTGCAGACTGCTTTTCCCTGTAGATATTAAATCCTCAACTACCACAACCTTTGAGTGGCTGTGCAACTTCCCTTCAATCAGGTTTTCCAACCCATGATTCTTGGGTGATGAACGTACGTAGGCGAATGGAAGCCCCATTTCGTGCGCCACCAGCGCACCATGTGCAATGGCTCCCGTAGCAACCCCTGCAATGGAGTTAACGCTGGGGAAATGCGTTGAAATTAAATCTGAAAAATGGCGGCAGATCTCGGCGCGAATTTCGGGAAACGAAAGGGTTATGCGATTGTCGCAGTAAATTGGCGACAGCCAGCCCGAAGCCCAAGTAAAAGGATTGTCAGGATTTAGCCGTATTGCATTAATTTCTATTAATTTTGCAACGAAAATATTGTTTTTCATGGGGAAGAGGTATTCTATTTATTTCGACTCGAGAAAGATTGTCATTGCCAATCAGGTTGATATCCGTTTTTATGGTAATGGGTTGATAATTAAGTATGACGAACCTGTTGAGTTGGTAAAGTTACTCGATTTTTTTCATTCTTCCGACTTCCTCAGGAATCTATTTATTTACGGTGATGATACCGATTCCATATTCAACGTTTTGCGCAAGCATTACAAAGTGGTTGAGGCAGCCGGCGGGCTGGTGAGGAATAGTAAGGGCGATTTTTTGCTAATCAGGCGGAACGATTTTTGGGATTTGCCTAAGGGCAAAGGCGATAAGGACGAAACGAGCGAGGAGACAGCCCTGCGCGAGGTAGAGGAGGAGTGTGGCATATCACAATTACGTATCGAAAAGCCTTTAACCACTACCTTTCACATATATTTCGAGGGAGAAAAGAGGATTCTTAAGGTAACCGATTGGTTTGCAATGTCCTATTTGGGTAACGAAACCCTTGTTCCTCAGGTAAATGAAAACATTACGGAAGCCATTTGGGTTGAGCGAGACAACATTAACAAGTACTTAAACGGCACCTACAGTTCTGTTAAAGACGTGTTTAAAGCTGCCGGAGTGGAATCAGCATAACCATCAGATTTCTCCCCTCGATCTTAGTAGGTTGAATAGCAGGATTTCAAAATTTTCCTTGGGTGAAGCGGCTGGCGACATCAGCAATTTCCTATCGGGGCCAATTAGAAAGTAGGTTGGAAAGACCCTCACATCAAAATCTTTGATTACATCAGGTTTATTGCCATAGTATAAAAAGGTCCATGGATATCCACTCTGTTCAACAAATCTCTTCAACTCATTCTCATCGTTATCAATGGAAATGGTTACAATCTCAAGATACTTGCTATGCTTGTCGTATAGCCTTTTCAGCAGGGAAAACTCCTGAAGGCAGGTGTAGCTGGATATGCTGCAGAAATTCAGGTAAACGTATTTCCCTTCAAAGTCTTTGAGTGAGGTTAATTTACCGCTTGTTGAATATAGCTCGAAAGGAGCAGGGACAAACCCCGGTAGCAGGCGGGTAACCTTTGAACGGATATTCTCAGCAATAATTAAATGCTCAGCAATTTGAGTCTGCCTGTATAGGGAGTCCAATATTGAAAGCAGGGCTGAACGTGAAAATTTATCGTCGAAAAATCCGTCGTGCAAGCCTTTTAAAATAACCAGTTCGAGCAGCGAATCCTTGCCTATAACCTCATCTTTGGCCAGGGTTGCCTTGAGCCTTGTATAACTTTTTTCATCGGATATATTGTTGAATACCGCCTGACCCGAATCGGTCCGTGCGAAGAACAAGAAGTATTTGTCGTATAGTAGGTTGAATAGTTCCATGTAGGATGGATTGTTATACAGAATGGGCTTGTTTAAAAAATAGGAATCCGATATGCTTCGTGCCTTTTGCATGAGCGAAAGCTGGCTGAGCAGCCCATATCGGTAAAGTCGGTATGCGGCAAAAAACGGATGGCTAAATTTTTTATACCTCGTTTCAATGGTGTTGATTAGCGAATCGATGGCTATGTTCTGCGATCCCGCATATGCATCTTGAACTATTTGATCGAAATGTTCATTGAACGCCGTATCGAATGAGCTGATTAGCACGTTTACATCATCCTTGCCAATATTGGCAATGCCCACATGCATTTCTACCTCCCTGAAATAGGGGTTAAGCCTTTGGATTTCGGTTTTGGGCTCATTTTTAGGAAGTACAAGCTGATATTTTCTCCCCGGCTCTACAAACAGGTAAATCTGATAAATCCCTATGTGGCTGAAAATGTACTCAATATCATTAACTCTAAGTTCGATTGAGAAATCACCGTTTTGATTTACCATACCTCTTCCCACCGGGATCTCGGTACGTGATATGAAATCGGAATACTGGTAAAACACCAGCTCTTCGCCATTATACGAAGGGGCATTGCCATACAGGGTTACCTGTCCGGTTGCCATAAAGTGGAACAGGACAAGCGAAAGGATGCAGACCAGGAGTGCTTTAGAACGGGTCATCAATGTGTGGTTTAGTTTCAAAACCGATTGTCTATAACCCTTAACGATCAATGTATTTATTTATGTCGAGTCCTGTGGGTAAAAATTTCGATACATCACCTTTGTTTACCAGAATGTCCCTGACAATGGTCGAGTTTATGGGTGTGTGCTCGGGCGCAGTGAGTAGAAATACCGATTCCAAATCGGGTTTCATAATTCTATTCACTTGCCCTACAGCTCTTTCGTATTCAAAATCGGCCGAGGTGCGGAGCCCACGAATTAAAAAACGTACTCCGATGCTGTTGCAGAACTCAACGGTGAGCCCTTCGTAGCTCCTCACTTCAATCCTGGGTTCGTTGGCGAACACATCGCCAATCATGTTCATCCTCTGCTCGATGGTAAAAAGCGTTTTTTTTGCCACGTTTTTGCCTACGGCAATCACTATCTTATCAAAAATATTTAATGCTCGCCTAACAACCGCTTCGTGCCCAACGGTGAATGGGTCGAAGGTACCCGGGAATACTGCAACTCTTTCCATACTTTGGTTTTGTAATGGGTATATATACAAAGGTAATACCTTTTACATTGAATATTGCATTGGATTTGAAAAATGGAACTTTAAACTATGCAATTACCTTTGCCGATTTTACCTTGGTATTCAATAGGGCGTAATCCAACACTTCGCCAATATACTCCACATACTTGAACTTAACGCCCTTAATGTACACCTCCCTGATTTCCGATACATCCTTCTCGTTGTCCTTCGAAAGGATGATTTCGCTAACGCCCGCCCTTTTGGCGGCCAATATTTTTTCCTTAATCCCCCCCACAGGCAGTACCTTACCCCTAAGGGTAATCTCTCCGGTCATGGCAATCCCTTTTCTCACCTTTCGCTGAGTGTATGCCGAGGCCAGAGAGGTAACCATGGTTATGCCCGCCGATGGTCCATCCTTGGGGATTGCCCCTTCGGGCACGTGGAGATGAACATCCCATTGCCCAAATAGATCGGGGTTAAGTTTAAGGGTATCGCAATTCGCTTTGATATACTGTTGGGCAATGATCGCCGATTCCTTCATCACTTCGCCCAGATTCCCGGTGATGGTCAGCGTTCCCTTGCCCTTGCTCAGGCTTGTTTCAATGAATAGGATTTCGCCTCCTGTTTCGGTCCAGGCCAAACCCGTAGCAACTCCTGCCAACTCATTGTCAAGGTAGGTATCTTTCAGATATTTTGGCACGCCCAGCACCTTTCTGATATCGTCAATGCTCACAACGGCGGGATGCTCCTCGCCAAAGGCGATTTTTTTAGCCACATTCCTTACCACTTTGGCAATTCGTTGGTTCAGGGTTCTCACACCGCTTTCGCGGGTATAGCCTCTGATAATCTCCTCCAAAACCTCGGCGGGAATGGTAAGCTGATTCTTTTTAAGCCCATGATTGGCTATTTGCTGTGGAATGAGGTGCCGCTTGGCAATCTCTACCTTCTCTTCCATGATGTACCCGCTAACTTCAATCATCTCCATACGGTCGCGCAGCGCAGGGTTAATGGACGAAATGTTGTTGGCGGTGGTGATGAACAGAACCCTGGAGAGGTCGAATTCAATATCCAGGTAGTTGTCGTGAAAAGTGCTGTTTTGCTCCGGATCAAGCACTTCGAGAAGCGCCGAGGCAGGATCGCCATGGAAATCTTTACCCACTTTATCAATTTCATCCAAGATGAATACAGGGTTGGAGGCCTTTACCTTTTTAATGTTTTGGATTATTCTTCCGGGCATGGCCCCTATGTACGTTCTCCTATGTCCACGTATTTCGGCCTCGTCGTGCAATCCTCCCAAGGAGATACGGGCATATTTACGGTTGAGCGCTCTCGCCACCGATTTTCCAAGCGATGTTTTACCTACCCCCGGAGGCCCATGCAGGCAGAGTATGGGGGCTTTCATATCGCCCTTTAGTTTGAGTACTGCCAAATGCTCAAGTATTCGCTCTTTCACCTGCTCCAGCCCGAAATGATCCTCGTCCAGAATTTTTTCAGCCTTTTTTAGGTTGAATGAATCCTTGGTGTATTCATTCCACGGTAAATCTACGATAAACTGGACATAGTTATGCTGAACAGAGAAATCGGCAGCCATGGGATTCATTCGGCTAAGCTTGGTCAACTCCCTGTCAAAAATGGCTGCCACCTCCTTGCTCCACTTCTTCTTCGAGGCCTGCTCCTTAAACTCCTCAATACCCTGCTCCACAGGGTTTCCACCCAGCTCATCCTGTATGGTTTTCATCTGCTGATGCAGAAAGTATTCCCTTTGCTGCTGCGACATATCGCTCCTTACCTTGTTCTGGATATCGTTCTTGATTTCAAGGAGTTGAATTTCTCTTGCGAGAAACTCAAGCAGCAGAACGCTACGGCTTTTCAAATCATTCTTTTCCAGCAATTGTTGCTTGTCTGTAGCTGGCAGTTCGATATTGGAACAGATAAAGTTAATGAGGAAGTAGTTGTTGTCGATATTTTTAATGGCAAAGCCTGCCTCCTGTGGCATATTGGGTGACAGGCTGATAACCTTAAGTGCAAAATCCTTAATGGAGCCAATCAGTGCTTTAAACTCCCTATCCTTTTGATTGGTTGGGTCGTCGCTTAGTACCGTTACGGATGCAGTGAAGAATGGTTCGCTGGTCAGGAATTCATTTACCTGAAAACGGTGTAATCCTTGAAGGATTACAGAGGTGCTTCCATCGGGCATTTCGAGTACTTTCAGTACCCTGGCAACGGTACCAAGAGTGAAAAGGTCTTTAATTTCAGGCTCTTCAATTTTGGCATTAACCTGAGAGACAGCACCCAGAATACGCTTATTCTTTGCCAAACTTTTTATTAATCGGGTCGATTTTTCCCTTCCCACAGTGATGGGTAGCACAACTCCGGGGAACAATACGGTATTGCGTAGTGCCAAAATGGGTAAAGTGCTTGGAACTTGTTTGGCCGGAAAATCCCCCTCATCCTCGGTGAAAAGCGTTACAACCTCAACCTCTCGTTCATCCGAATCGAAAAGGAAAGGAGTGATGATGGCCTTATTGCTTTTGTCGCTCATATTTCGTTGTAAAAATATAAAAAAGGTGACAATATGTCACGGGCAATGCTTTTTGCACTGCGATATTCCTACTGGGCAATGCTCATGCCAAAATTAAAAACGCCTGTAAATTAGGGAAAGGTCGAAAACTTTGGCAAGAATGGCAATCTCTTTTTCATCCAACTCCACGTTCCTACGCTCCATGACCTTTTTGGCAGTTTCCAACGCCTTTTCCAGCTGATAGGTAGTATATCCCTGTGCTCCGCCCCACGAAAAGCAAGGGATGAAATTGCGGGGGAATCCATCGCCAAAAATATTGGCACTTACCCCCACCACCGTTCCGGTGTTGAACATGGTGTTAATGCCGCATTTTGAATGGTCGCCCATGATCAATCCGCAGAACTGTAACCCCGTCTTTACAAAACTTTGCCTGGCATAGCACCATAGTTTCACTTCGGCGTAGTTATTCTTAAGGTTTGAGTTGTTGGAGTCGGCTCCAATGTTGCACCACTCACCCACTACCGAGTTGCCTAAAAAACCATCATGGGCCTTATTGCTATTGGCCAGAATAATGCTGTTATTTACCTCACCTCCTACTTTGCACCCGGGGCCTATGGTTGTGGGGCCATAGATTTTGGCTCCCAGCTTAAGGGTTGAGTTTTGGCAAAGTGCAAATGGCCCCCGGATAAGAGCGCCTTCCATAACTTCGGCATTCGCCCCGATGTATATTGGGCCGGTTTGCGCATTTAGCGTGGCACACTCCACCTTGGCACCCTCTTCTACAAAAATGTTGTTGGGATTAAGCACATTGTTAGTGGGCGAAAGGTTGCACGATTGCCTGTTGCGGGTGAGCAATTCAAAATCCTGTTCCAAAGCCCTGCCATTTTGTGTAAAGAGATCCCATGCATGGTATATGGCAAATGGCTCAACAGGCAACTGCTTTGCATTTGGAAAAGCCTGTGCGGATGGCGAAAAATTTACGTCGGGGAGTGAGGGAAGAAATGCGGCGACCAAGGTTGTGCCATGCACCAGCGAGTCGCCAATATCCATGGTCTGAATATAGTTCAAAATCGGTTCGTCGGGGATTATGCCGCTGTTTATCAACAGGCAAGGGGCGTTGGTTTGTGGCAAAGGGTACTTTGCCGAGAGGTAATCCTTTGTGTGGTAATAGCATTGGGTATTGAGCAGATACTCCCATTTTTCTTTGATTGTGAGTATTCCAATGCGAAGTTCAGAGACCGGACGGGTGAAAGTGAGCGGGAGGAGATGATCCCACCTGCTGTCATCGAAAAGGATTACGTGCTTTGCCATTGCTTAATGCTTTCTTTTGTATAACAAAGTTACTGCTTTGTCGGCATATAGGAGAAAATGCCAATAAAAAAAAGCTCACGATGGAGCTTTTTATGCGTTTCGACAAGTACCGGAGGCAAATTTGCTTCCGCATTTACCCGATTAATTGCTCTTTTTATCAAGGTGCTTTTTGTACTTCGACATGAACTTGTCAACACGGCCGGCAGTGTCAACCAACTTCATCTTACCGGTATAGAATGGATGCGATGTGTTGGAAATTTCAACCTTAAACAGCGGATACTCAACACCGTCAATTGTTAAAGTTTCCTTAGTATTCACTGTCGATTTGGTGATGAAAACATGCTCATTGGACATGTCCTTGAACGCCACCAGTCGATAATTCTTGGGATGTATTTCCTTTTTCATTTTACAAATATTTATCTTAATCTTTTACCGAAATATGGGTTGCAAAATTATTAATATTAAACTAAATAACAAAGAACTATTTTTTTTAGAATGTTTTTTTTCTTCATTTTTTCTTTAGTTGCCATTCGTTGTTGTATCTCAGTTTGATTAATCGAGTATTAAATTAAGCATCATTTCTTGAGATTTATTAATCGAATTAGTTAAGGAATGATGGCAAAAAGAAAAAGTTATATGGAACAATGATTACCTTTGCACAGTTTTAATCCCTCTTCAATTGAGAATTTTACAAACCATTAAGCGTTTCGATTTTGGCGGTGCAGAGAACCATGTAAGAGTCCTTTCCAATGCACTTGCTAATCTTAATCACGATGTTTATATTTTCAGCTTTGAAAGTGGACGTCAAACGAATATGCTCAATCCCAAAGTTACCTTCTTAGGGTTTTGTGCATTTTGTGGAACACTTTTTTTCAGTGTCCTTAAGTTAATCCGTATCATTCGCAAGCACAAAATTCAGCTGGTGCATGCCCACCAGCGTTTACCAATTCTGTCGGCATCAATAGCAGGATACATTATGGGAGTCCCGGTAGTTGCCACGGTGCATGGACGCACCGGTTACGACATTCGTTCCAGGGTATCGAGGGTAATTCCCAGATCTATTATTTTCGTTAGCCGAACAACACTTGAGAAATCTGATTACTACAATCAAATTAAAGCCAAATCGGTGCTTGTTAATAATGGGATTTCTGATGTGAACGATAATACCGTCTTTATCCCCTATGGGATTGGATATGTAAGCAGAATCGATTCCAAACACGCATGTGTAATTGGCCATCTCATTGATTTAATGCCATCCATTGCGGAGGTCAACAATACAGTAACCCTGTCCATTTTTGGCGGAGGGAAAGAGTTGAACCATATAAGGGAAAAGGCAATTGCCGTTAACCGAAAAATGGGGCGGGAAGTTGTAATAATACACGGCTTTGTAGAAAATTTGGGCTCTATGGAGTTATTCCCTGAGCTAATTTTGGGAGTAGGAAGGGTAGCCATTGAGGCTGCTGCCCGAGGCTGTTCGGTGATATCGGCCAATGCAAACAGGCTGGGGGATCTGATTACTCCTGAGAATTATCAGTTTTACAGCGATAATAATTTCGTAAACGTGAATGGTTCTCCTCCAACCGCACAAACTCTTTATAACAGGATTGTCAGTTTCTATGAGAATCGAGTGGAGAATAGGAATAAAAGCCTTGAACTGTGTAACGTTATTCATCGTGATTACAACTCGGAAGTAGTGGCCAAAAAGATCACATCGTTATATTCCAGGGCGCTGTTATAAACCCTATATTATAGTTCCAAACAATCATAAAAGCGCATTAAGGCATTGCGCAATTGACTATTTGCTTGATGTATTTTATTAAATAACTGTTATAGCCAAAAGTATGCTGCTGTAAAAACTATGACAGTAAAGGCATTATATAGAGCATAGGCTTTCAGTGGAGTATAGGCCGAAGGCTTAATTCCCAGTCGGAAATAGAGGTATAGGCAAATCGCAAATTTTTCAATCCAGAATGCTACTAATGCTGCCCAAGCCACCCCGGCAATGCCCCAAAATTGGACAAAGAGAAGACTTAATGCGATATGGACAACCAATTCCAGCAGAGAAATGGACAGCAGCGCTTTGGTTTTACCCAATCCGATGGCCACGGTTTGAGGGAACAACATTTTGCTGTTAATGGTGAGAAGGTAAATCATGAAAATTTCGGCACTGGCGCTAAAATCCGGATTGAAAACAATGGGAAACAGCGGTTTGCTGAGAAGTATTGTTACTATGGTAATGGGGAAAAGTATGTGCATATGCCACAGGGTTCGTTCCTTAAGTCGCCTCATTGTTTCATAAAGTTTTTCCTTGATGGAAAACTCGGGGAGCATGGAGTTGCTCAAACCGTTGGCCATTAACGTAACCAGAGGCAAATCGCGGGCTCCATACCGATAAATGGCAAAAGAAGCCAGATTGAATCGGGAGGCGATAATTAACCCATCGATGTATGAAGCAGACCCGCTTAGGAATATTTTCCCTATAAGGGGGAAACCTAAAGCTAAAAACCGTTGGATGAAGGGCCTGGAAAAGGACAATTGTGAGTGGTTAAGTACCAGCACTAATGCCCAGATTAGCTTTAAAACCGATACCAGCAATAGGGCGTAAACGGCACCAATCATACCTAATCTCAACACCACGGCAAGACATACAGCAATGATTTGAATGGAAAATATGATTAGCCCATAGCGTATAATGTTTTTAAACTGATTCTTTAATAGGTATATATACTCAATGATATACCCGGGCGCACTGATTGCAGTGTATAGGATGGCAAGCCGGTAATGCTCGAAATGGCTTATGCTGTCTAATTGTCGGAAAATTGGCTCAAAGATCAGCCCAATAGCAAGTGTAATCAGTGCGAAGATGACAATGACAACAAAGGCATTGAATAAGTCGGCCTCTTTGTCGTGTTGGTTAGATTTTACCAAGGGTAACATGGCCTGGATTAAGCCCGAAATCCAGAATGTGGAGAGAAGCCCTGAGATGAACAGGACGGTTTCGAATATCCCAATCTCCTCGCGGCTTAGCCCCCATTTGGTGAAAAAAATGCTAATCCCCATGAGGGCAACGTAGCGAATCAGCTGAAAAGCCTGCAGGCTTGTGGTATTGTTTATCGATATTTTGGCTGCCCTGATCATGTCGAGAAGGTGGTGCAATTTATGAATAAAAACGGGATCAGCATAATTTATGCATCATTAACGGTTGCAGCAATTGATGTTAATGCTCATCATAACGTGAAAATAAGTTTTTTGGTTTTTTTTGAGAAAAAAACTCTATATTTGCCTCCTCAAAATGGTGGATGTAGCTCAGCTGGTTAGAGCGTCGGATTGTGGTTCCGAAAGTCGTGGGTTCGAGTCCCATCTTCCACCCCAGCAGTGCTTCAGGTTTTGCTGAAGCACTTTTTTTATGATACGCCCAAAAAGTATTTGACATTCCCTGATGCTGTTCCGTTACTCCATCACATTTTAGCCCCAAGACATTCTTTTTTTACGCCAATTCTTAAAAAGTGCTAAAAGTGATCCAAATCATCTTAAAATAAGTTGATTCTGTATTGCATAATGAAAAATAAGCCCTATATTGTATTCAATTTGATAACTAGTAATCTGACCCAATAATGAGAGATTCGAAGATGATGCTTGGTTTGGTGTGCGATATGTTTATTGCAGCGAATCCTAATTACTTTTATCAACAGGTGATTTATTTCCCATTTTATAAGGGTATGAGGAGCAACCCTCCGTACTTATGCCTTTCCGATATTTTCATTGACCAGGTTGATATTAAACTGGTAGAAGAACAGTCGGAAAACAAGAGTATTAATTCGGCAGCATGCTTCTTTTTCAAGAATTAAATTCTTCAGGGCTTATTTGAAAATGGGCTGTGAGAACAGCTGAACATCTTTTTCGGTAATCTCCTTTTCGCACAGGATAATTAACCTTTCAATCACATTTCTAAATTCTCTGATGTTCCCGGTCCACGAGTTTTTCTGAAGAGCTGCTAAAGCCTCGTTGGTAATTGTTTTCGGCGGGATACCATACTCTTCACAGATAAGGCTGATGAAATGCCGGGCCAATACGGGAATGTCTTCAATCCTCTCATTGAGCGACGGAACGTGAATGATGATTACGCTTAAGCGGTGGTAAAGGTCTTCGCGGAACCTGCCTGCCTCGATTTCCTCATGGAGGTTTTTATTGGTTGCTGCGATTATCCTAACATGTACGTTTATATCCTTGTCACTGCCAACCCGTGTTATCTTATTTTCTTGAAGCGCTCGTAGCACCTTTGCCTGTGCGCTTAAGCTCATATCGCCTATTTCGTCCATGAATAGTGTTCCACCATCGGCCTGTTCAAATTTACCTTTTCGCTGTTTTATGGCAGAGGTGAATGCCCCTTTTTCGTGCCCAAATAACTCACTCTCGATGAGTTCAGAGGGGATTGCGGCGCAATTTACTTCCACAAAGGGCATATCGGCACGGTTGCTTTTCTCGTGCAGCCATCGGGCAACCAATTCCTTGCCGGTTCCGTTGGCTCCCGTGATCAGCACTCTGGCGTCAGTTGGAGCCACTTTTTCTATCACGTCTTTCACCTTCCTAATCGCCGGAGATTCCCCGACAATATCGAAGGTTTTACTTACCTGCCTCTTTAAAATTTTTGTCTCCTTTATCAGCGTGGTTTTATCGGTTGCGTTGCGTATGGTGATGAGAATGCGATTCAGGTCAAGGGGTTTTTCAATGAAATCGAATGCCCCCTTTTTAATGGCTTCAACAGCTGTATCGATATTGCCATGCCCCGAAATCATGATGACGGGCACTTCGGCCGAACGGCTAAGCAGCTGGTCAAGAACCTCTATGCCATCCATTTGTGGCATTTTAATATCGCAAAGCACAACATCATAGCTGTTATTTTGAAACATTTCAATTCCAATTATGCCATCTTCCGCCAGATCAACAACATGCTTCTCATATTCCAGAATTTCTTTGAGAGAATTACGTATTGCCCGTTCATCGTCTATAACCAATATTTTCGACATGGAATCCCTTAATTTTAAGTTGCAAAAAATCTTATTCAGAGCTGTTAACCCAATGCAAATATAGAAAAAATAAGATAATCATTGGTTGGACACCAGGGTTTAGTATGGAAGAAGCAATAACCCCGGCTTGACGAAAACAAATTGGATGTTGTAAATCCGTCCGTTTAAACGGGCTTGTAACAGGTGGAACCTTATTGTGGAAGGAAGGAGTAAAGTTAATAATGAGAAAAAATTTTCCACTACTCGTAGCAGAACGAGATTATTTTTATCACATCGTCTTGGCGATTGAACTTAAGGTTATTAGTTTGCACGAAATCTTTTAAGGATTCCCATTTATCCGGATATAATTTCCGTAAATCTCGCATCCTGTTGATGTTGATTATTTTATTCCCTTTTTTTATCAGATACATTTTTTTCAGGGTGATGTCAACATTAATGGACCTGTCGATTTGCTTGTATGCCCCGGCATCATCCCAAGTGTTGATCCTAGCCACCGACGAGGTGATGGTTGAAGCCCCGTATGCTCCCCTGTTATCGGCCGAACTTTTTATCTCAGTCTTACGGTTCAGTAAAAGTTCATCCCCGCCTGTCAACGATTGTATAACTTCAGCTATTTCTTTGGAATTAATGGGAATGAAGGTCCTTTTCCCGTATGAGATAGCTGCAATCTCAGGTAACCCGGCCAGTTGGTAGGCGTTGTTATCGTTATCAAGGAAATAAATTCCATTTGTGAGTAAGTTGTAATTGAGATAAGTCTCAGTATGTGTACCGTCCTTAAAGAACACCTTTCCCATATAAAAAACGGGATCAAGCATTTGATCCTTCAGGGTCATTTCTTCAACCAGGTTAAAACGGTTTTTTTCGATGCTTACAGTTTTATTATCCTGAGAAAATATTGATATAGAGTGTAGCAGGACAATGAGCAGGGTGGCTAATCGGAGTTTCATGATTGTTTATATTAAGTTAAAGTTAACCCAATAGTATCAGGACGTTGATAGTTATTATGACTAACAAATCTAATAAATAATTCCTGAAAAATACTTTTATCGTACAGACCGGATTTAGTTCTAAAAATTCTTGTAAAGAATATCGCATTTGTCGGTAACAATGAGGTATTTCAACTTCGCATCGCTTTGGTCGGAATTGTTGCAGTAGCCCAGCAGATTTATCTCGTTGCTTGAAATGCTGAAAATCCGGTTAATGCAAAAACTTTCATCGGAAAGTATAGGGGTGTTCCCCAAAAGCCTGCCATTATCAGATAGTTCAACGATAACGTGAGCCATATGGTGTTCGCTTTTTCCTGCATTCAGCTTTTTTCCATTTAAATCAAGCGATGTGAAATTGAAAAATGCCAGATATTTGCCCTCGGCCTTGACAATATCCACCAGTTGCCCCTGAATATCGATATCAGTTTGCCATTGAATACTACCCAATGAGTCGGCCATGGCAATGGTGAATGAGTGATAGAGGTCGTTGCTATCGGGAACTTTGGTGGCAAAGCCAAATATGCTGATTTGGTTAATGTCGTCGAAATTGTAGTACACAGGTAATGCGTCGATGTTGATATTACTGCTGAAAACATCCCTTCCTTTGTCGTCGAGTCTAATAAGGGTATTCACGTATTCGTTCTCGGCTTTGGTGCCGCTAACCACCACCATGCACCCCTGTTCAAAGCCAACAATATGGGATGCGCAATCGCCATCGGGGATGGCATTTTTCCCCTTAGCACCTATTTCGCGTACCCACTCAACCTTTTTATCGGTGCCAATTTTTGCCGCAAAAGCCATGGGTGGCATATTTGCCCGCCGAATTGCACCCGAAGTATATTTGGGCTCGCCCAGAATGTCGAAAACACTTCGGGTTAAATAGGGTTGAGTTTTACTATCCTGACTACTCTGAGGAATGGGATTTAGCGGTATAGAAACTCCACGGGCACCGGCAGCATTGCCCAGCATGCTTTTCGTGAGGCTCTCTCTGGTGAGGTAAACCCTTAAGTTTTCCAGATCGCTATCCATGGATTGTATAAGAAATTGCATTTCCTGATTGGTAAAATTCTTCAATCCTGTTTCGCCTCCGTACTGCTGTTCGAAAAACTCCTTGAACCGGGCCACCTTATCATTGTCAATGGCACCTTTCAACGTATTGAGCATTCTCTCGGTAGTGGTCAGCTCCTGCGCAAGACGATGGTAGAACCTCAGTTTTCTGTTCATCAAATCGGAAGTGCTATCGTCAGGATTGTTTAGTGGCGATTTTTCAAGGATAAGAAAACTTTGTCGCCCTTCAAGGTATTTAAACAGCTCTCTTACTAACGAGTTATTATCATATTTGCCCAGTCTGAACAGGAATAAATCGTCGAACGAGGGGTATTTTTCATCCTGTAAAATGGTTTGTGCCAATGAAATTTTCCTTTTATTATCCACAAACATTTTTTGAATGGATGATATTTCGTGGCGTAGAGATACTATATCGTTGTTGTATGTATGCATAAAATCGTTAATCCATTTACCATAATCCCAAAGATCAAACGTATCCTTTAAAAAATCGCTATTGATGATTCCGTCGAGACGGTAGGTTTCAATATTTTTCAGGCGGTAAGCCTGATTATGCCCTGCTATGGGATATGCATTGATAAGGGACTTGTAATTGTTAAAGGATTCGATACTACGGTTAAATTCATTTTTAAGTGATTCTAAGGATGATAGTAGAGTATTATCGGTACGAAGCAGAGCTTCGTTATAGTTCTCGTACTTTTCATTTATCTGGTTGAATAGTCGGATACAGTTGTTGTAGTGATCTTTGGATTGCTCAAGCGACTTGTAGATTAAGTTGACGGAGTCCTTATAGTGGCTGTAAAAGATGTTTTTTTGGTTAACATAGTTTAGCACATCCTGATCTTCAACCCTTTTGCCTGCTGTTTCTATGGGTATGTTGGCATAAAATTCCCGATTCTTTCGCACCTTGTCTTCTTCAACGAAGCGCGGGAACAATGAGTAGTAGAGTACAACATTGCCCACCCAGTAGTTTGCCAGTTCAAACTCCCGAAGGGGGTCAAGGTTTTGAAGAATCATTTCGGCGGTATAACCAAGCTGGATATACGTGTTGGCAAAGTGGGGGTTCTGATTTTGGTATAGGAAAAGCCTGTAGTAAAGCTGTTGTGGCTCAAGGGTGCCAATTTGGTTGTAAAGATCTTTGTAGTTGACCTCCTGGGCATGGGAAACCGAACAAATTAGACCACCAAACCACAGGAAGGCGGTTATTTTTATTAGAAATTTTTTTAAGGGTATCATGTTTGTTAACTCATTAAAATTCATTGTAATGCTGCTCTTAGACTCCTTCGGTTGTTCCTTCTTCGAGGATATCGATTATTTTAAATTCCACCCTTCGGTTAAGGGCACGATTCTCGTCAGAGGTGTTTGGTACCATTGGCTTAGTAAGCCCATACCCTTTTGCCACAATTCTCTCGCTGGGTACCTCAAAATCCAGCAAGTACCTTACAACGGCTTGAGCCCTCTTTTCGGATAGCAAAAGGTTGTATCCTGCATTGCCCACGTTGTCGGTATGTGCTGCAATTTCAATCACAATATTCGGATTGTCCTTTAGCAGGGTGATAACCCTGTCGAGTTCGGGAAACGATTCTGACGACAGTTCAGCCGAGTTTGTCCCAAAGTTGATGTTGTTCAACCGTATTGATGTTTGCTCTTTGAGCGGGACCAGTTCGGCGGTAAGGGTTGAACTTTCCTGTTTTCCCAGGTCAACCACCTGGTTGTGGAATGAGTATCCCTGTGCTCCGCGAATTGTAAATTCATATTCATCACCCTCACGAAGCATGGCGGTTACCTTTCCATTTTTAACATCTTCAATGGAAAAAACAATGGTTTCGTCACGGTTAAGGTTTCGGATTAACACCTCTGCTGCTACCCCTTCTTCTGTTTCGGAGTCGGCAATGACAATTTCGAAGGCACGTTTTTTAGCCTCAAGGGGAAGCGATCTTTCAAATCTTCGGAAAATAACATCCCCCGAAACATTCAGATTAAAAGAGTTTTCGCCAAACCAATCGGCCGAAGCGTTAACGGAATACTCATTCCCCAAAGGCAGGGAGAAGGAGTAAACACCGGGTTCAATGGCTGTTCCCGAGAATTTTTGCTCTTTGTTTTCTGCGTTTTCAACGGTTATGATGGCATCTATCGGTTTGAATATTTCGCTATCGTACACCGAAACCACCAGTTCAATTCTCTCAAAAAGCTCAATCTTTTCGGGAGCATATTTCTTATCATCTTCCCGATAATCGACCATAAAACTTGCAAATGAAAATCCGCGCCTTCGGACGTCTACAATATAGTTTGACCCGTCGAGCAGAGGGAGTTCGAATTCGCCGGTCTGTGCATCGCTGTAGAATGTTCCCAGCACTTGCAGGGTTGTGGGTTCAAAAACGGTTAGAGTTGCGTCGATGGGGTTCCCGGTGGCCTGAGAAAGCACTTTACCTTTTGAGGGTAGGGTTTTATTTGGATGATAATTTTCGGGTAAAGTCATGCTGAAAATACTCCCAAACTCCTGCTTGCGTGCCTGCCATTTCCGCAGGAAGTAAATTTTCCCGTTAACAAATGTCGGGTTAATGTTTGTGGCTTCGGACGCTATTTCAGCCACTTTTAGCGGGACAAGCCAATTGTCCTGTAGTATTTCACTTGTGAAGAATATGTTGTACCCTTCGCGATATTGATCGGGGAGAATCGAAGAGAAAAAAACCGTTTTCCCGTCGATGCACACATTGGGGCCATACTCGCACCCCCTGTTAATCCCATCATGTAGGGGTTGAGGCACATTCCAACTATTGTCAGTATTTTTTATCGAGGAGAAAATCCTTTGGCACTGAGGTGAATCCTTCGGTTTTTTTATATTTTCATCGCTAATCCTACGGGAGAAGAATAGTCTATCCTCCCCGGGGGTTATGGAGGGATACAATTCGTCTTCCTCCGTATTGATGGGGCTGCCAATGTTTATCGGCTCACTCCACCCATTGGGCCCACGTTTGGAGTAGTAAATATCGAAACCGCCTTTAGAGTCGGGGAAATTGGCATGGAAAAATAAAAGTTTACCGTTGTAATTAAGCGATGGCCCTTCAATATTGTACCCATCACCATGATGTTTGTTAATGATGTCTATGGGTTGCACCTCACTCCAAACACCGTTTTCGAGACGTGTTTCGTAAAGTTGGTTTTTGCCAATAATGGTAAAGGATATAACCATGTAATCTTCGTCTTGATTGATGGTAAAGCCCTGAACACTCTCCCAGGTACCAACTTTTTGAGGTACTTCAACCTGTGCAAAAAGATGGATTGAAAATGTTGAAAGTAACATTAATAATGCGTTGTGAAAAATGAACAAGTATTTAGCCCTGCCCTTATGTGCCATGTTGTTAAGAAATTAATAAAGTAATTGTCTTATCATTCAAATTTACTGCTAAATTATGTAAAACTATTTTAAAATCTCAGCTAAGAGACAGGTTGGTTAAAAAAAATGCCGTTTCAAGCGCTATTATTGACATAAATTTGATTTTGTGTTATTAAAAGTGGCACTATGATATAGTATTCGTGGCATTTTTTTAATTTAGCTAAAATTGCCACGCTTAATTAGCCCCATTTTCGAAACGTTATAAATCCTTTAAGATGAAAAAGCAACTAACTGTTTCCCTTGTATTTGCCTTGCTGGCATTCTCCGGTTTTGGCCAGCAAAGCGTTGAAGAGTTGAAGGCATCCCTTAAGCAGCAGACCAATGCAGCTGCCCGTATGCACATTCAGCTGGAGATTGGCGATCTTTTCCAGAATACCAATCCCGATAGTGCATTGTATTGGTACAGGTTGGCCATCCCGTCCAATATCCACGATTCAACTTTTTTTGCTACCTGGCTGGAGAGCTCAGGCGACGCCGAGAATTACTATTTGGCCGTGGCCTTGGCCCGTTCGGGGTTAATCATGGCACAAAAAAGGATGATAGATGAGGGTGCGCAGAACCTGTCGCTGGCAGTTAGCCTTGCCATTGGCATTGGTCAGCAGCAGTTGGCGCTTTATGCTTCCGACAATCTGGCTGTAGTGTATGCCAAAAGTAAAAATCCGCTTATGGCCATACAAAGTTTTGAGCAGTCGCTGTCCATATATAAAGAGCTGAATGACGAAAAGGGAATAGTTTACTGTTTGGGCAACCTGGGCGCAATTAATGCCAATGAAAAAAAATACTATCAGGCGGCTGAGTATTATGAGCAGTTGCTGAAAATTCAGGAGCAAACCCTTGCTCCGCTCGAAACGCTTGATGATCTTATCAACATTGCGGCTTTATACACCCAGTTGGAAGAATTGGATAAGTCAAAGCCTTTCTGGGAGAGAGCCCTTGATGTGGCAATGCAGCTAAAAAATGATGAAAAAACAGCCCTCTGTTTAACCAATCTGGGGGCCATTGGATATAAAAATGGCGATATGGTTAGCGCTCAGACGTACTATTCTCAGCTGCTGAGCGTCGCTCAAAATATTCAAAACCAAAGCGATGAGGTGTTGGCTTTGAACAATCTGGCCACCATTAGCTATAATCTTGGGGATTTAAACAAATCGGTACAGTACTGGGAAGAAGCCTTAGCCCTTGCGTCGAAAATAGGCAGGGTGCAGGTTGTGCTCGATGCCCTGATTAACTTGAGCAACATTAACTTCCAATTGGAAAATTTCGAGAAATCATCGCAATACCTTGAACAGTACGTAAGCATCGGCAAGCAGGTTGGGACTCCCCAATCCCTTGCGCAATCGTATATTGGAATAGCCGAAATACAGGAAAAAATAAAGGATTATACTCGTGCCCGCGGATTCTATCAGGAGGCATCGAAAATTTATAATGATATTGGGGATAAGGCAGGGGCTGCCAATGTTAATGTCCTAATTGGCAGAAGTTTTCTTAAGGAGCAGCGCTACTATGCTGCCATGGATTTTTTCAAGGTTAATATCGATGGCGATGGCTCGCTCCCCTCTTTGGTGCTGGGCGAATCGTACCATGGCATGGCCGATCTTTTCCGACTGCAGATGCAATATACCATTGCTCTCGAGAATTATCAGAAGGCCAAAGATTTGTATATGGAGGCTGGCAATCTTAATCAGGCATCGGTGTGCCTTAATACCATGGGTTTAATCCAGCAGATTGCGGGAGATTTCCCAAAATCTATAGCACACTACGAAACAGCCCTTGGCATTGTTAAGGAAATGGGCAACAGGGAGGGTATGGCAGCAATCTACAACAACTTGGGGGTGGTGTATCGGCAGCTGGGTGACTTGCCCAAGGCGCACGACTCGTACCAAAAAGCACTTGCTATATACTTAGAGTTGAATAACCAGGAAGGAGCATCGTATGGTTATAATAACTTGGGAGTAATTTTCGAACAATCAGGCGATTATGACAAGGCTAACGAATATTATGAAAAATCTTTAGCCATTAAACAGAGCTCTGATGACAAAGGTGGGCTTTCGTCCAGCTTGATGAATATGGGTAACGTTTACAAGCACTTGAAAAAGTACGACAAGGCCGAAGAGTTTTACAACCAATCGTTGGCAATGTGCAAAGAGCTGAATGATAAGCAGGGCATTGCCCTGACTCTGGGAAGTTTGGCAGCTCTTAAGCTTGAAATGTATGATTACAATACTGCCGTTGATTATGCCAACCAGAGCCTGGCAGTTGCGCAGGAGATAGATATGCAAAGCGTGATTAAGGAGGCGTACAGGCAGCTGGCATGGGCTCACAATGCAACCTTTGTTCCCGAATGGGCCGAAGAGGCCTATCTCAACGTAATCAGCATGAACTACAAGGATATAAACCGGAATTTTTCCATACTCTCCGAAAGTGAAAAGGAGTTGTTTTTCAAAACCATTGCTGAGGACTTCGAGAGATTTCACTCATTCGCTTTGCAAAGGATGGCTACAAACCCCACAATTACCGGAGAGGTTTATAACAATCTCCTACGGAACAAGGGCCTTCTTCTCAAATCGGGGACGGCCATGAGGAATGCCATTTTGGGAAGTGGTGATGAAAAGCTCATCCAGCTCTTTGAAAATTGGATACAGGTGAAGCAAGAGGTGGCTAAACTCTATGCCCTGCCTATTCAGGAGAGAACAGCCGACCCGGTGGAACTGGAGAAAAAAGCCAATGAGTTAGAAATATCGCTGGTAAAAAGCTCATCGGAATTTAGCGATTTTGAAAAATCGTTGCGTATTGAATGGACCGATGTAAAGCATGGGCTTAAGCAAGGGGAGGCGGCCATTGAATTTACAAACTTTACACATGGACGCGACAGCGTATTGTACTGCGCCTTGATTATCACTACTGATTGTGAGAACCCATGGATGGTTCCACTTTTTGAGGAGCGTCAGCTGGTGAATATTCTCGGCAGCTATGCAGGGAACAACTATCAGTATATCAATAGCGTTTATGGAAAGAATAACCAACCCAATACCGCTCTTTACGATATCATCTGGCGTCCCATGGAGCAGTATTTGAAAGACATCGACAATATCTACATTTCGCCGGGTGGTCTGTTGCACAAGGTTTCATTCTCAGCTCTCTGCACGGGTGAAAATAGTTACATCATTGACCATTGTAATCTTTTCCTCCTGAGCACGACAGCTAAAGTTACAAGTATGGAAAAGTTTTTGGTTGATGGGGAGACGACTTTTGGCCTTTTTGGCGGCATAACCTATTCAACCATACCTGCTTCCGGAGAAACATGGAATTACCTTAAGGGAACGTTAGACGAAACTCTGATGATTGACGGGTTGCTCAAGGAACTGTTTTCGCACGTTGAACTGATTACCGATACTTTGGCCACTGAGGAGAGGTTTAAATCGTTGGCACCACAATGTCAGGCTTTGCACTTGGCCACGCATGGCTTCTTTTTCCCCGACCCGGAAGAGATTAAGATGGCTGTTGAATCGGTGACAGAGGAGGGAGAAGTGGAATTCCGAGGAGGAACTCCCAACTTTGGGTATAACAACTTTGTGCAGAATCAAAACCCCCTTATGCGCTCGGGACTTGTGTTTGCAGGGGTAAACGATTACTGGGGCGGGGCCAAAGCGGTGACAGGCGATGATGGTGTGCTCACGGCATTGGAGGTTATCAACATCGACCTGCGCAAGAATAAGCTTGTTGTTCTTTCGGCTTGCGAAACCGGGCTTGGCGATATTGCAGGAAGCGAGGGGGTTTACGGTTTACAGCGAGCTTTCAAAATGGCTGGTACCAATTTCCTGATCATGAGCCTATGGCAGGTTCCCGATAAGGAAACATCAGAGTTTATGCAGACTTTTTATTCACTTTTAACTCAGGACAAGGATCTGCAGAAAGCATTTACTCAAACGCAGAATATAATGCGGCAACAGTACGATCCATATTTCTGGGCAGCGTTTGTGCTACTGGAGTAAATTGGATGATTGGTGTTTTGTTAAGTGCTTAAGTTTCGCAAGCTTCCTACAGACCGCTTTCATTTTCATAGAGTATGTTTTTCCAGGCATTCCATATCCACGTTCAGCAAGTTGGATGGTACGGCTATAATCTCTGTGAATGTCAGTCATATTAGCACTGCTATGATCAGCTTCAGGCTATCCCTTGCGTTGTACCAAACGGCTTGTCTCCCGTTTTGAAATCGCTGAAACGCCTCGTCACCGATAGCCGGTTGTCCTGCTACATATATTGCCTTGTGGCACTGCCAGCGGCGTGAATCGATGCATCGAACCAGCTTGCTGTGAGGATTGTACTGAGCATTTACGGCCTGTAAAAAGCCAATTCGCCAGATGTAAAAAGCCAAAGAACCTAAGCGAGGTTAAAAATGGTCTCCATAGCCTTTTCTCAGGAAGAGAAAAAGTTTTTTTAAATAAATTTTTATACCTTTGGTAAAGCGTGTTACTTGTTTTGAATTTTTAGGGCAAGGTTGTTGATATTCACCGACTACGCCAAGGGTTATATTGTGTTTTTGTCTATTAGCAAGTTATCTTACTTGCAAAGCTTGAGGTAATAACATTCAACGATAAATTGTCAACCCTAAACCCATCCAAAAACATGAAAAGTTCAATCCAAATTCTAGCTTTAACTGCATTGCAGTTGATGTTCATCCATTCATTTGCGCAGGACTGGCAATACTATGATTCCTTAAGCGTACAGAATCAACTTAATAATGAATGGGATGCAGCGATAGAGAATGCTGAAAAAGCACTTCAATTAGTAGAGGAAAAATTTGGAGTAAACGATACAACCTATGCCAATGCCTGTTACGTTTTAGGGTTAATCTATAGAAAAATAGGAGATTACAAGTTGGCCAAAGAATACTACTCCAAAACAAAGGTTATTAGAGAAAATCTTTTGGGAAAAGAGAACCATAGCTATGCTGAAATATGCAATGGTTTAGCGTTGTTAAATTAGGTTGCTGGGGGAGTATTCTGCGGCAGAATCTTTAAATAAAGAGGCCATTGACATTTATGAAAAGTTAGAGGATGATGTAAGCCCTGATTATGTTACCTCCTTATCAAATCTTGCTACGCTTTACCGAACAATGGGAAATCTCAATGCAGCCGAGCCACTATATGTCAAGGTTAAAACCATATATGAAGAAAAATGTGGTAAAGAACACCTCCTTTATGCACGGAGTTGTAATGGTCTTGGAGTATTTTACTTGGAGGCGGAAAATTATGATTTGGCTGAATCCCTTTTAATAGAGGCCAAGAATATTCGTGAAAAATTGTTAGGCAAAGATAACGAGGATTACGCTAATAGCTGCTCCAATTTAGCAGCGTTATATCAAACTGTAGGAGATTATAAGGCAGCCGAGGAATTGCACCTTGAGGGAAAAGCTATCAGGGCAAAGGTACTGGGTACGAAACATCGAGACTATGCTGAATCTTGCAACAACCTGGGTCAACTATATAAAGAAATTGGAAATTTTGCATCGGGCGAACCACTTTTAATTGAGACTCTAGAAATACTAAAGAGTACTTCGGGTGAAAAGAATATGGATTACGCGGCTGGATGTCAAAATTTAGCATCTTTTTATCGGGCAATGCACAATTATCCCGCTGCTGAATCATATTATATTAAGGCAAAGGATATTGCTGAGCAATCAGTTGGAAAAGAAAACTTTAAGTATGCAACAATTACAATGGGACTGGCTTCCCATTACCACGATATCGGAAAATTCGATATTTCGGAATCACTTTGCCTTGAAGCAGCAAAAATTATTGAAAAAATGCTTGGTAAAAATAATGTTTCCTATGCAGTGGCAATAGGAAACCTGGCATCTTTCTACCGCGATAAAGGAGATTATAAAACTTCTGAAGCATTTTACCTTGAGGCTCAAAATATTTATAAGATAAAACTGGGAAACCAGAATCCACACTTAGCCACCAACTATTCTAATCTTGGTTACATGTATGGAGCTATGGGTAATTATGCAGCATCGGATTCACTATATACTCAAGCACTTCAAATAAGGGAAAAGCAGCTGGGGAAATTACACCCCTCTTACATAGGAAATTGTTTTAGCCTGGCTTACGTTAACCATTTAAGCAAAAATAACCTATTAGCCGAAAAATATTTTACTGAGGCCATGTCGTTGGCCACTAAGACTATGTTAAGAAATTTTTCTTTTATGTCTGAGCGCGAAAAGGAGTTATACATACAAACAGAGTCAAAGTTTTTTCATAATTTCTATTCGTTTTGTATGGATAGAAAAATGGAAAATCCTGAAATTATTTCTGATACTTACAACCATGCTATTCAGCTAAAGGGATTGCTTTTAAAATCGTCAACTGCTCTGCGGTCAGCCATATTGTCGAGTAAAGACTCATCGCTAATAGCCATGTATAAAAAATGGATTTCGCTGAAAAAGGAAATCTCAACACAATATTCTATAGAAATATCAAAACGTAAAAAGAATCCCGAGGAGTTGGAGAATCAGGCCAATACGCTTGAAAAGGATCTGGTTCGCCAATCGCAACTATTCAGCGACTTTGAAAAAATGCAGAGCATAACGTGGGAAAGCGTAAAGAAAAACCTTAAACCAGACGAAGTTGCCTTTGAGTTCATCCACTTTGCCCAAACGGGCAAAAAGGATACTGTGCTCTATGCGGCGCTGATAGTAAAACCCGATTCGCAGTACCCTGAAATGGTTTCCCTATTCGTAGAAAAAGATTTGGAAAATATTTTGGGAAAGTTTACCACAAATAACCTGGGCTACGTGAACTCCATTTACGGAACGAACAGCGAGGTCAACACACAGCTATACCATTTGATATGGCAACCGATGGAGGAATATCTTGGCCAGGCCAAAACTATATACCTTTCACCCAGCGGATTACTCCACAAGGTATCCTTTGCCGCCATTGCTAAGAGCGAAAACGTTTACCTGTGCGATGAGTACAGGCTGAACATCCAGTCGAGCACAGCCAAGGTTGCTCTTACTGAGCATTTTGCCATTGGAAAGGATTGTAGCGCAACCGTATTTGGCGGCATTAACTACAACACAGATCAAATCGATGAGGAGGTTTGGAGCTACTTAGAAGGAACCAAGTACGAAGCCGAAAAGATTAAGACCTTGTTGTCAAAGAAAAAAATCAATACCACAATTTTCGTTGGAAATGAATCGACCGAGGAGAAGCTAAAGAATAGTTCTGGCAAAAGCAATATTTTGCACATCGCCACGCACGGTTTTTTCTTCCCCGATCCGCAGGAGGAGCTTCTGGCTCTGGCCAAAGGGATGGAAGTCGGTGAGGTTTCATTTCGTGGGGGACGCAGGACGCGAGGCTTTGGTGTTTGGGGATTCGTGCGTAATCCCAATCCGCTGATGCGGTCGGGCTTAACCTTTGCCGGAGCCAACCAGATTTGGACCGACAAATATGTAAGCAGCGATCATGATGGTGTGCTCACTGCCGAGGAGGTGATCAACTTAAATATGCGGAAAACCGATCTTGTTGTGCTCTCCGCTTGCGAAACCGGACTGGGCGATATAAAGGGTAGCGAGGGTGTTTACGGCCTGCAGCGTGCATTCAAAATGGCTGGAGCCAAATTTATCGTTATGAGTTTGTGGCAGGTGCCCGACCGTGAAACCGTGGAGTTCATGGAAACTTTTTACGCCAAACTGTTGAAACAGAATGATATTCGCAAATCTTTTACAGAAACACAAAAGGAAATGCGCCAAAAATACGATCCCTACTTTTGGGCTGCCTTCGTTCTGGTTGAGTAATTGGATATAATGAGAGAACAAATTGTTTTTCAGATTTTCTTTATGTGAAGGAGATTTTTATTTGAAGTAAGTATTGATTTTTTATTAAAAAGGCACTAAATTTGTTTTTAGTTCTAATTGATAGCCAATAAAATCACACAATAAAATCCATATGCCATGAAAAGATTAGTTTTACTACTCACTATGCCGCTCTACGTTTTCGTAGTATCGGCTCAGGTTCCCTTCAAGGTAATCACCGTTAACGGTGAAATTATTGCTACCAAAGCAAATGTGACCTTACAGAATGGGATTGAAGTGTCGAGCGACGACAACTTCGATTTTCGTAAACCCAACTCAAGGGCTGCCATGATCAACTCGGAGCGGGGAAGGATTGTACTTACCGAGCAGAACGCCTCCGATGCTTTTTCGAAAGCGGCATTTGCTCCTCCCATCAGTTCCATCAGCTCGCGTAGTGCAACCTTGTCAAACATTGCTGACCTAAAAAATACTTTCGACGACAAGGTGCTTATTATCGAGAGTATGAAGTTGAAGGTTGGAGCGGATGAATTCCCCATGGAGGACAATAAATTCTTCTACATTAGGTACACATACAACGATGAAACGGTAAATAAGAAATTGACATTTGTCAACGATACGCTTATCATCGATAAAGACGAACTTTTTTCGGTTGACGGGAAGGCTATTGATAATTCCGGTGTCAGTCAGGTGAGTTTATATTACTACCGTAAGGGGGAGCAGAAGCCCGAATCCATTCTGATTAACACTTTTGAGCCTGTTTTTGTTAATAGTCAGCAGCTTAAGCCCGAAATAGATATCATTTACAAAGAGTTGAAAGGCAAGTCGTCTGAAATGTTACTGTCTGAGATCTACGATTATCTCAATATGTTTTATGGAAAGATTGACAAGGAAGATTTAAAAGTGTGGCTTAAGAAGGAGTATAAATCCGACTTTTAATATTGCAACATTGGAAAGCAAAGGGGTGTGAGGTTTTGTGCAACACCCCTTTATTTTTGAACACTGAAACCTTTCAAAACGTGAAAAAACTCGCTCTGTTTTTCGGCCTTGCCCTGTTTTTCATTTCCGCATTTGCCCAGCATACACGGCAACCCATCTCAAATTTTACACCAGCCGAATACGGACAGGGGTACTCATCGTATACGCATGCCGTAACCGAGGATGAAAATGGGCTAATATACGTAGGCACAGCTTTTGGTATTTTGCAATTCGATGGTACTTCGTGGAGATTTATTCCTGTTAAATCGGGCGTCCACGTTACCTCTTTGGCCTTTTTCAATAATACGGTTTACGTAGGGTCGCAGGGTGAGTTTGGATTTCTAAAAGCTAACGAAAACGGCAGGTTGGAATACCACTCCCTATCCGATAATCTATCGGAGGAAGATAAAAGGTTCACAGAGATATGGAAGGTACTGATTTGGAATAAACGTATTGTATTTCAGGCCGAAGAGAAGATTTTTGTTTACGCCAACGATTCTATTTCCGTTATTAATCCTGAAACCTCATTCTTCCTTGCGTATGTGGTAGATGATCAACTCTTTGTGAGGAGCAAGAATGTCGGTTTAATGGCATATGGCGAAAGCGGATTCTCATTGGTTCCCAACGGGCAAATCTTTGCCGATCTCAGGGTATTTGCCATACTCCCTTACAAGGAGGATTCCAAAGTAATTGTTACTGAGGAAGGAGGAATTTGGGCGTGGGAGAGCAACCATATTTATAAAATTAACACCGAAAAGGCAGTTGACAGCAAACTTGACAATTCCGAAATTATCGGCGGAAAGATGCTTTCCGATGGCAATTATGCCCTTTACTCCATGAAAGGAGGGGTACTTATATTAGACAAATCGTTTGGCATTATCACGGAGTACAACGAGAACACGGGCATGCTCTCGTCTGATATTAAGGATATTATAGAAGATGAATATGGCAACCTATGGGCAGCTACCCAGATGGGCGCCAGTAGAATACTCTACACCTCGCCCTTCTCTTATTATAATCAGTCTTCAGGGCTGTACGGAACGGTGCTGGCCGTCGGTAGAATGGGAAACCACCTGCTTGTGGGCACTTCGGTAGGACTTTTCATCGATCGGCCCTTGGGTATGAAAGTTTTTGAAGAGGTAGAAATAACCAAAGGAAGTGGCAGTATTTGGGCCATGGAGAAATCCCCCCAAGGTCTATGGATAGCCACCGATAAAGGGCTTTGGCTGTATGATGGCAAGAGGTTTACAGGTATTAATCACCAAAATTCGAGTAGCATCAGGTATATCCGTGAGCTCAATTGGATAATTTCGGCGGGCTATGGAGGTTTGCAAATTATTGATGCCAAAACCCTACGGCAACTTAAGAGCATTGAAGAGGTGGGGGGAGATATTTACGGGATAGCCTACAAATTTGATAAGAAAACCCGTTCGGTCGAAATATGGTTAGGCTCAAAAACCAGCGGCATTTTTCAACTTATCATTTCCCCTTCCTTAAAATACAACCTTGATTTCTTTGGCCCCGAAGATGGCCTGCCATCCGATTGGGTTTGTGCCTATCAGGCAGGGAATGATGCGGTGTTTGCCACCTCCGAAGGGATGCTTAGGTTTGTTTACCCCGAGGAAATATATAGCTTAATGGGTGACAATTCCATGAGCATCGAGGACATTAGGGGCTACTTTGACATTGTGGATTTACCCAAATACTCGCACGATAAATCCATAACTGCCTTTCTTTTTGGCAACGAAGATTCATATGCAGCGCTGGATTATCATGTGCATTCTATTTCCATGTCCGATAGCATACCCAACAGTTACGATTATGTTACGCTGCAAATGGGGCGAATAAATACAATAGCCAAACAGGACAATGAACTCTACGTGGGTGGCGACCTGGGCTTATGCATTGTGAATCAGAACAAGCTGATTAAAACCTACTATGCCAAACCCCATATCCTTTTACGCAAAGTAATCATTGGACAGGACTCTATCATTTGGCATGGTGATGTACAAATTGGCGGAAAGCAATTTGTTATTCCCTTTTCACTGAATACTTTAAGTCTCGATGTTGCCTCAACTTACCATGATAATGGCATTGGTGCACAGTATTCGTGGATGATCAAGGATGTTGATAAGGGCTATACCCGTTGGACTCCACTGGGAAATATTGCCCTTTCCAACCTTCGGGAAGGGGAATATGAGTTGTTAATGGTGGCTAAGAATATTCACGATGAGCAGGGAAATGAGATTAAATTCAACTTCAGGATATTGCCACCCTGGTATCGCAGTGTATGGGCCTACATTCTATACACCATCATTTCCATAGCTTTGATAATACTGATAATTCAAATTAACATCAGAAGGCTGAAGGCACAAAACCGCCGATTGGAAGAGATAGTCAGGCAGCGCACAAAAGAGGTGGTGGAACAGAAGGAGCGGATAGAAAACATCCTGGAGGATATTCGCTCAAGTATTAACTATGCCCAGCGTATCCAGCAGGCACTTCTTCCCAGTCGTGAGCTGATCAAGGAGTACCTGCCAAAGCATTTTATAATCTTCAAACCGCGTGATGTGGTCAGCGGCGATTTCTACTGGGCTGCAAGGATAAAGCATTGGATTGTTGTAACTGTTGTGGATTGCACCGGACATGGTGTCCCCGGTGCGTTTATGAGTATGCTGGGGATGTCGTTCTTGCACGAGATTGTGAGGAAGGAAGAGGTAGTTAATGCTGCCCATGTTCTTATTGAACTTCGTAAAGCCGTAATCGAGGCGTTGAAGCAAACAGGCAAGCAGAATGAGCAGAAGGATGGGATGGATATGAGCCTTGCTGTGATCAATCTGAATAGCAAAAGGTGTTGCTGGGCCGGGGCCAATAACCCTCTTTACATTGTCCGCAGCAACGGCAATGGAATGGATAAAGAGCAGTTGGAGGATGAAGGCAGGAACAAATTCTTCTTTTTTGAGAATTGCTACATGCAGGAAATTAAAGCCGATAAGATGCCAGTGGCCATCCATACCTTTATGGACGACTACACAAACCATGAAATCGAATTGCATGAAGGCGACAGGATTTACCTGTTCACTGATGGGTTTGCCGACCAGTTTGGAGGCCCCGATTACAGAAAATTCATGGCCAAATCGTTGAGGGCATTGATTGCCGATACTTTTAATGCGCCTATTGCGCAGCAGGGAAGCCAAATGGAACAAGTTTTAAATGAATGGATTGCTTCGGCAGGCGATAGGGCAGAGCAGATAGATGATATTACCCTAATGGGTATCGAGATTTAAAATGTTTTGGCTGACTCACGATACTTAACCAACCACTTTCAGCTTGGCAAATTTAAGCAGTAGGGTCTTTTTCCCTGCCGATTGGAATTCTATGGTGGCCTTCCTGTTCTGACCCTCCCCCTCCACTTCGAGAACTACTCCTGCTCCGAACCTTCCGTGGAGAACCTTGGCGCCAACTGCAAGGGAGTCGATTTCAGGATCAGGCGGAACTGACCCCGGTTCGTTGTATTGCGGTTGTTGAAGGCGAACCAGTTTCTTGTACTCGCCCTTTGGTGAAAAACTCCCCTTATTACTTCCCTGATAAGCCCCGTAAGGTGGTCGTTTGGCTGTCGGTGTCGTGGAGTAGTCGCTAAAATCCAATGAAAAATTGTCCGTTTCCCTTTCAAGCCTTGCGCTTTCTACCCAGCGCTGGTCAATCTCCTTAATGAATCTGCTGGGTGCGCAATGGGTCAGATTGCCCCATTTGTAACGGATCTGTGCATGCGATATGGTTGCAAGTTTAGCAGCTCTGGTTAGGGCAACATAAAACAGCCTTCGTTCCTCCTCAATCTCATCGGGAATGCCAACCGATAATCTGGAGGGGAAAAGGTCCTCCTCGACCCCGGCAATGAACACGTAGTCGAATTCCAAACCTTTGGCCGAGTGGATGGTCATAACCGAAACCTTATCCTTATCCTCGGGCTTATCGGTATCAGCATCGGTCAGCAGCGATACGTTGGCCAGGTAATCGGCCAGCGAAAGGGCTTCGGTTATCCCTTCCCTCCTTTGCGAATCGACATACTCTTTAATGCCATTCAGTAGTTCCTCAAGGTTCTGCAACCTCGATATCCCTTCAATGGAGCTATCCGATTTAAAATCGTACAGCATCCCCGATTCAACCACGATGGTTCGTGCCGTCTCATATGCATCGTCGGTGAAAATGATGGACCTGAAACGGGATATTAAACCGTGAAATTCAACCAGCTTTTTCAGGGCGGCAGGCTTTACCCCGGGGTTCACCCGGTGTAAATTCTCAATGGTGGACCAAATGCTATGATTCTTGCTATTCGATTCCCATTCCAGACGTTCTACCGTGGTTTCGCCTATTCCACGCGGTGGGAAGTTGACAATCCGTTTTAACGATTCGTCATCGTGGGGATTTACGGCCAACCTGAAGTATGCCAGAATGTTTTTAATCTCCTTGCGCTGGTAAAACGAAAGGCTTCCGTAAACCTTGTATGGGATATTGCGCTTTCTGAGAGCCTCCTCAAAAATTCGCGATTGTGCATTAATACGGTAAAGCACGGCAAACCTATTGTATGCTACGTGATCGCGGTGGCAAATTTCGCTAATGGTATTGGCCACCATCAGTCCCTCTTCATGATCGTTGTATGCCTCAATAATCTTAACCTTTTCGCCTTCGTCGTTGGCCGAAAAGGCTACTTTCTGTATTTGCCTCTGATTCTTGGCAATCACGCTGTTGGCAGCATTCACTATGGTCTTGGTTGAGCGGTAGTTCTGTTCCAGTTTGAATAGCCTATAGTTCGGATAGTCGTTTCTGAAATTCAGGATATTCTCAATCTTGGCGCCCCTGAACGAGTAGATGCTTTGAGCGTCGTCGCCAACCACGCATACATTCTGCCGCGTTGCGGCCAACTTTTTGACAATCAGGTATTGGCTATAGTTTGTGTCCTGATACTCGTCAACCAGTATGTAGTGAAACTTTTCCTGATACTTGGCCAATACCTCGGGATAGTCGCGGAACAGAATATTGGTATTAACCAGTAAATCATCAAAATCCATTGCCGAGGCCCTGAAGCAACGTTGTGCATATAGAGCGTAAATATGGGCCATTTCGGGTTTACGGGCTTGCCTGTCGTAGCCAACAAGTTGTGCGTTGGCAGCATACCCCTGCGGGGTAATCAGGTTGTTCTTGGCCCACGAAATGCGCCCCATTACCTCGCTCACCTTGTAGGTGTTTTTATCGAGGTTTTGCTCTTTGATAATGGTTGCCAGCAGGTTTTTCGTATCGGAAGTATCGTACACGGTAAACGTTTTGGGGTAACCCAGCTTATCGCTTTCCATGCTGAGTATCCGCATGAATTTGGAGTGAAATGTACCCATCCAAAGCTGTCGTGCCGTTATCTCATCGACCAAGCCGGCAATGCGGGCCTGCATTTCACGGGCGGCTTTATTGGTAAAGGTCAGGGCCAGAATATTCCATGGCGGCACGCCCTGCTTAAGCAAATGGACAATCCGCATGGTTAATACCCTGGTTTTACCCGACCCGGCCGCTGCAATAATCAGTGCGGGGCCTTCGGTAGCCATCACTGCTTCGCGTTGTGCCGGATTCAGACCTTCCAAATACTCCATAAATTCTTTAAAATAGTTGCCTTCGCAAAATTACCCAGGGGTTACCTCTAATCCAAAATAAATGGGGCAATGTTATTAACACAAATTGACCCATGGTTGGGCTTGAATAAAAAAATGTTGAAAATATAATCCATACCCAAAAAATCCGTTTATTCTTTTGTTCCATCGCTATTCAGCTGGCTGATTGCGTAAAAAATTACTATCATTGTAGTTCTATTTTTTAAAAAGATTATCCGATGAGGGTTGTAAGGAAACTATTCCTATTAATCACTGTTCTTGGGGCTTTGGTGTCGGGAAAGGAGGCGCAGGCGCAACTTTTTTCTCCCGGCTGCGATTGGGTAGGCACAACCCAATATCAGTACGTTGCACCTGAGTTGCAAGACCCCATTTTTATCTTCTTTTCGTGGTTGGACAATCCGGGGCTCGGTAATCTCAGGGCACAATTTTCCGATTCGACGCATGCAACATACCTGTGGAGAAAGTACGACCCTGCACAACGGCAGTTTAATATTATTCAGGGGCAAACCGATTCGCTACTCATCAATTTAGAAAGGGGAGGGTATAGGGTTGAGGTTACCGTTGGCGATAGCACAGAGATATACACAGCATGGGTTATGATTGACGATGTGGAGATTGACCGGTTGGCCGTGTGGAACAATAACTGCGAAAGGCTGACACTGGCCCTGTTTTCAAAGCCAAATAATTTCTACGAGGTTAATTCAAATTACTTTACATACTACAATTACTATACGCCCATACATGCTCCGCTTACCGTACTGGGGCCTCGTGGATACTTTGGCGATTACACGTTCACCTCCAATCCCGATGAAGTGCCGGTGGATGAACTTTTACCCTTTCTGCAAAACTCACATTTAATTGATATTGAATTCGAAAGCCCGGCAAATCAATCGCTTCATGGCCCGCTTCACGATGCAAAGTATGAATTGGTAATCCACACCCCCTTTGGCAAGGGCGATTTACAGGTAGAAACCGAAGAAATTCCGGCCATTGCAACAAGGGCTGATTTTGAACTTTTTATTAATCAGCCAGTTGATGGGATTCCTGATTGGGTACCCGGTGGTGATAGCCCCTCGGGAGAAGCCCTGTTGGAAATTAAATTGGAAAGTTCATCGGAGAATGCCGATTCCATATACTGGAAGCTGCACAAGATTACAGAGTTGTATTCCAATACCAGCAAGGTTATCTGGAGCGACAGCTCGTACATGGAAAGCGGTAGGGAAGTATTTCCCCCTAAAGAGTTGATGGTTCCCGGCTTCTACAAGGTAGAACATTCGTCAAAGAAGTTGAGCTCGGGCTGTATTGATAAGTTGTTACTGCCATTCGACGAAAACAAATTTTTAGAGGTGGACTCATCATTTTTTAAAGGTGCTGCTATCCCCAACGTGTTTACTCCCAGCGGAGCCAATCCAACCTTTAAGTTCGTGCTTCCCGAGGATAATATCATGTCCATCAAAGATTTCAAAATAACCATATTCAGCCGTTGGGGTAATCGGGTTTACGCATACACGGGCGACCCCAAAACCTGGGAGGGATGGGACGGAAAGATAGATGGTACCAAAGGCGATGCTGCTGCTGGTGTGTACTATTTTGTTATTGAGGCCGTTGGATGGGATGGCAAGAGATATAGGAAAGGGCAGTACAAGGGTTTTCTACACCTCTTCAGGTAGCCGTTTCTACCTATTCCTTCTTATTCTTACCGTTGTAATGCATACGGTACTTTACCTCTCAATATAATCATCGAAATTTCAGCCTGTTTGGTAAATTGTATCTCAATTTGTCCTTAATTCAAAAATGATTTGCTATTTTTGAATGGGACTAAAATAATACAACTATGCTGACAGAAACAGTTTCTCAATACTTTGAGGGAAGTATCCGTAATAATTGGGATTTTAAAGCGCTATCCGATTACAAAGGTGAAACATTGGCATACAGCGATGTGGCCCACATAATCCATCGCGTGCATAGCTTTTTTCAGGCTGCAGGCATTAAGCCCGGCGACAAGGTTGCCCTGCTGGGCAAAAATTCGGCCCGTTGGTGTACGGTTTATCTGGCAACGGTTTCCTATGGAGCAGTGATTGTTCCTATCCTGCCCGATTTTAAACCCGCCGATGTGCAGGGAATTGTTACCCACTCCGATTCCATCCTGCTCTTTGCCGAGCAGTCGTTGTTCGATGCACTGGATTTTGAGCAGATGCCCATTCTGATGGGTGCACTCAGGATAAACGGATTTTCCATATTGGCTCAGCGTTCCGACCAGTTCGTGGGGGCGGTTAACGAGTCCAAACTGGACAAACCCTTCGACGTCAATCCCCTTAAGGCTGACGAGTTTAGATTACCCCAGATTGAAAACGATAAACTGGCTGTTATCAGCTATACGTCGGGCACTACTGGCTTTGCAAAGGGTGTGATGATTCCGCACAACAGCTTGGCTGCCAATATTCGGTACGCCCAAAGGAATATGCCTCTCAATCCCGGTGATCCCATCGTTTCTTTTCTGCCTTTAGCCCACACCTTTGGCTGCGCTTTCGAATTTTTATTCCCTTTCACCCTTGGGTGCCATATAACCATACTTACCAAAACCCCTTCGCCACAGGTGATTCTACAGGCATTTCACGACGTGAAGCCTGCGCTGATCCTGTCCGTACCACTGGTTGTTGAGAAGATATTCAAGAAGCAGGTGCTCCCCATTATCAGCAAACCGATAATGAAAGTGATTCTCAATATTCCGGGGATTAACCGGATTATCCTTAATAAGATTCATACAAAGCTATTCAATGCCTTTGGCGGTAATTTCAAGGAGCTGGTGCTGGGCGGTGCTGCCTTTAACCCTGAGGCTGAGCATTTTTTCAAAAAGATTAAGTTCCCCTTCACCGTGGGTTATGGTATGACCGAGTGCGGACCCCTTATCAGCTACCACAACTGGCGTGAGAATCCCATTGGCTCATCGGGTAGGATAGTAGATACTCTGGAGATTAAGGTCGATTCGCCCGATCCGGCCAAAGTGGCAGGCGAGATAATAGTGCGGGGGGAAAACGTGATGTATGGCTACTACAAAAACAAAGAAGCCACCGACGAGGTTCTCGATTCCGATGGCTGGCTACACACCGGCGATCTGGGATTAATGGATAAACTGGGAAATATTTACCTCAAAGGGCGTATTAAGAGCCTGCTGCTGGGTGCCAGCGGAAAGAATATCTACCCCGAGGAGATAGAATCCATTTACAATAATAAGTTTGGCGTTGCCGAAACCGTGGTGGTACAACGCAACGAGAAACTGGTTGCCCTTATCTACCCCGATATGGATTTTGTGAAGAACGAAAATCTGTCTAACGACGATTTGAAGAAGTTGTTCGATGAGTACAAGAAGGAGATTAACGAGCAGATTCCGGCCTACATGAACGTTTCGCAGGTGGAAATCCATCAGGAGGAGTTTGCCAAAACGCCCAAGAGAAGTATCAAGAGATTCTTGTATAAGTAAGATATTATCTTTTGCCTAAACGTATTCGGCAAAAATAGTCACACTAAAGCGATATAACCCAAGGTTATATCGCTTATTTCTTGTTGCGGTAGCCGTACTGCTATTGCCCTTCAACTATCACGATTTTGTCAATGGCATCGCCTTGCCTGATTTGGTCAATCACTTCGAGCCCCTCGTACACTTTACCAAAACAGGTATGATTGCGATCGAGATGGCTGGTGTTGTTGCGGCTGTGGCATATAAAGAATTGTGATCCTCCGGTATTACGCCCCGCGTGGGCCATGGAGAGTACACCACGGTCGTGGTACTGCCTGTTGCCATCCAGTTCGCAGTCGATGCTATACCCGGGACCGCCTGTTCCTACGCGCCTGTCGGTCATATCCCTTGAAAAGGGACATCCACCTTGTATCACAAAGTTGGGAATGACCCTGTGGAACGCAAGTCCGTTGTAGAACCCTGCCTCGGCAAGCTTAATAAAGTTGGCCACCGTATTGGGGGCATCATCAAAGTAAAATTCAATCTTCATAACACCCTTTGGGGTGTGAATTTCTGCATGCTTCATAGTCTATGTATGCTATTAAGTGATTTGTGGAACTCAGGTGAATATTGATCAAAAGGATTCAAATGGATAAGTTTAGATTAGATTGCGTTGCTGCGCAAGGTGGTAAATCTGGTTGACAATTTCATCTGTGCTGAGGGTTGAGCGATTCAGTATGACATCGAAAAGGTGTGAGTCGGGCATGTTCCCTCGGAAAAATTCCAAAAACGTTTCTCTCCGCTTGTCGGTCTCTTTAACGTTGCTAGACGCTTCGGCGAGGGATATGGAGTAACGTTTTTTTATTGCATTGACCCTCCAGTTGAACGGTGCAATCAGCTTGATATGGATGGAGCGCTTGATATGCCTGGCAATCACACATCCTGCCCGCCCAACGATAATGGCATTGCCCTGCTCGGAGTAAGAACGTACTATTTGGGCAATCATCCTTTTTATCTGAATGTCACTCAGGTACTTGTCCTTTGAGAAGATGGATACTAAATCGCCAAACATCGATTTTTGCTCAGCACCAAAAATATGCGATATTTCCTCAGGCTTGACTTCAAGGGCCCTTGCCGCCTCATAAAAGACCTGATGGCTGATGAACATCCATTCCTCCCTTTCACCGGTCAACTTTTTACACTCGTTAATCTTTTTGGCAAGCTTTTCGGCAACCTCGCTGCCATAGCATCCATATTGCCTCGATATGGTAATCACGGGGCCAAGTTCGTGGACTATTTGTTCCTCCTTCCGACGAACCCTTTCGTGCATGTATCGTAGAAAGAGATTTTCCATGGTTTTTTTCTTCTAAATATACAAAAAAATGAAGAAACGTGCAAATTCGAGTTGAAAGAACGAACAGCCGAGCTGGTTGTGGGCGATAGCAGCGTGGAGCTGGTGTTTAACGATTCCGCCGAGCTGCTGGGGCTGATGGCCAAACTGAAGAAGATGGTAAAACATTAAACCGTACAATATGATGGGAATATTGCAAATAGTGATAGCCATCGCCACCATACTGATCATTGTGCTGGTGCTGGCAAGGTTGGCGATTCGCAGCAAGTACTTTGCATTCCACAGGCTCTTTGAGCAGGGGTACATTCTAACCAGCGAAAACCGTAAGACCATATGTTTTGAAAACTATATGGAGGCAAGAAGCTACCAGGAACGAGCCAAAGAGCATGGTGTGGAGTATAGCATATATATGGTGAGCAATGGTAGGATAGGAAAACTGGTATAAAACAAAAAAACCCGCACGTCCGAAAACGCTTGGGCTTTGTGCTTGGCAACACAAAGATAAAAAGTTTATTCGGATGATGCACAAAAGTACACGAAGAAAGGCCATGGAAATACAGGAGCTGGTGGCCGCCCACTTTGAGGAGGGCAGGCAGAACCGATGCAAGCTGCACGTGTACCGGCACATTGTAAAGCCTAAATACGGCATCTCCGAGCGCACTTTTTTCAGGTACCTAAAGGTAAGGCCCGAGGCGGAAAAGAGGCCAGAGGATCAGCGGCAGCTGAAATTATTTTGAAATTACCAAAAGAATATTCTACATTTGCCACCTATGGAACGGCTGAGGCTAAATGCTGGCAGGCAATTTAAAGCACAAATCTGTCATTTTGAATATTGTTAATTAGATGCAACTCGCTTGAATTTAGCACTTCCTGCCTGCTTGCATTTAGCCTTTGTTATGCTTTCGGGCTTTGTTTTTTCTTTTTTTCTTCAATTGTCGATGAGTTAAACCGAACCAATTTTTCCCAGTCAATTTCTCCGTTATCTTTACAAAACTCATTTGAAAATTCTTTAGTAAATTTGTTAATCATTTGAGAATATGATTTTACGAAGTTGTCATTTTTTTCTTTTGCTTTATGACCCAATGGTTCAATGATTTCAGTATAAAGATTCTTATTCCCTGAAATAAACTCCCAAAAACTTTGACCACAATACTTAAAATAATCTCCTTTGTCTGGTTGGTTGTCTCGTCCATAACAGCAACCATTTACTGCGACAATATTAAGTTTTGAATTACTTGTTCTTAATGTCTTTTTTGCTGTCTTGAAATCTGAAACCATTTTTGCAATTTGAGAACTATTTCCCCAGTTTGGTCCAGATTTTATATTCACAATGTAGCGAACTCCGTCCTTGTCAAACTCAAGGTCAGTTCCTAATATTCCCGATTTTTTCCCGCCATATACTTTCTCATTGATATAAATAGCAAGTCCTTCAAGCCAGTCTCCAAATATTCCTTCTTCGCTTGATGAAATATGTGCATCAACAATTCCACGAATAATTTTCTCTGCTGTCAGGACATACTTTGCTTTGAATAAATACGGATTTTTCCTTTTAAGAACTTGCGAAAGTTTGAGACTGTCAAGACTCTGTATTCGTTTTGCGTGGAAAGTACCAATATTTTTCTCAACGTACTGCGATACCTCTTTCAGGTTTAGTTTTTTCATATTTTGCCTTTGGTTCTAATAAATAAAGTTCGACTGGTTGAAGTCGCTTCCTAACCATTTCATAATATTCTGGAACAATGTCTATTCCGATAGAATTGCGTCTCAATCGGTTTGCAACAACTAAAGTTGTGCCTGAACCCATAAACGGGTCAAGTACAGTGTCATTTTGTTTTGTGAAGAGTTTTATAAACCATTCCGGAAGTTCTTCGGGAAAGGCTGCACTATGATTTTTGTTATTACATTCAGTGGCAAGATGCAAAACATTGGTTGGATATGCTTTATCTCTGCCCAACCAGTTTGAAATATTTTTCCCAAATCCACTACCAACTTTGGAGTTATCTCTTATTTTGTCTGTGTCTGAAAGATTTTTTAGTCTATTCTTTGCCCAATCACCCATTGGAACCATTACTTCTTCTTGGTACATATTGAATTTTTTGTCCTTGTTGAATTGAAGAAGTCTTTCCCAAGAATCACGAAATCGATTTGGCCATTTGCCAGGATACGAATTTTTTTTGTGCCAAATAAACTCTTCTGTCCAATACCAACCTTGTTTTCGCATCGCTAAAATTAATTCCATCACATAAGTACTACGTTCTCCTTCTACAACTTTTTCCTTTATATTCAATATAAAAGTCCCTGTTGGCTTCAAAACTCGTAGCAACTGCTCAGAAATTGGCAAAAACCACTCAACGTATTTATCGGGATGAATTCCACCATATGTACTTTTTCTTTGGTCAGCATAAGGAGGAGATGTTACAATTAAGTCAACTGAATTGTCAGAGAGTAGTTTTAATTTCTCCTTACTGTCACCTAAATATATGTCTGTCAATAATTCCATTCAAATTCCTTTAAAATACAAATTTACAAAATTTTTTGGTTCGGTTTTCTTTCTGTTTAAAATCGTCAATTGTTCGTTTGTCTTTTTTCAGCCTGAAGCATAACACTTAAATACTAAACACCTTTACCCTAATTTTAAATTTCATTATGAACCGTCTTATGATGATAATGGAGTGTTGTTCGGCGAAGAATTTGAAATCTTAGATGGGCTAATTTTATCAGCGGATGACGTTTTTTGGGAAAAATATTTGCCACCAAATCATATCCATGACCGTTGCTACTATCGTAGGGTTGATGATAATATAACTGATGTAGACCGACGACATTTACCCGAAATAGACAACAGATTTAACATTAATTTTAAAAAAATATTTTTCGGACAAGCACAGACTTATGAACCCAAACCTTTTGATGGGGGTATATCCGTGGGGAGTTTGAAAATTGACACACGGGGAATGATAGAGAGGGCCATAAAAGAAATAGGTAAAGAGAACGGAATTAATGAAAAGGATATAGAACAGTTATTAAACTCAATATAAAACAACGCCCCCGAGCTTTCGGGGGCGTTTTTCTATTCTATGCGGTTGCTCTCCCACCGCAGCCGGATCACCATCAGCCCGTCGGTACGGGCATCCTCCTGCACAAACTCTCGGCACGCGAATGCGGCCCAGTCGTCCGGCTCGTACTCCTTAAACGCCTCGTACGCCTCGGTGGCCTTATCAATATAGGCCAAAGACTTCTCTCGCTCCTCCTCCGGAGTGGTTTCGGCGGTGCGCTTGGCGGCGGTATCAAACACCAGGCGGATGGTAATGGTGGCGTTCTGGTTCTTCACCCCTCCACCGTACTCCTCCATAGTGGGGATGCTCACGGACACCAACGCCGCCGGATAGGCCAGTGCGGGGCGTTCCTTTGCCCTTAACTGTCCTTTATCCATATCTACCCACCTAATGCCCTCAATGGTGGCAACCTGCGCCGTAACGGCCTTAAATAGCTCTTTCATGGCTTCCTGTTTTATCGGTTAAACAATATTCTATCCAAATCCCGATTAATCTCAGCATAGATCTTCTCCTCCAGCTGTTTGGATTTGCCCATAAACGGGCGTGCCGTCATGGTGAACGCCTTCTTACCAAAAACCTTAGCCCCCAGCCCAAACTGGTGCACCGCTGCGTACACCTTATCGGTATAGACCGACACCCGAGCGGTTTTCTTGGTGTAGGTAATGGAGTTCTGCAGCTCCTTGCTGTCGCCCGTAAGTATCTTGTCAACCGCTCGGGTGGTTGAGAAGCGACCCTTGTTATCCGGTGCAAAACCGTACCAACTGCTCGCCGGGTCGCGCCGCTTCACATCATCCCACTTAGTGGTGGTCTCATCGGTGAAGCCCTCGTTGGCAAACGACTCCTTGAAGTGGTTCACCGCTTCCTTACCGATGATTTCGGGCAAATCCTGCTCCCGGTATCGGCGTATCTCGTCCAGTTTCTCACGTATGCGGGCATTCAGCTCATCGGTATTCATGGTGAAATGGAATTTTATTGTCGTTTAATTGATTTTTAAATAAAAGGGTTGTATATTTGTAGTCTAACAAGGAGATTCGATAGGAGATGCCCAGGTTGTACCTGCCAGCTTACCTTATCGGATCTTCTTTTTTTATGATAGGGTCTATTCTCTTCAGATTACTATCGTCCAATATGGCATAAGGCTTGTCCTCGCCCGATTTCGTCCTTTTTATGCAGGCCATTCCAACCCTCGTTCGATAGTAAAGCCAGTAGTCAACCTCTGGATGTTTCTGAAAATTGCCAATCATTTCGTCTTCCGCCCATCCGTAATACTCGCCCTCCTTTAATAGTTTTTTCAGGTTGGTTACAGCCTTGTTGCGCTCAACAGCATTGTCGTGGCCCTTTGCCACCATTGTTTTTACCACTGAGCGGGTAAGGGTAATCTCCTTTAGGTGCTTAACGTCAACCTGTACCTTAACATGTTTTCCTGCAGGAATATTTTTTTCCATCCATTTTTTTGCTCGTTCTCTGGATGCTATTACCCTCTGAAATTCTTTCGCAGCCTTTTCCGCTTCTGTAAGAATTACCGATGTAATATTATAGATATCCTCGTGTAACTGTTCCACACTCTTCACATACGGATGCTCCGCCATATTGATAAACTCGGCGGTTTTGCCCGGGTTGTTATCAAATACCGGGTTAACGGGTTGCCCGCCCTGTGGCACTGGGGTAACGGGCTTATCGGTTTTGCGTACCCCGCACTCGCACCCCCATGCAGAGGGTGGCATGTGCGTATCCCACCACGGGTGCTCAATGGGCAGCACCGTGCCCACGTACTCCAGGTGGTCGCCCCGCTTATTGGCTGCGGAGCTCTCCAGGTACTCTAAATTTGGATAGAGGTGCGCCGTTTCGAGGCACTCCCTGTAGTAGGCCGCCGAACGTGCGGCACGCACCGCCATATTGTACTCCGTACGTAACCAGTTGCGGTTGTAGTCGCGGTCGATGGACGAGCCCAGCACCGCTTTCTTAAACTCGTGGAATGAGCGTAAATCGCCGTTCTCGTCCAGCAGCATGGCGGCTATATCCTTACCCTCTTGGTGCGCTTTGAACGCCGAGAATACGGCAGTATTCTTCTTAAACTCCTCAATAAACGCCTCGTTGCGCTTGCCGAACTCCACCCCCGCCTTTTTGAACGATTTATCCACTCCCTTTTGCAGGGCCGTGTTGGTAATCTCGAATAGGGATCTATCCACCAGCTCCGCGCCCTGCTCACGGTATATCTCCTCCAATGCCCGGGCGAACAGCCTGTTGATGTTCACCCCGAAGTTAATCCTGTCGGCAAGGTTAATGGCCGTGTCGGCCATATAGCCTATCCAGCTCCTCCCTGATTTCGCCCCGCTCCCTTCCGTCGGGGCGACGGAAAAAAAACGGTGGCTCTCCATCAGCTCCTCACCCTTCCTGTTTCCACTACCCACGGGCAGGGTGGGTTTCTCTTCTCTACGGGCCAACTTATCGCCCTCCTCGGCCTGGGGTATTCCGTACCGATCCTGGAAGTAGTATGCCGGTATCTCCAGCACCTCCGACAGGGAAATAAGCTTATCAATGCTTAGGTTCTCCAGCACCTTCGGGAATACGAAGCTGCCCCCACTCACGGGGTACCCCCGTGCTTCTAGTATGGGCATCAGCTTCTTGTTGAGTACGCGTTGAACCATTCGCAGGTCCTGCTTGTTGAGCTCCTCCTCCACCTCCTTGTGCGTTTCGGACTGCGAGCGGCTGCTGCCGTCCATGGTGGTCATGGTCTGCGATAGTATGGATATGAGTATCTGCCTATCGCACGCCTCCACGAAGTCGAGGTACAGCGACGAGTTGGTGCTGCCCCCACCCGACTCGGTGCTCACCTCCGTCTCCTTTGGTACTATGAGGGTGGCGGCTGCCCCTTGGCTGTTGAACGCCTCCTCCAGCTGCTTGCGTGCCTCCACGTCGTAGATGCTGTACTTGCCCACCCGTTTGGGCATGCCGAATATTTCTACCATTTGCGCCCAATCGGAGAAGCCACCCCTTTTAAATATGGCGTAGGGGCAAGCCCTGATGATTACCCCCAGCTTATCCTTGCGGTTCACCACCTCAATCATGTTGGGCATCCCCTCGTAGTCAATAGCCCCCTCGGGGTCGTTCTGCTGTATGGCAATGCGCTTGGTGTCGGGGCGTATGTGTTTGCGGGGTACCGAGTAAACCGCCATGCCATTCTCAGGGTCGAAGGTGAGCTCCAGCAGCGACACGCCCCAGAACAGGCCCTGCATGATCTCCTGCAGAAGGAACTCAAACTCGTCGGTATCTATGAGCGATATGACCTCGTCGTTCTCCTCACCCTCGGCATTCTGGAACGTGAGGTCGGCCCCCGTTACGGCCCGTATGCGCTTGTCAATGGCATCGGCCAGCACACCGTCCAGTAGTAGGTCTTCGTACAGATCGTACAGCTGCCCCATTCGGCCACGGTCGGCGGCCAGTATGGCCGTGCGCCACTTGCCCACGTCCACCCTTTGCCTGTGTACCGGGTGAACTATAACCTGGTTCACCACCAGCTGTTGTTCTTTCTTCTTCGCCATGGCTAAAAATGATTATTGCGTTTGGGATTCGAGCTGAATATTACCACCCCCGTTCTCTCCGCTTCGGGCATTGCGGGCAGCCCGGGGTTCACTGCTCCCCGCTGCACCTCCTTCAGCCAGTCAACGGCCCTGCCGTAGCGGTCTCTCCGCAGCTCCAGCGAGGTGTCCACGTTGCACTTGTTGATATAGTGCCACACGGCAATATCCTTGATATAGATTACCAGCAGCGGGTTGCGGGTGTCGGGGTTGGCCCCGGGCGATTTGGACAGCTCCTCATCCACATTCCATGCGGTGAGGTAGCCCCTGGCTTCGGCAATGGCGGCATGGATGGCCCTGGTAAGGTCTTCCGTGCTGCTGCCCGATATGGCGGTTAGCTGCTCGCCATACAGGTGTGTATTAATCTCCTGTGGTGTTACGTACATGGCTTAACTCTTTTTGTGGTTTATAAACAATGGGAACCCCCTTAAGGGTGATGTTGGTATAGAGCGGATGCGAGTTGATATGCCCCTGCGTGTCGTACAGCTGCACACATCTCATGGTGTCAACGCTCATGTGGTGGCGGAATACACCAGCCACCTTCAACCGCTGGATGTCCTTGCGGGTGAGTACATGGTACCGTCCGCCTAGGAAGTACACGTAGCTGCGCCTGCCATTGCGCTCTGCCCTTTTAATGGCGGATATGAAGTGGAACTGGTTGCCACGCCACTTGGTGCGGAGCTCGACACACTTTGCAATGATTTTGATGAGTAGTCTCTTCATGCTAGTAACGTTTACTGTTTCGTGGTTTGATGCCGGTAACAATGGTGTCGCCGGCTATGGTTAGAACCTTGTTGTTCACAATGAATACCCCTCCCTCCACGGCGTCGGGGCCATCGGCGGGGGCCTTCATGGCCGGGCCAAACAGCTTGAACTGCTCGATGAGCCGCTGCATGTGGGGGTTGTCCTTCTCCCTGATGTTGAATACCAATCGCTGTGTACGCACCAGTGGATCGAGATTTCCCTCTATGCGGCTGAACTTGTCAGGCTTCTTGCGGGTATCTGGTACCACGCCGATGTGGTGTCCACGCTCCTCGCCCTTCTTATGGAACAGCGGCATGAATACCTGGTCGAAGAATGGCGATTGCAGCGAGTTATTCTCGATGTAGCAGTACACCTGCGTCTTGCCGTTCACGTAGCCCTCAATGGCGTAGAACCAGTCCACAAACTCGTCGTTGGTTACCCGATCTAAGTAGCCAGTAATCACGTAGAAGCGGTTGTCCAAGTAGCCCACCAGCCACAGCGCCTTGGTGGAGTTCTTGCGGTCGTTCACGTTGTTGCTGGGCGAGGGGTCGGCGTAGGCCACCAGGAAACGGAACCTGTTGAGCGGAGGAACCTCTCCGAGGGTCAGCTCCTTGAATACGGCCCCCTCGGTGATGGGGTTGTTCATGTACTCCTTCTGGAACGAGCGGTAGCCCATGAACGTCTCCATCTCCTTCACCTCCTCCTTGGTCCACTTCTCCGCCCAGGTAACATTCCCTCGCTTGTCGTAGATGTTGACCTGTGATACGTGAACCCCTGCCGTCTCGGATATTCTTGCCAGCACGCTATCCTTGCCTATCAGGTTGCCCACCATGATAAAGCGGCCACGCCCACCATCGAGCGTTCCGAATAGTGCCTCTTTCACCCAGTCGGTGAGCCTGGATACCCTGCTCTCGTTCTGCACCAGCTCATCATCGTCCAGGTCGTCTATTACGATGTAGTCCGGACGCTGGTCGCGGTAGCGGAGCCCACGGGGCGACTGACCACGGCCAAGCGCAAAGAATGCGCACCCGTCGCGTGTTACAAACTGTCCTTCCGACCAGTGCCCTGCGTTGTACTGCTTGCCGAAGTCGTGCGCATAGCGCTGGTTGTACTGCAGCTCCGACTGGATGTCGGAGAGCAGGGTGTTGGCGTTGTCCTGCGACTTGCCGATTATGACCATAACGTTCAACTCCCGCTTCTCCTGGCATTTGAGCCAAAGGGGGATGAACACGTCCATGTGGGTGGATTTGGCATGGGCGCGGGCCCATTTGAAAACGGCTTTCAGGTTGCGGCTCTTCAATATTCGGTTGGCGGCCTGCACCTGAAACCTTCCACAGCGCACCTTGGCGAAGTGGGGGAAGTAGTACTCCACGAAATAGGCGTAGTCCTTCCGTGCCCGGGCAATCCGCGCCAGCTGGTCCGCCCTGCTTTCACTCTGGTCAACGGAGGTCTGTTGCCGTACCTCCTCGTTGTGGAGCTGCCATGTACGAAGTGCGTCTGTAATTTCTTTCAATGCCATCGTGATGCTTTTTCCAAAGTCTTAAACTAATGTTGAGCCGCACATCGCCAAGTTTCCGTATATCCCGCGTGCAGTGTTCAAGCTGTAGTGTCGTTGCAGCCATAACCTTATTCTATTTAGTGATATGCTCGTTGATGTAGATATCCTGATACTTGTTGATTGCGCTGATGAGCTCGGGGGTTACCTCGGGGTCAAAGCCGGCACGGTGCTGTATCCACTTGCTGAAGGCCATGAACACATCGATGGTGCTCACTATATTCGCCTTCTTGTCCAGCCTCTCAATGGCCGATGCGAATTTGGCCAGCTTATCGGGCAGCGTGCTGAGCAGCTCCACGTCGTCGCTCTCATACACCTGGTCGAGTATCCTGTTCAGGGCTGCCAGCGACTTGTTTATCAACTCCGGGCGTGTGACATTCACCCCGGCACGCCGAACGGCCCAGCCCTCGCGCTCCACCCATGCCGATATGGTTTGCTCAGAAACATTCACTTTCCCGGCGATTACCTTTTGCGTTTCGCCATTCATATAGTACATGCGAGCCAGCTCCCTTTTTTGCTCAAGCTCCTGCTTTGTTGCCCTTTTTTTCGCCATTTTTTCGCTTTGAATTTTAAGCAAAAATCAAACGTTCGTGGCGATTTAAAAAAAAGTACTGCCATGATGGCAGTGATTTTTGTATGGGAAGATGATAAAAATGAATTTTGCTCATCGAACGAAAACTAATGCGATTTTAATGACATGACACAAAAGAAATCATTCCCATTCGTCGTGCTCGACGAGACCACGCTGACCAACGGGGTGCGCGTACTGGTGGGCGGGGTGAAAACCGACCACTTCGAGAGGAACCCCGTGGCGCTGTACCTGCACAACGACTGGAGCATGCCAATAGGGATGTGGGAGAACGTGCGGAAGGAGAATGGCAGGCTGCTGGCCGACTTCGTACCCGACTACGACGACCCCGACCCGGGGGTGAAAAGGTTGCTCGGTAAGGTGGAGAGGGGGGTAATCAGGATGGCTTCCGTAGGGCTAGCCGACCTTTCGTTCACCGATGCGCCCGAGTACCTGCTCGACGAAAAGAACGAGGCCGTTGTGATTGAGTGCAGGCTCAGGGAGATATCCATTGTGCCCATTGGCAAAAACCACAATGCGCTCCGGCTGTACGACAAGAATGGCAAGGAGATGAACCTGGCCGACAAAACGCTGAACCTATCAGAATACTTTACTAACCAACCCAAAACAGGAACAATGAAAAAAGAGATTCTAACCGCGCTGAACCTTGCCGACACGGCAACGCAGGCGCAGATTGACGAGGCGGTGGAGCAGCTGCTGTCCGACCGCAAGGCCCAAACCGACAAGGTGGCCGAACTCCAGGGTAGGCTCGACGCCATTGATGCCGAGAAGAAGAGGCAGAGGCAGGCAGAGGCCCTGCAGCTGACCGACGCCGCCATTAAGGACGGGCGACTTGACGCCAAGGCCAAGGACGCTATTTTGAAAGCATTCGACAACGACCACGACGGAACCAGGCTGATGCTAGAGAGCATTGCCAAGCCCGTTTCGGTGAAAGAGGTGATCGGGAGTAAAGCCAAAGGGCTTGACCTTGCCGACAAAACCTGGGATGAGCTCGACCGCGCCCACAAACTTGAGGAGCTGAGGGCAAACGATTTTGCTCTATACTCCCAGAAGTTTGAGGAGAAGTTTGGCAGGAAGCCGGCCGAAAAGTAGTATAAACCTAAAATACAGGAGACGAAACAATGACATGGATTAAAGAAAGTGCGAACGGCTCTCGCTCGTTCAACTTTGTGGCCCCCGAAGGGGCTACCAACGCCACCAACGAGGTGCTATTCCCGTTCCACGAGAAGCAGACACCCGCATATGCCGCCACTCTTGCTGTGGCCGTGAAGCAGTACAACACCGTGCTGGCACCCGGTAAGCTCACCGGCAATGCCACCATCAACCTGTCTGTGAACTCACAGGTTACCCCAGGCGCCAAGCTGCTGCTCAGGCTCGAGGCCGACAGCACACAGCGCACGGTAACCCTGGGTACCGGTTTCGACGCCGACGCCGATCAGGTGGTAGTGCCCATCAGCTCGGTGGTATTCCTGGAGTTCACCTACGATGGCACCGCATTCATGCCGGTGGCCATCAACAGCGTGGAGCTCGCAGAGCTAACCTCCGAACTTGAAGTGCTGAAGGATACCGAGGTGCTCGACCCCGATTATGCCGCCACGCTGGCCGTGAGCGTAGCCAAGAGGGAGACATTCCTGCAACCCAAGGAGCTCACGGGTGAGGTAACGTTGAATTTGACCATTGACGTGGGGCTTGCCCCCGGCTCTAAGCTTCACATTAAGCTCACAGCCGACTCCGGAGCCAACAGGACGGTAACCCTGGGCGTGGGGTTCGATGCTGCCGCAGCAGCCATCACCGTGACCAAGTCAACAACGTCGTTCAAGAGCTTCGTGTACGACGGCACTGCATTCGTGCCATTAACCTAGTTACTAACCATTAATCAATAGTAAACGATGAAGACAAGAACCTTTAACATTTTGTTGGCGTTGCTGTTCAACGCCGCTATGGCAATCATGCTGTCGCCCGTGCTCCCCTTTGAGCCGGGGGCAATATTTGGCGCCCTCACCCTGGTATCGCTCATACCCAAGAGCGTGGCGGGTGTTCTGCCCATGGCCATCCAGAAGGAGATATGGGAGAATGACATTATAGAGTCGCTGTGGGCCGACAATGCTTTTCTGAACTACGCCTACAATGCAGACCAGTTCGTGCTGGCGGGCAAGGTGGTTCACATACCACAGGCCGGTGCTGCACCCGGTACCAAGGTCAACAGGTCGTCGTTACCGGCGACAGTTACCAAGCGCACCGACGTGGATATCACCTACGCCATTGACGAGATCACCACCGACCCGGTGCACATATCCAACGCCGAAACGATAGAGCTGAGCTACGACAAGCGTCGCTCCGTGCTCTCTGAAACCGTCAGCGCCATCAACGAGGCAGTTGCTCTGAATATGCTCTACCGATGGGCGCCATCTGCTGCTGCGGCAATCGTCCGCACTACGGGCAATGCTGTTCTTTCCCACACAGAGGGTGCTGCCGGCAACCGGAAAGCTATTACGTTGGCTGATGTGAAAGGGGTCAAGAAACTATTTGACAAGCAGAGTATTCCTTCAGGCGAACGGTACCTCATGCTGGATGCTGATATGTACGAGCAGCTGACCAACGAGATGGACGCCAATGCTCAACGCGACTTCCTGCGCGTCTATGACGAGAAAACGGGTGTTTTCGGTATGCTCTACGGCTTCAAGGTGCTGATGCGCGCACAGGTGATGCGCTACACCAATGCCGGTACTCCAGTCCCAAAGAGCTGGGATACTGCCGGGGCAGCCACCGACAACGCTGCCGCTCTGGCATGGCACAAGAACTCCGTTGAGCGTGCGCTGGGCACGGTGAACTTCTACGAGGATTTGGGCAACCCCACCTACTACGGCGACATATACAGCTCGCTGGTACGTCTGGGTGGCCGTATCCGCAGGAACGACAACAAAGGTATTGTGGCGATAGTACAGGCCGCTGAATAGACCCAAGCAGAATGCCCCCGAAAGTCCATAGTGGCCGTAGGGGGCCAATGAAAAACAATATGGCAAAGAGAAAGGAAACATCACTGATAGTAGTGCACTGCTCGGCCACCAGGGTAACGAGCAACTACACCGCCGACCAGATGCTGATCGACCACAGGGAGCGTGGTTTCAACGCGCACGGGTACCACTTCTACATCCCCAAGTCGGGCAACCGTGTGGCGCTCCGACCCCTCGAGATGGTTGGCGCACACGTGTCGGGCTTCAACGCAATGAGCGTGGGCGTGTGCTACGAGGGGGGGCTGGATGCGCAGGGCAAACCCGCCGATACGCGCAACGCCCAGCAGAAGGAGGCGCTGCTATCGCTGCTCAAGGAGCTGAAGGCGATATACCCCGAGGCCACCATTGTGGGGCACCGCGACCTGTCGCCCGACCTGAATAACAACGGGATCATAGAGCCCAACGAATGGATAAAACTGTGCCCATGCTTCGACGCCACCAAGGAGTACAGCGCCATCAGTAGCATGGGGCAGGAGCAAACACCCAAGGAGGAGTAGGTCATGGGCGAGGTGTTGACAACCGTATTGATTGCGCTTGGCACTGGTTTTTCGGGTGCTTTCTCTGGCTGGTTCTTCGGCCGCAAGAAGCAGAACATAGCCACCATTGATATGGCGCTCAACACCTGGCAAAAGGTCATTGACCAGCTGGAGGCGCGTGTGGATGTGCTTCTGAACAAGGTGAAGGCCCTGGAGGATGAGAACGCTGCGCTGAGGGAGGAGGTGATCCAACTTCGGGCAGAGATTCAGGAGTCGCACCGAAACCGAAAGAAGATCGAATTGTTGGAGAGAAAAATTGCACGCTATGAGAAGCTGCTTGCCGATAACGGCATTGATTTTTAGCCTTGCGCTGCTGGCCGGTTGCAAGACGGTACGGCACGTACCCGTGAAGGATAGTACCGATGCGAAGGTAAGGGTGGTGCGGGAGGTTAACACCGTGCAGCTACCCCCCGACAGCGCCTGGCTGAAAGCCTACTTTGAGTGCGACAGCAATAACCGTGCGCTGCTTCAAACGGTAGAAACCCTGCAGGGTGAACGGGTGAAGCAGCATGTGAGCTACTCCGGTGGCCTCCTCATGGTTAGGGCATCCGATACCGCCGTGAAGGAAATGGAGAGCAACATGAGAGACTCGGTGATATTCGAGCGTATTGAAGTGCCATACCCCGTGGAGGTACCCATTGAGGTGAACAGGCTTACCCAATGGCAGGGTTTTCAGCTATGGATAGGGCGACTGGCCCTACTTACCATAGCCATTTGGCTGTTGGGTATCACACTTAAAAACAAACTAAAAACCAAATTTTAAAACTTTTAAGCTATGGCAGAAAAAAGAATTTTAGGCGTAGAGAAGATTGAGGTCGGCGAGCTCGCCGCGGATGGAGGTGTAGCAACCACCTTCGCTGCGCTTGGGCTAACGTATAAGGATACGGCCACCTTTGAGCAGGAAGAGGCAGAGGATATTGAGCACGAATGTGAGGAGAACGATGATCCCATCGAGGTTCTTGCCGGCTCAAAAAAATCAACGATCAGCTGGGGGATTGTGGATTTCGACCCCGACACCCTGGTAAAGGTGCTGGGTGGTACAAAAACAGGCGTAAGCCCTAATTTTAAATGGGAGGCTCCCGCATCCGCAAGCATCATAGAAAAGTCCGTGAAGATTACCCCGAAAAAGGGAACCCCTATCACCCTACCACGGGTGTCGATCAAAGCGCGGATTCAGTACACGATCGGCAAGGCGGGTATCGCACAGGTGCTGATTACGGGGAAGGTGCTAACACCGACTAAAGCGGGAACTGCATCCATCATCGTGGGTTAACATGGGCGCGCATATGCAGAAGCTGGCGGCCGATGCGCTGCTTGAAAGGGGCGTTGGGTTTAAAATCCCTGCGCCTTTTTTGTACCGCCTGTTTGGGCGGAAGGTGATGACGCTGAACGTGAAAAGGCTCTACCTGGGCTCTCTGCTCTACCTCTCAGAACTAGCTGATTTATCAGAGTGGGTTTCGTTGGATGTGGGTGTTGTACGGCAAAGAACGATTGAAGAGCTGGGGAGTCAGGCAAAGAGCTTGCCTATTCCCGTTATCTCCGAGAACATCCTTAGGGTAACACGCGCTGTTGCTGCCTTGCTTTTGAATGGTAAATGGAGAATAAGGCTGTTCCGATGGTGGTTGGCTCGCGTACTCCGAAGGCGTTGTACAGCGGATCAGCTACAGGAGCTGGTAATGTGGCTGTTTGCCTACGGGAGGGCGGAGTCTTTTACGAATACTACCAAATTGCTACTGGCGATGAGTATGACAACGCCGACGAGGAATTTGGGGCAGCGGGGGGAAAGGAGTTAAGGGGGCACAGAACCGAGCCCTCCCATAGCCTTTTCGGGGTGATATTCTCCATTCAGAAGGAAACGGGGTGGTCGCACAGCTACATTCTGTGGGGCGAGCCGTGGATCACGTTGCAGCTAAAGCTCTCCGACCTGCCCAGAACGGTATCGGGAAAAAACAACGTGAAGGAAATTGAGGACGATAAGGAATTGATGGAATTTTTAACTACATGATAACACTAGATCCATGTCAGATTTAGGCCCGGTAAACATAGACTTCGTCATCGGCGGTAACGTTGACAGCGAGGGGAAAAAGGTGGAGCAGTCGTTCGAGGGCATTGGGGGTGCAGCCCGTAAGGCAAAGGCCGAGGTAAAGGCTGCCATTGCCGAACAAAAAGCCGTTGTAAAGCAGATTGAAAGGGATATAAAAGAACTTGAAAAGCTGCTCAATAAAACTGCTCCCGGACATGCGAAGATGGCGGTTACGGGGGATTTGCACGCGGCTAAAAAAGCACTTGAGGAAGAAAAAAACTCGCTCATAGAATTAGAAAATCAGGTGGAGAGCACTGCACAGGCACATGTGCGCCTCACAACACGAGTGAGGGAGGCCAAGGATGAGCTGGCCCGCATGAGCGGAAGCCTCACCGATACCGATTACGCAAAGAAAGCCCAAGAGATAGCCCAGCTGGAAGCCCGGCTGGACATCGTACAGCGAAGAACCGCCATCCTGGCTGATCCTAACAAAGGATTCAAAGCTGCTGCAGGAGCAGCATCTGTTCTCTCCGGGACCATGGCAGCGGGCGTGGGTGTTGCCTCCCTGTTTGGTGCCGAACAGGAGAAGCTGGCCAAGATCCAAACGCGCCTGCAGTCGGTTATGGCCATTACCATCGGTGTGCAGCAGGTGGCGGAGCAGCTCAATAAGGACAGCTACTTCACCGTGGTAGCGCTTACCAAGGTAAAGAATGCTTGGGCAGCCGCGAACCTAAAGGTGGCCACCACGCTGGGTATTACCACGGCGGCCAGCAAGGCGCTAATGTTTACCGGAATAGGGGTGGTAATTGCAGGAGTAGCAGCACTAATTTCTGTATATAGCAAGTGGAAAACGAAACAGGACGAAAAGAACAAAGCCCTTGAGGAGGAGAAGAGAATACAAGCGGAATTAAGCAAACAAATTAGCGATTCTTTTGGCAAGGAAATGGCTAAGATTGAAGCCATGCGGGCTGCGTTGAATTCTGAGAATATCTCGCGTTCCAAGAAATTGGATATCGTGAAACGATTAAGAGATCAGATACCCGGTTACACTGCAGAACTCAACAAGGAGGGAAATGTAATACGAGAAAACAAAAAAGCGATTGATGATTATATGGCGTCGCTTGAAAAATCGCTGAAACTTCGTGCCGCAGAAAAGGAATTGGAAGAATTATATTCAAAAGCCTATGCAATAGAAAGTGACCCTGAGTTTCAAAAGAAAAAACAGAGTGAAAAAAACGCCAATGAAGTAGCCAACATCATTCGCCAAGCGGAAGGTCTTGAGCCAGTATTTTGGGAACATACTACCCCTGAATTGGACGATATAAAAAAACGCGCAGAAACGATAAAAGACTACATATCGTCTAATGGACTATCAACCATAATTAAGGAAGAGGCATCCAAAGCCGCCAAAGAGCAGTATAATGCCGCCAACGCATTGCAGAAGCAAATTCTTGCCCTGCAGGCACAAACCGCCAATCTACAACTGGAACAGATGCAGGAGAGCCTGCAGAAACGTCTTGCGCAAATTGATGCGGAGGAGCAGGCAGAGGTGCAGAAGATTGCCGAAAATGAGCAGGCAATCATCGAAGCGTACAATAAGGCGCATAAGGACGATGAGGGATTCACGGCAGCCACTACCCTTGCACAAACTGGTATCAGCACCGCAGATTTAGAAAAATTTGAGGACGAGAAAACAAGGCTCACCGAAGCGTATGAGGCCAAACGAACGAATACCGTCAAACAGTATGGCGAGGAAACCCTTCGGCTGGCGGGTGAATTTGCAGATAAACGGATAAAGATTGAAACCGATTTCCAACAGCGGATAGACGCGCTGAACAAACAGGCTGCTGAGCTGGAGGCGCAGGCTGCCAGAACCTCTTCCCCCGAGCTAAAAGCACAGCTGGAGGAACAGGCGCAGGCTGCCCGGGATGCAGCCACTGTAGCCGCCACCGAGCGAGACCAGCGGGTGAGCGAAACCACGGCATCGCTGATCATGGAAACGGAAGCCTACAAAACGGCCACCGACGAAAAGATTTGGCTCAACCGCCAGCTAACGGAGGACATCATTGCAGAAATACAAAAGCGGGTGGATGCCGAGGTGGCTGCGGGGAAGCTCTCCACAGAGGAGGCAAAGAAGATCATGGATGCCGTAAGCTCATCACCCGTTGCCGGGGTGCAAATTGGGCTAAAATCTTTTATAGCCTCCCTAAAAGACCTGAAAAAGGCGAAGGACGACCTGGCCAAAGCCAAGGATGCCCAGCAGGCTAAGGATGCCACGGAGGCGTTTCAGGCTGCCGAGCAATCGGTAGCTGCCAATACGGATGCGCTAATGGGCTACCTGGGTACCGCAAACTTTTTTGCCGATCAGGCCATTGGGCTGCTGCAGGCCCTATCAAAGGAGGAGGGCGATGCGGCCAGCTCGGCGGCCAACAGCATTGGTGCGGTGATGGATATTGCCAATGCGACCATGCAGGGATTCCAGCAGGGCGGCATTGCAGGTGCGGCCGTGGCTCTGGTGCTGTCAACGGCTACCAAGATATTTCAGGCCGAAAAGGAGCATCAGGAGGCGCTTAAAAGGTTGGCGGATGCCAAGCTGGCACAGCAGGAAGCCTACAACCTGGCACTAATGAAGCAGAATGAGCTGCTGGAACGGGCGCAGACCATTGCCGGTACCGATGCCCTAGCACAGGCCAACGCTTACGCCCAGCAAGCGGCAAAGTTTAGGAATGCCGAGAATAAGGCGCTCGATGCGCTGCGGGGTGCTACGGTGCAAACCGGCACAAAGAAAACCGGGCTGTTCGGCTGGGGAGGTGAAAAGGCGGTCTATTCCGATATGCTGAAAGCTTACCCGGGGTTGATTGACGGGCAGGGCAGGTTGAATAGGGAGTTGGCTCAGTCGATTTTGGATAACGAGAACCTGGACGAGGCAAGCCGTAAGGCCCTGGAAACAGCACTTCAATATGCCGACGAGTACGAGGATGCCCTGAAGGGCCTTCACGACTACCTGACCTCAGTATTTGGCTCTCTGGGTGGCGACCTGATGAATGCCATCACACAAAATCTGGACAGCGCCAAGGATGCCATTGACGAGTTCAAGGACTACGTTGGCGAGGCCATGAAGAAGCTGATCAGCGATTTGGCCTACTCCATGTTCTTCGCCTCGATTATCGAGGAATTTTCCGAGAAGATTAAGAAGATATACGAAGATACCGAGCTCAGCGACACGGATAAGGCCGCGCTGGCTGCGATGGAGATGGAGAGGCTGCTGCAATCCATTGAGGGGATCACCCCGGAAGCCCAGAATTTCATCAAAACCATGTACGACACGCTGGGCGAGATGTTCGGCATATCAATGTATGGCGGTGGAGAGGGGCCGACCGGCATCAAGGGCGATGTGGCCAAAATGACGGAGGATACCGGTCAGGCTCTGGTGGGGCAGATCGTTGCCATGCGGCTGAACGTATCGGCACTGCTGGCCAACAGCAAGTCGTCGCTGGATACCATATCGGCATCGCTGGGGGTACTTCAGCAAATCCGCGACAACACCTTCTTCTGCCGCCGTCTGGTTAGTGTTGACGAAACGCTGATTTACATGAAAAATAACGGGATAACAATGCGATAGGGTTATGACTAATATGTGGACCATAAACAAAAAGGATTTGTACTCAACATTTGGGGTGCGGATACTGAAGGACAGCTACAACGATATCATGTCGCCGCCCAAGCCGCGTCCGCGGTTGGAGTACGACTTCCCCGATCAGACTGGGCTGGCCGTTGATATGGTCAGTCCACTGAGCTACGAGGCAAGAACCTTCAAGATGAACGTGCTGCTGGTTGGAACGGATGCGGACGACTTTTGGACCAAGTACTTGGCTTTTTTTGAAGAGATTGCCACTCCCGGCGCCTTCGCCCTCTACATTGCCGATCTGGGGGTAACGGTGAGCCTGCTCTATGAGGGTGCCAAGTGTTTGAAAAAGCCGCGGTCGCTTCAAAGCGGTCGCGTGGCCGTATCATACGAGATAACCGTGAAGGAGTACGATCCGAGCTTGCGTATTTATGACATAGATAATGACTAAGGCGATGACGATGACGATTAAACGAGCTGTGAGCACCGTTGTGGCGGAGCTGAATCCGCTCACCTCCTCCACCCTGGTGAAGGAGGTGATGGGCGAAGAGCAGATAACATTAGCCTGGGAACAGGCGAGTTTCACGGAGCTGCTCATCGGCGACTACATAGAGCACGAGGGGTCGCGCTGGACGATGAATACCCTCCCCACGGTGAAGAAGACCGGAACCCACTCCTTCCGATACGATGCCGTATTCCAATCGACCAAGTACGACGTGGCCAAAGCGGTGTATATGCTGTTCGATAATACGCCCACCCCTCCCAAGGGTGAGTTCAGCATGACGGGCAACGCCACCATGTTCATGGAGCTGCTGGTGGCCAACCTGAACCGTCTGTCGGGTACATCCCTGTGGAGCCTTGGGCAGGTGGTGGAGGGTACGGAGTACATTACGCTAACCTTCTCCAACGAGGATTGCCTTTCGGTGCTCGGGCGCCTGGCCGACGAGTTCAATACGGAGTACCACGTGACCAACCGCATCATCCACCTGAAGAGGTTCAGCACAGACCGGAAGATAACCCTGAAGTACGGCTCTTCGCTCTACGATATCGAACGCGTATCGGTGGACAGCTCGGGACTGGTTACACGCCTGTATCCATACGGCTCTACCCGCAACCTTCCGGGCAACTATCGTGGCGGCTCCATGCCGCTGTGCCTACCCGATGATATGGGACAGTACCTCGAAAGTTTGAATGCATCGAATTTCGGTATCGTGGAGCGGTCGAAATCGTTCGACGAGATTTACCCGCGTCTCTCATCCGGGGGTGCCGGTGTGGTTACGGATGTGGGCGATGCGCTCACCTTCAAGGATTCGGCCCTCGACTTCGATGTGAACGACTGCCTGATGGACGGCACGGAGGCAAAGGTGCATTTCATCACGGGCCAATGTGCGGGGTATGACTTTGAAATTCAGCGGTACAACCATGCCACAAAGACTTTCACCCTGATACCCAATCAACAGGAGAACGACTTCACCCTGCCCACCGGGGATATCCGCCCTGCCGTGGGCGATAAGTACGTGCTGCTCGATATCGTCATGCCGGATAGCTACCGGCTGAATGCCGAGCAGGAGCTGGCAGACAAGGCAAGCGAATGGCTGGAGCAGAACGACACGCCGAAGGTGTCGTACAGGGCTACATTCAGCGCGATTTACGCACGGCAAAACCTGCAGAACGTTGAGTGTGGCGACACGGTTCGCATTGAGGATGCCGACATGGGCATAGCCGAGGATATTCGTATTGTCAAGCTCACAAAAGGCATAGCGGACTACTGGACAGTGCAGTTCGACCTGTCGGACACGGTTACCAAAACAACGCTCCAGCATATCATCGGCGATATAGCCACGGTGCAGAACGATGTGGTGGTGTCCAACCAGATGATCAACGAGAATGCCCGCCGAAGCTATTTGAACAATAAGGAGCTGCGTGAGATGGTATTCGACACGGATGGCTATTTTGACCCCGAGAATATCAAGCCGCTCAGCATTGAGACCTCCATGCTGAGCGTGGGTGCAAGAGCGCAGGCTTTTCAGCTATCCATCCTGCTGCAACCCAATTACGCCGGTAATGCACAGGTGCTGCAGTGGAGTGCCGGGCTATTGGCGCATTTCACCATGGACGATGAATCGGTCATGGAGTGGGCTCTTCCCGCCGGAAGCATTACCATCACCGGGAGCAACCAGACCATCGGGCTGTACATATACGCCAAGTGCTCACGCACTGCATCATCGGGTACCCTATTCCTTGATGCCGCACAGCGCAAGTTCGATGCCGACCCGGATTACTGGTACTTCCTGGTGGGAGTGCTGCACTCGCCTGTTGACGGGGTGCGTGGCATATCGCTAACCTATGGCCAGACCACCATCAACGGCCGTTTCATCAAGACGGGCAGGGTGCAGAGTGCCGACGGGAATACCTTCTTCGACCTGGACAGCGGGACTATACAGGGCAACATACGCTTCCAATCCGGGCAGACTGTGGAGGCGGGGATACAGGAGGCGGTGGATGGCATTGAGATCGGAGGGCGGAACTTGCTGGCATTCGCTGACATGATTCAAGGGGCGACATCTGGGATTAGTGGGCTATTTGTTAGTGGGACAACCTATATCACCTCAGCTAATTACATACAATGCATCGGGGCCAGTTTAACAATAGGTGCGCCTAACAGCAGCTATCACGTTCACGTATGCTTCTTCGACGAAAGTCAAATATTCATTACAAGCGTTTATCTGCTTAATGGGGGTGCTTACCAAAGCACTTTCCCTCTAACGTGGATTATTCCTGAACGCACAAAGTTTATTAAAATAACAGTAAAACGATCGGATGGAGGGGTTGTAACCCCGGCAAGCGTTGCTGCGGATTGCCGGATAAAGATCGAACTCGGCAACAAGCCCACCGACTGGACCCCCGCCCCCGAGGATGTGCAGGCTGACATTGACGACCTGGCCTCCGACATTGCCGACATTGCCGACGACGGCAAGTTCACGCCCAACGAGAAGCATCAGGTTCGCCGCGAGTGGCCCAACCTGCTGTGGAACTACCTGTCGTGGGGCGAGCAGGGCGAAGCGCTGGGGATAGTTACCGAGCTGGCGGCCATGGAGGCCGCCTTCCTGGCCCTGGCCAAGTACCTCAACAACAACGTTACCTGGACATCCGGCATACCGCTTTGGATATCGGACGCCCAGCTTAGCGTGACCACAACGGTGGTGCCCGCCACGTTCAGGGCCAAGTTTGCCGACTACTACGAATCGCTCAACGCGCTGATCGCAAAGATTGGCGAGGTGAACGAGGCCAACACGGCAGCCCTGGGCTACCTGGCCGAGGCCATTGCCAACGACACCACCATACAGGGCGGGCTCATAAGCACCTCGCTGATCAAGGTGGGTGCAAAGCAGTTTGGTGAAGGTGGAGGACTCTCATGGATAGAAAAAGCGGGCATCAACGGTACGGGGGAAGGCGATGATACCCCCAGAATTTATGCCGGCGGTACGCTCGCGAAAGCCGTTCAAAGGGTGGCGGGGATTCTGACGAATTCGGCTAAGTTTGTGGTAACGCAGGGGGGGAAGATATTCGGCATGGACGTTGAGCTGTACGGCTCGATGTCCACGGCACCGCCGGGAGGCAAGCGGATACTGCTGGACCACGACTCGTCATCAATGAACATCTACGATGAGAGCGGGGATATGAAGGCAACCGTATCCTCGGATGCCATTATAGCCCTGTCGAAGCTGCTGACTCCCAACAGCAATAGCGTTGATGCCTCGCAATCGATATCCCTCATGCAAACGAATGGCTCGGACACGGACACCAAGCTATCCGCACCGTTGATACTCCCCGCAACCAGCGATAACTACACCATAACCACCCCTCCGGTTGTGTGTGTTTGCTATGGCATTCAGGATACCACACCGCCCGGGCATACCGGGGCAGTTGGGGCCTCCGCCTCGGTTAGCGCTTTTCTTGTTAAAGCCGACAACAGTGAGGTCCCATTAGGTTCTGTCGGCATATTTGCCTTCGTGGCCGGTGAAAGCTCTACCGAAAATTTGACAATCCCCTCAAAATCGTTTGGCCCGCTGCCGTCCGGCACTTACAAAATGAAGCTCACCGCCTCGGTTAGCGCGTCCAACGTGTGGGCCACGGCCTCGGCCAGCATAAGGATTGTGGCTCCAGACAACACGCTGTCGGGCGTGAGCGATGTGGAGGTGTCGCGCATATACCGCAACGGCATCTTCCTGATACGGGATGCCAACAACTATATGTACATGAACCCCATGGGGGTGGTGGAGAAGAGCGAGAAGGCACCCGACAGGCCGGGGGTGCTGCTGGCTGGTAATGTGGCTAGCGGAGGTGGTGGTTCAAATTTTTGGGGGCCAAAAAAACATTCGTCAAAATTATCTATAAAAACAGCTGCCGGAACATACACTGTGTACCATAGCGCCGGACACACAGGCTACACCGTGCAGGTAACGCTGGGGACCAAACAATCGACTGCCGTGGTGAGCAGCAAGACCGACAGCAGCTTCAAGGTGACAACCTACAACAGTGGGGGCACGGCTGCCGATACGGCGTTTGAGTTTGCCATGTTCGGCGAGAATTAGAAGAGGGGGCACGGCGCCCCCTCCAATACATCATTCAAAAATATACATTGTCAGTCCATCGGCAGGAAGGTGAACGCCTCGTTGAACAGGCGGTACACCTCCTCGTAATCCTCGGCGTAGTAGGCCGCCTCGATCAGCACCCGGGCGTTGTCAATCACCTCGTTGGGCACGCAGGCAATGGTGTCGTTGTGGCTGTCGGTGATGTACACGCTGAAGCCGTAGATGAAATCCTTGTAGAACTCGCCCTGCTGGCTGATGATGTCGGTGCCCCACATCAGCAGCGCCGGGGTTTCAAAGTCCTTATGGTCGTCGATGAAAGATCGCCCGATTTCGAATGGTTCTTCGCGGTATTCGTTAGAAAAATAGTTTGACTGCCACTTGATATTCACGGCATTCTGCACCACCTCCAGGGGGGTTAGTCCGGCAATCTGGTCTTTGGCAGCGTTGGCATCGCCCCGCAGCCGTATCATGGCATTGGGGTCGAGCCGGAAGGGTTCGGGTTCCTCCTTTTTGCATGCGGTCAGGGCTGCCCAGACCAACATGACGATACACAAAATTTTTCTCATGGCTTTATGATTTATAGGCAAATATACAGATTATACGCATATAAATGCGTTTGGGTTGGTAAAAAAAAGGAAATGTTGTCAACATTCGTGCGGGTGAGTGGAGTTCGGCAATAATTTTGCTGTATCTTCACAGAACCAAACCTACCACCGGAATGAAAGACTACAACCAGAGCCCCCTGCCTTTTCAGGGGCAAAAAAGGGGATTTTCAAAATCGTTTAAATCGTGTTTAAAGCATTACGATGACTCCTACACCTTTGTTGACCTTTTTGGCGGGAGCGGACTGCTCAGCCACATAGCCAAGCATACATTCCCAAAGGCCGAAGTGGTTTACAACGACTATGACGACTTTGAGAATATGAAAAACACCTGCACAATTTGTTTTGTATATTTGTACAATTTGTTTTCTTGATTATACGTGGCATTTATTACAACCTAATTTTATAAAGATTTCTTTATTGAGTGAGTTGGAATAGGCGTGAATAAAGGGCTATCACCGTTTAAGAGAGGAAAAAAAAGCCCCGGACATTTCAATCCGAGGCTTGTATTATGACTGATTAGCACGGCTAATCTTCCTCTTCCTCCTCTTCGTATGCCTTCAACAGTTTTTCCTGAACATCAGCCGGAACCTGTTCGTAGCTGGAAAATTTCATATCGTAAGTAGCCCGTCCGCTGGTTAGCGAGGATAATGCGGTAGAATACTTACTCAACTCTGCCAAAGGCGTTCTAGCCTTGATTACCTCGAATCCTTTTTTGCTATCCATCCCAAGGATAATCGACCGTCTGTTCTGCAAATCGCTCATCACATCGCCCATTTTATCGGCAGGCACCAGCACTTCCACTTCGTAAATGGGTTCCATAATCTTTGGTCCGGCTACTTTAAACGCATTCTTAAATGCATTGCGACCGGCCAGTTTGAAAGAGATCTCGTTGGAGTCAACCGGGTGCATTTTACCGTCGTAAACGGCCACGCGGATATCGCGTGCATAGGAGCCGGTAAGCGGACCTTCCTCCATTTTCTCCATCACACCCTTGAGGATGGCAGGGAGAAAACGTGCGTCGATGGAACCGCCCACGATGCAGTTGTAGAAAACCAATTTGCCGCCCCACTCCAGCTGAATTTCCTCTTTCCCGCGAACGCTGATGTTAATTTCCTTATTGTTTACCTTGTACTTCACAGGATCGGGTGCCCCCTCAACGTGGGGTTCGATAACCATGTGAACTTCGCCAAACTGTCCGGCTCCACCGCTCTGCTTCTTGTGACGATAGTCAGCCTGGGCAATCTTGGTAATGGTTTCGCGATAGGGAATCTTGGGAGGAATAAATTCCACATCAATCTTGTAGAGGTTGAGCAGCTGCCATTTCAGAATGTTGAGGTGGTGTTCGCCCTGTCCGTGGACGATAATCTGCTTCAGCTCTTTTGAGTATTCAATGATAATGGTTGGATCCTCCTGATGTGCCCTGCTGAGGTATTCGCCCAGCTTTTCCGTATCCGATTCGTTTTTGGCCTTGATGGCTGTCCTGAACTTGGAGTTGGGAAATGTCATGGTCCCAAAATCAATGGATTTGCCGGGAGCACAAAGGGTGTGATTTGTTTTGGTATTTTTAAGTTTTACAGTGGCTCCGATGTCACCGGCTACCAGTTCAGTAACTTTATTACGGGTTTTACCGGCCACAACGAACAACTGCGATACCCTCTCCTTGCCATCGTTGGTAGTGTTTACCATATCCATTGCCTCGGTAATTTTGCCCGAAACCACTTTGAAGTAGTTAATTTCGCCTATGTGCTGCTCAACGGCTGTTTTGAAAACGAAAAGCGATGCGGGATCATTAACGGCACATTTCACCTCTTTACCATCAACCGTTTTCTCGGCAGGCATTTTATCGGGTGATGGGCCAACATTGATGATGAAATCAAGCAGGCGGTTGATGCCTATGTTGCGTTTGCTCGAAATGCAGAATACCGGGAACAGCCCCCTAGACAGCAGGCCGATTCGTATCCCCTGATGCATCTCCGCTTCCGACAGGGTGCCCTGATCGAAGAATTTTTCCATGAGGCTTTCGTCGTTCTCGGCTGCGGTTTCAATAAGGGCATTATTCATTTCTGTGGCTTTATCCATCTCTTCGGCAGGTATATCAAGCTCTTCACATTCACCCGACTCGCCTTTGTAGCGGTACATCTTCATGGAGATCAAATCGATGAAGGCATTGAAGTCGCTCCCTGCGTTAACAGGATATTGAACGGGGGTTACCTTAGGCCCAAAGCTTACTTTGAGAGAATCAATGGTTTGCTCAAAATTAGCCTTGTCGTGATCCAGTTGATTCACCGCAAAAATGATGGGTTTGTGGAGCCTTTCGGCATGACGGCCGAAAATTTCGGTACCCACTTCAACGCCATACTGGGAGTTGACAACCATTACTCCCATGTCAACAGGCCTCATGGCCGAAATGACGCCACCAACGAAGTCATCGGACCCCGGTGTGTCTATTATGTTGATTTTATGACCGTTAAATTCGGTGTAGAGTACGGTGGAAAAAATTGAACGTTGGTTCTGCTGCTCAATTTCGGTATAGTCCGAAACGGTACTTTTGGCTTCAATGGTCCCCTTACGTTCAATAACCTTGCCTGCAAACATCATACTCTCGGCAAGAATGGTCTTCCCTGCACCGGTATTGCCCAGTAAGGCTATGTTTCTGATCTGATCTGTTTGATAGGTTTTCATGTAACTTGCTTTATGGCTGTTTAACAATCTATTCTATATGGTTTTACGTTTCGTGGTAATCGGTTAAAAAAAAGTCCCCAAAAATACTAAAATTTTGTATTATACAAATATTGTTTGTTATTGATAACAAACCGGTTTAAATGGAATGTGAACTTCTGCCCGATTTTTGGCTTCGGCCTTCGATAAAGTTGATGAAAGAATTCGTAACCACTTTATTCCCTCCGGCGGTGGGATATCGACCGGTAAAGTACCAGTCGCCTTTATCATTTGGGCATGCCAAATGAAGATTCTCAATGGTTTGGAATACAATTTTCACCTTGGATCTGATACCCCTTGGCGAAATGATTTGCGCTATTTTATCGGAAATCTGTAACGGGGTAAAAGGTTTGTATATGTCGGTTACATAGTTCACCATTTCTTCCTTTGGCAAGTTTTGCTGTGCTTTACACTTATTGTACACGGAGTTTATGACGCTTTCCCTTCCACTCTCTTTCAGCAGCTCAATGGCCGCGCGGAATGCTGCAAATTCGCCTAAATTGCCCATGTCGATACCATAACAATCGGGGTACCTTACCTGGGGCGAAGATGAGACCACAACGATTGATTTGGGATTAAGGCGATCGAGAATGCGGAGTATGCTTTCTCTCAGAGTAGTCCCCCGAACAATGGAGTCGTCAATTACAACCAGATTGTCCACCCCCTCGCGAATGGTACCGTAGGTGATATCGTAAACGTGCCCTACCAGATCGTCGCGACCCTTTTCTTCGGAGATGAAGGTGCGCAGTTTAACGTCTTTCACGGCAATTTTCTCCACCCTTGGGCGTGGCGAAATGATTGCTTCGATTTGACCCTCGGTCAGGGAACCATTCCCTTTTTTAATCATGTGTGCCTTTTCCTTAAGCATATAATCTTCCACGCCTTTGAGCATGCCATAGAATGCCGTTTCGGCTGTATTGGGTATGAACGAGAAAACGGTATTCTCAAGGTCGTACTCAATGGTTTCGAGGATTGATGGCGTTAAGAGTTCTCCAAGTTTTATCCTTTCGCGATAGATATCCCTGTCCGTTCCACGGGAGAAGTATATGCGTTCGAATGAGCACGATTTGCGCTGTTGAGGCACTCTTACCTCTTGCATGTCAACGCTTCCGTTGCGTTTAATCACAAGCGCATAGCCCGGCTTTATCTCGTTAACCACATCAGTGCTGACATTCATTACGGTTTGTATAACCGGGCGTTCCGAGGCGGCTACCACAATTTCGTCGTCGGCATAGTAAAAGGCCGATCGGATACCCCACGGATCGCGGCATACGAATGCATCGCCGTGCCCAACCAGGCCGGCAAGCACATACCCCCCGTCGAAATCTTTTGTGGAGTCCTGTAGTATTTTCCCCAGATTCATGTTATCGGCAATTAGGTTGCTGATTTCACGGTTTTCAATGCCTTCGTTTTTGTACTGCCTGAAAAGCTGCTGATTCTCCTCGTCCAGGAAATGCCCAAGTTTCTCCAAAACGGTAACCATATCGGAGTAGTCTTTGGGGTGTTGGCCAAGTTCAACCAGCTTTTGAAACAGTTCGTCCACGTTGGTCATGTTGAAATTCCCTGCCAATACCAACGTCCGCGATTTCCAGTTATTCTCCCGCATTACGGGCTGTACGTAATCGATGATGTTATTCCCATAGGTCCCATAGCGTAAATGCCCAAGGTACAGCTCGGCTGCAAACGGAACGTTCTCCTTTGCCCAGGCGGCATCGTTGAGCAATTTGGGTTTTTCCCTCCACGGTGCAAATCCGGAATGAATGGCATCGAATACCTCGCTGATTGCAGATGGGGAATTGCTACGCATCCTGTCGATGTAACGATATCCGGGCTTAAGGCCAAGTTTAACGCTTGCTGCCCCTGCACCATCCTGCCCTCTGTTGCGCTGCTTTTCCATTAACAGGTAAAGCTTTTGTAGGCCGTACATCCAGTTTCCGTATTTCAACTGGTAGTACTCCAATGGCTTAAGCAGCCTGATTAGGGCAATTCCACATTCATGTTTTAGCTGGTCCGACATAAGGTGAAATGAACTATAATGCTGAACAACCTTTTCTCCGATACCCTTCTGATTAACGATTTCTTACCATTCTTCATACCCAATGCATTTTCGCTAACCCTTAAAGAGAGCAAGTGCCGATAATAAAAGGCCACGAACCTTCGGGGCTTCTGCTGTTGATTTGGTATTGCTCAATGGGGTAAGCATAAGCCGGCATGGTATGAGTATCAACACATAAGTTAGTTAAGAGCAGGAAAACTTATCCACTCGGCCACGATGAACGCCTTGGGATACTTTCGTTCAATTGTTTTCAAAAACTTCAACGCCTCATCACGGGTTCTGAAATCGCCGACCGATACTTTGTAATAGGGGCTGTCGAAAGTCCGGTAAACTGCAATTCCGGGGTAATTCTCCATGAATTCATCCATTGTCTCCTGCGAGACGGTTCGCGACTGTTGCCCTAAATCAAAATATATTCTTATGCGGAACCCTTGCATTCCCGGCTTAGAGGCATTGCGTATGTAGTATTCGTTAAGAAGGTTGGCTATGACCATGTCCTGGTTTATGGTTATTTTGCCCATTTCGGGATCGAAGGTTTCCAGCCGTTGAACTATTCCGTACTGATCCTGTGCGGGGGAAGTAAAAGGCGCAAGCCCTATAATTAAAAGCAGAGCGCATACTGAAAACAACCAACGACCGGATATTCTGCTCATATAATGTTGAATAAATGGTAAGATTAAATCAACTAAAAACAGACGCGCAAATTTACAACTTTTGAATTAGAGATTTACAAAAATATCCCACAATTGCTTATTATTTTCTATACGATGCCAACGGCCGATACGAAATGAATAATCAGTTGATTTATAGAGAATTCTTCAAATTCATGAACGGCTGACGTGCAATGGTAATCTTACGTCGAACGGGAAACGATTTCCCTTTGATGTATCCCTCCACTTCAATCCTGTCCAAAAAATTATCCCATGATCCGGAGGTGAACAATTTAAATGCATCGGCTATGGTAATTAATTCAATCTCAACGGGTATGCTGTAGGGTTTCCTTGAGCAGGGGATCAACTTAACGTGGTCGGTAATGCGAAAATCGCCAAGCGCTCTTTCGTTCATCCACACCTTGAACTCTATATCGGTAATGGAAATCTTGCGGGTGTTGGGGTTGTCAATTACCACTTCGAGGTTTAGCATTATCTTGTTCTTTTTAAGCCCCTTCAGCTTTACCTCATCAATGCTCTTTATGCTAATGTCATTAATTTTCCCGCATCCTGTTAAGAGTAAAAAGGCTATGGGGATGAGTAAGCTGATGACCTTTGAAAAATATCTGCCGTTCATAATTTTTGGTTTCAATGGTAAAGAATAACAGGTTATGAGCATGCTTGCAAGCCCGATGCCAAGGTATGATAAATAGGATTAAGGGAATTTATTTTAATTCTTTTTAGCTCTCAACGTTCAATCAGCCGATAATCGTTCGGGTTGCTTCAACTCTCCTTCTCCATGGCGCTGAGCAGCTCCTCTGTCATCTCAATGTTGTGGTACACATTCTGCACATCGTCATTGTCCTCAAACTCCTCAATCAGCTTAAGGACTTTCATGGCTGCTTGCACATCCATACGCTTGTAATCGTTGGGGATGCGTTGTAACCCGGCATTCTCTGCAACAATGCCCAGCTCATCCAGCTTTTTCTGCATCTTTCCGAAATCCTCCATGGCAGTGTACACCTCAAAGATGTCGTCATTAACCTCAATCTCCTCGGCTCCTGCATCGATCAGCTCAAGTTCGAGCTCATCCTGCTCAAAATTACCCTTGCTAAAGGTGAACACCCCCTTTCGTTCGAACAGGTAGCTGAGCGAACCGTTGGTTCCCAATGTACCACCCCGCTTGGTAAAAATTGAACGAATGGCGCTAACCGTGCGGTTGTTATTGTCGGTTAAACACTCAACGAAAATGGGGGCACCCTCGGGCCCATGCCCTTCAAACGTCATCTCTTGCAGGTCGGCACCTTCCTTATCCGCCTTGTTAATGGCCCTCTGGATATTCTCCTTGGGCATGTTTACTCCCTTGGCGTTGTTTATGGCAAGCCGTAAACGGGGGTTCCCATCCGGATCGGGCCCGCCTTCCTTAACGGCAATGGTTATTTCCTTGGTAATCCGGCTGAATGCTTTCGATCGTTTGGCATCTGCTGCCCCTTTTTTTCTTTTTATGGTTGACCATTTACTGTGTCCGGACATGGTGATGTAAAGTATTTTAAGTGATAGAAATGGATAAAACTGTTTTTTATTCTTGCAACATCAAAAGTAGCGATTTTTTTAGTTTTTTAAAAATTTTTACTACCGCTGAGGCAGAACCTCGGCAGGTGGATTCGAAAAAAATAATTGAATTACCTTTGCACAAATTTTAACTCATTGGCCAAATGCTTTTGGAACAAAATAGCGGGTCGGGCTATACGAACAGAACGCAGTCCAACGGAAGGGTTTATATAGAAACCTATGGTTGTCAGATGAACGTGAGCGATAGCGAAGTTGTTGCTTCCATACTACAGTCCAATGGCTACTCATTGACATCTAAGCTTGATGAGGCCGACGTGATCCTTGTGAATACATGCTCCATTAGGGACAATGCCGAGGAGAGGGTGTGGGGGCGGCTTGATGTTTTCCGTCAGTATAAAAGGCGGAACCCTTCGGTTATAGTTGGTGTGCTGGGGTGTATGGGCGAAAGGCTAAAGGACAGTTTTTTTGATAAAAAAAATCTGGTGGATATCGTTGCCGGCCCCGATGCCTACAGGGAATTACCGGTGTTGCTGAGATTGGCCGAAGAGGGGCAGAGTGGCATAAATGTATTGCTGTCGCGGGAGGAGACCTATGCCGACATCAGCCCTGTGCGGTTGGATAAGAACGGCGTTTCGGCCTTTGTTTCCATTATGCGAGGCTGTAATAACATGTGCTCGTATTGCGTGGTCCCGTACGTTCGGGGGGCTGAAAGAAGCCGCGATCCCGAAACCATAGTTCGTGAGGTGAAGGAGTTGATTGACGATGGCTACCGCGAGGTAACGCTGCTTGGGCAGAATGTTAACAGTTACCATTGGACTGTTGAAAACGGAGGTCTGGTCAGTTTCGCCAAACTTTTGGAGATGGTGGCAAAAATAAATCCAACGCTGCGCGTTCGCTATTCCACCTCGCATCCCAAAGATCTGTCGGACGAGGTTCTGCAGACCATGGCACGATTTGGTAATATTTGCAGCCATATCCACCTTCCTGTGCAGTCCGGATCATCGCGCATACTCAAGCTGATGAATAGGGGATATACCCGCGAATATTACATGGGCAGGGTAGAGGCCATCCGCCGGATTTTGCCCGATTGTGCCATATCTACCGATGTCATCGCCGGCTTTTGCTCCGAAACGGATGCTGATCACCGTGAAACCCTCTCCCTTATGCAGTGGGCAAACTTCGATTTTGCCTATATGTTTAAATACTCCGAGCGGCCCAATACAAAAGCTGCCCGCCGCCTGCCCGACGATGTTCCCGATGAAACGAAAGCCCGAAGGCTGACGGAGATAATTGCACTACAGGGCAAACTTTCGGAACAGAGTAAGAAAAAGGATGTGGGTAAAACCTTTGAAGTGTTGATAGAAGGGGTTTCAAAGAAATCGGATCAGCATTTTTATGGCCGTACTTCGCAGAATAAGGTAGTGGTTTTCCCAAAAGGCAATTCGGGGATAGGCGATTTTGTGAAGGTAGCCATATTAAAATCCACACCGGCTACCCTCATCGGCGAAATGGTTTTATAGCATTGTTCCGAAGAGTTTTTGCGGCTATAAGTTGTTGTCAGTTTGCTGTTAATCTACATTTTCCGTGCTTTTGCCACACATAATCCGGATGTTTGCCTATGTTTTTTGGCATTTGGTCAAAAAAAAATCTTGAATATATTGTCAAATAAATCAAATAATATTGTATATTTGTTGCACAGTACAATAAAACCAAACCATTAGACTATGAAAAGACTTTCGTATTTCCTTGTAGTTGCTGGGTTGTTTGCTTTTGTATCATGCAGTTCGCCAGCAGAAAAAAAGGTGGAAAAAGTTGAAGAGGCCACCGAAGAGGTAGTAGAGCAGGACACTGTAGCTGCCGATCAGGTGGAAGAAAATGTTGAGGAAGTTGTAGAATAATTCCCCTCGCATTCTCACCCTAAAACCTGAAACTTACAAAACAGCCTGATGCATCGGTGTATCGGGCTGTTTTGTTTTTGACTCATTCGAACTTGTTCGAACCTGTATTTTCCTGTTTTCTAATGGTGGAAGGCCATTTTAAAAAAGGGATAAGAAACACTATGAAAATATACTTGTTTTGCCATCAAGCAGATACAGCAAATATAATCACCCTTTGATAGCCTTTAATACATTTTTTTATATATTAGCTAACAGCAAATAGGGATGTCCCCAGTCAGACCTATCCGCCTATTTTGGGGTGTATAGGGATGAAAAAGTCAGACCTATAAGCGAGTTAGCACTCACCCTAAAAACCGACACGACCGACAACAAACGGACAGAAAAAGGAAAGGCAAAATACCAACGCTTCGCAAAATTAAAAGAGGTGTTTTGCCAACGCAATTTCCGACACAAAAACACCACATTTAATTTTGCCCAACCGCACCCAAGCCCACCCACCACCCTGACAAATCAACAGAAAAGACACAATATTTTGAGATATTTATACAAAATTGACTACTTTTGCAACTTTAACAAAGACAAAACCAATGAACAGGATTAAAGAAGTCTTGGAAACTAAAGGAATAAAGCAGACTTGGTTGGCTGAACAACTAGGTAAAAGTTATAATATGGTAAATGCTTATGTACAAAACAGACAGCAACCACGATTAGAAGACTTATACAGAATTGCTGAAATATTGGGAGTAGATGTAAAAGAATTAATTAGAAGCAAAACTGAAATAAAATGAACAAAAATATTGAATATAAAAATGATGATTTTACAATAAATGTTGTTGAAGAGCCTCAAATTTATTTATTTGATGAAGTTTCTGAACACGATAATAAAATTGATATAAATAATTGTATCAATAAAGAAAAAATAAGAGTTTTTGAAGCATTCGCTGGTTATGGTGGTGCTTCTTTTGGATTAAAAAATGCAAAAATAAATTATGAAGTAATTGGTTATTCTGAAATAGACAAAAATGCTATAGAAATCTTTGAATATAACTTCCGTGATGTAAAAAATTTTGGAGACATTACTAAAATTAAAGAAAATGAATTGCCCGATTTTGATTTATTCACTGGAGGTTTTCCCTGTCAACCATTTTCAACCGTTGGAAAGAGAGAAGGTGAATTGGATATAAGAGGTACTCTGTTTCAGGATATTATCAGAATTTGCAAAAAGAAAAGACCACAATATATTTTACTTGAAAATGTTAAAGGTCTCGCAGTAGGAAAGCTAAAACCAACATTTGAGAAAATATTAAGCGAGCTGAAGAAAATTGGATATAATGTTGAATATAGTATTCTTAATACTAAAGACTATGGCATTCCACAAAATAGAGAAAGGCTTTGGATATTTGGCTCATTAAAAAAATTTCCAAAAGATTTTATTTTTGAGCCACCTAAAATTGAGTTACAAAAAAAATTAAAAGATTTTCTTGATGAAAATCCTCCTGAGGATTTGTATCGTTCAAAATCACAAATTGATAGAATTAAAGAATTACATAGCGTTGACAAATTCGATGTAGTTGAGCCATTATGTTACGATTATTATAATCGTAAACTAAAAACTGATGGTATTTGTATGACAGTTACAC
>Ga0255340_1000218_pt1 | contig 101014 bp, 84 predicted proteins | sample wastewater_treat_7_FD_192417 | JGI IMG/M metagenome (GOLD analysis project Ga0255340, IMG submission 192417) | Wastewater microbial communities from Lulu Island WWTP, Vancouver, Canada - plant10 | ecosystem: Engineered > WWTP > Wastewater > Unclassified | place: Canada: Vancouver, British...
AGGTCGGTGGGGAGAGTGGTTTCGAGGCCTTCGGCGACGCGAGAGAGGGCAGAGTGGGCATTTTGGAGGGCTTCAAAATGTCGCAAGTTTGTTACAAGCACTGAGTTACTGTTAGTTGCACTGATCGAGCAGATTGAGTGCAGAGTTTTCTTTAGTGAGTCGAGTCCGAGCCTTTTTCCTGCAGAAATAGGGATAATTGCAGTAGGGGAGAGGCCTGCAGAGGTACAATATTCCTTCACATTTTCCATATATTTGCTTAGAATCGCGTCAATATCATCGATTCCTATAGCGTATTTGGACGACATTTCATTTTTACCCGATATTTCATTTTCTATTGCATCTTCGCCCAATATTGTATCTCCACCTGATATTGCATTTTCGCCCGATAATGTATCATTTACCAATATTTCATCGTCTCCAAATATGGCTTCCTTTCCGGTGCCCGATTTCGACAAATCAAGTACAAGGTCACATTTATTGATGAGTACAATAACCTTTTGTTGAAATTGATCTACCTTTAAAGTGAGGGTATAGATTGAGTCATCGAAATTGTCCGGACGGGTGGCATCCAGCATCAGCAGTATTACGGAAGCCTGTCGAATCTTTTCAAAAGTGCGTTCAATGCCGATATTTTCGAGAGTTTCGTGAGTTTTTCGGATTCCGGCAGTGTCGATAAATCTGAAGAGAGTGCCGTCAATATTGACAGTATCTTCGATAAAATCACGAGTTGTGCCGTGGATGGGGGAGACGATTGCCCTTTCTTCACCCAAAATCGCATTCAGAAGGGTACTTTTACCGGTATTGGTTGCACCTGCAATAGCTACCGGGATGCCATTTTTAATAACATTTCCGAGTTTGAAGCCAGCCATAAGTTCGCCTATCTGTGCCAATGCTTCATCGAGCAACAGACGGAGATGTGAACGGTCTGCAAATTCCACCTCTTCTTCGCTGAAATCGAGCTCAAGTTCCATCAGAGCCACTATCTCCAGTAAACGGGCACGCATAGAGGAGAGTTCGGCAGAGAATCCGCCTCTCATTTGTGAGATCGCAACCCGATGTGCACTTGCCGTCTCGGAGACAATCAGGTCAGCCACAGCTTCAGACTGCGCAAGGTCCATCTTGCCGTTGAGAAAGGCTCTTTGAGTAAATTCTCCCGCTAACGCCATTCTGGAGCCGTTTTTCACCAGTAGGGAGAGGATTTCCTTTATAATATAAGGGGAGCAATGGCAGGAGATTTCGACGGAATCTTCTCCGGTGTAGGAGGCGGGGGAGCGGAAGATTGTTACAAGCACCTGGTCGACTATTCCTTCTTCATTGAAGATTGAACCATATCTTACACTATATCCCTCGGCATTCTTGAGGGAATCCTTTCTGCCACTCTTGAAGATTTTATCTGTTATCTCTAAAGACTTTGGGCCGCTAATCCTGATTACAGCTATTGCACCGCTACCTGAGGGGGTTGCTAGGGCGCATATCGTATCTTGTTCCATTGATTCGTTTGTTTTTGCAAAAATAGGTAAAATGAACATAATTCGGTCTGATTCAGATTCTTTGTTTGAGAATATCCAAATAATTTCCTATTTTTGAAATGAGAAAACTAATGATATGCAAAGTATCGCAGCCGATATTTTTCAGGCAGTAATTATTAATTACGACACTATTTGCAATGGTCTTAACAAACCCATTATGATGCAAGGTCTCTTCCTGGCGCTGTGTCATAAGGGTTTCATTACAGGCACTGCGAACTATGAGCACCTTCATTGTCAGCAAGGAGAACTTTTCATTATAATACCAAATACTGTTTTCGTCCTGCACTCAGTCAGCGAGGACTTTGTCGCCAAAGTGCTTTATGTCCCGCCAAGGCATATACCTGATATTGCTGTTTCCGCTCAGGATATAGATCTTGAGCGCATTCTTAAATTCAATATACTTACGCTTGATTCTCAACTTCAGGAGGACCTGCAGTATCTTCACACGGTTATTCTCCATCAACTGGAAAAACCGATGACCGTATACAGACGCAAACTCATGCTGGCTATGATCAATTCATACATTTTTATCATCCTCGGGAATGTTCGAGGCGGCAGCAGTGAGCAAAGTCTCTCAAGCAAAGAAAAAATAACCAGAAATTTCTTCATATTGCTCCTAAACGAGTACAGGTCGCATAGAGATGTTGATTATTATGCAAAACAGCTCTTTATCTCCAGTAAATACCTATCCAAAGTGATAAAAGAGACCAGTAAGTTCTCCGCACAGGAGTGGATCAACAGAACTGTGCTTATAGAGGCCAAAAGGCTCCTGGTAAACACAAATCTTGACATAATGCAGATAGCGGAGAAATTGGGTTACTCGTCGCCATCTACTTTTTCACGCTTCTTTAAAAACTCCACAGGAACCACTCCGGTTGAATTCAGAAAGCAGCACTCATCTTAAGTGGGAGAGGAGTAATTTCCTGTAGACGCATAGAATGAATAAATAGGATTCTGTTTTTTTGATTTCAGAATCCTATTTAACATAATATAACTTGTGTTAAAATTGGGTTAGTTGTTTTCCCTGCGATTCAACTGTCGAATTATCCTGCGAATAATGGCATCTATTGATGCGTCAGGTTCGATAATATTGTAATTCTCCCAGAAATCATCATCCTGGAAATCCTTGACCTTTTCAGAAAGCATATCTTTGTAACGTATGCGTTTTTCCGGATCGATTTTAAAATCTCCAACCTTGTGGTCAGTCACAGCCATTTCAGAAAGTACTGAGTAGTAAGTGCGGAAAATTGCACCTTTTCGTCTTGTTGAGAATTTTACTTCGAGGCGTGCATAATCATAGTACCACAGGCCGTCATATTCTTTAAAGTTGACTATATACGTTGCCTGTTCTACATCAACTCTTAAATTAGCCGGCTTTCTCGGTACAAAAATACTACCTGCATCCTTACGGCCTTCCACATTCATTGCGAACTCTATACGGCCTATAGCCAGCGATTCGGATTCTATAAACATACGACCTCTATATAAAATCGATGCATCCGGATCATCTGTTTTCTGGTCAAATTCTACTACGTAGAAAAACTTGTCATCAATTATGGTTGACTGCCCCATTTTGAAATTGTAGTAGTAGTCAACAGCGTCATAATAAACTCCTGCAAAGGGTCTTTTAACCAGGTCCACATAGAGTGCCGACATTATACCGCCCTGATAATGAATGAATAATGTATCACTGGAGTTATAGTTGACACTACCGCGACCCTTGTAAACGGCCGCCTTGTCCATCGAAGAAAAATCCTTGTATGCTGCCTTTTCAATATCTATAATAGCCTCATTTAGAGATAGATACCTGTTACTGCCCTTTTTGACCATCTCACGGTAGAAGGCCGTCATTCCGACATCTTTCTGTGGATAATTGTTCTTGATATTGCTATACGCCTCATAAAACAGAGAGCGTGGATCATATCCGCGAATTGTGACCGGATCGAGAGACAAAGGAACAGCCTTCATGCTGATTATCAATGGTTTCGAGTCAGTGGAGCCGGTAAAATCCGACACTCTTAGCGTAGTCGACAAATATCCGAGGTAACTGGTTGTAATAGTACGTTCACCTGAAATATCCAAGGGCAGTTTCAATGAGAAAAAGCCTTCGGAATTGGTTACATTGGCAATATTGGTTCCGTCAAGATTGATGGAAGCGAAATAGAGGGGAACTCTTGTATCTACGTCGATTATTTTGCCGTATATGACAAAAAAATCATTTTGCTCTTTCTCATTCTCCGCATAAGCAAAGAAAGTTGTCATTGAAAGCAATGAGAGCATTAATATGGATAAATACCTTTTCATAACTTTGTAAATTGGAATATTTCAAATATAAAAATACGAAATCCGTTTTATTCTGCAAAAGATTCTTAATATCTTTGCCATTCGCAAAAAGTTTACCAGATGGCAAGAAAGAAAAAACCACTGTTTCAGAATATTACAATTGAATCAATTGCTGCCGAAGGCAAAGCACTGGCTCATATTGATGGCAAAGTGCTGTTTGTGCCTCAGGCTATACCCGGAGACGTGGTGGATGTGCAGGTATCCCGTATTAGGCGAGGTTATATGGAGGGAAATGTCACACGCCTGATAACCCCCTCTCCGCATCGCAAAGAACCATTCTGCTGCCATTTTGGCAGGTGTGGGGGCTGTAAATGGCAGGCACTCCCCTACTCCATGCAACTGCAGTACAAGCAGCAGCAGGTAGAAGATCAACTTTTGAGAATAGGTCGACTCGATTTGCCGGGGATTTCACCTATCCTTGGGGCAGAGAAAACCATCGAATACCGTAATAAACTCGAATATACCTTCTCCAACCGCAGATGGATTCTGTCAGAGGAGGAACCTGAATCACTCTCTGAAAAGGATCGTTGTGGAGTGGGATTCCATATCGGCGCGATGTTTGATAAAGTGCTTGACATCACCAAATGTCACCTGCAGCGCGAACCAACGAACGAACTGCGCCTCTTCGTGCGTGAATATGCTTTGAATCATAATTTGAGTTTCTTTGACCTCCGTGCGCAGCAAGGATTTATGCGTACTATGATTGTAAGGACCACATCGGCCGGAGAACTCATGGTAATCATCGTTTTCGGCAAAGATGCTGAGGAGAGTGCCGATCTCGAAGCAACAGACAAGCGTAATGCTCTACTGGATGCTATTTTACAAGCATTTCCGGAGATCAACTCGCTCTATTATGTGATTAACCCTAAGGGGAATGACACCATAAATGACCTTGACTGCATTCTTTATAAAGGTGAAGATGCCATTTATGAGAAGATGGAATCACTTCGTTTCAAAATAGGCCCTAAATCCTTTTACCAGACCAACTCGGAGCAAGCATACCGCTTATACTCGGTAGTTAGAGAGTATGTGCGTGAAGCCATCTCAGAGATACCTAAGAGCTACAAACCCGTTATTTACGATCTATATACAGGTACAGGTACGATAGCTCTCTTCCTCTCCCCTGTGGCATCAAAAGTGGTTGGAATTGAGTACGTACCCGAAGCAATTGAGGATGCAAAAATAAATGCAGAGATCAATTCCATAGAGAATGCCTCCTTTTTCGCAGGTGATATGAAAGATATCCTCAATTCTGATTTTATCTTGAAAAACGGTGCTCCTGACATAGTGGTGCTGGATCCACCCAGAGCAGGCATTCATCCGGATGTAGCTCAAGTACTTCTTGAGGCCTCTCCCAAAGTCATTATCTATGTCAGTTGCAACCCCGCTACACAGGCGCGTGACCTTGGGCTACTATCACATAGTTATAGAATCTCCGCAGTACAGCCTATAGATATGTTTCCCCACACCCATCATGTGGAGAATGTAGTTAGTCTCACCCTAATTGAGGGAGAGATTCGATAAGACAAGAATTATTTCTTCAATATTCCGCCAAGAATACCTTTGGCAGCTCCGAGAATACCGCTTCCGGACCCTGATTTGTCCCCTTTGAGCGCAAGAAGGATGTCGTTGAGATCCACATCTCCGTCACCGTCCTTATCTTTGATAATGCCTGAAAGTTTGCTCATTACCACGGGAATAAGTGACATCAGAGCGGAGTTAGTATTGCTGCCCAGGTTCAACTTGCTGAGTATATTACCCGTGAAAAGTTTGCCTGCCAGTGCGGTAATGGGACTTGAAGCCGCCTCAGCCTTGCCTGTGAGCAAAGACTTTATGCTTTCGATGCCACTTGGTTTTGCTGCCGTCTGGGTAAGACTGCCAAGGATTGAGTCGGAAAGGCCTCCGATTACCTGTTCCTTGAGATTTGAAGGAACGTTAACGTTACCGGCTACATTTTTTACCTGTTGCGCAATTAGATCTTTAATGGATGACATAATAGTATTGTATAATTTGTAGTAATGATCAATTATATTTTTCAACATCGGAACTGCGCTGGTATACCCTCAGACCAAACTGGGGAGTTACTGAAAGCGCATGCTCCATAATCTCCGACTGAATGCTTTCATATTCTGCCCAAACAGTAGTATTGGAAAAGAAATAGATCTCCAAAGGAAGGCCCTGGGCGCCAGGCTGCAACTCTCTGACGAGTAATGTGAGTTCCGGATTCACTTGCGAATGGCCACGGAGATATTGCTCCAGGTAATTTCGGAATACCTTAAGATTGACCGTATCTTCAGGAGCATCAGCTTCAATCCATCCTTTTGAAATGAAGTCCGCTCTTTGTTGCTCCGAGAGGAATCCTACCGAACGCATATCAATTGGAATATCTCTCTTGACACGTCTCGCACCGGCTTCTTTCATTCCTCGCCAATTTTGAAAAGAATCACTGACAAGTGCATAAGGTGGAATTGTAGTGATGGTTTTGTCAAAGTTCTGTACCTTTACAGTTGTTAGCGTAACCTCAATCACATCACCGTCGGCACCATACTTGGGCATTGTAATCCAGTCCCCGGGACGGAGCATATCGTTGGCTGAAAGTTGTATACCTGCCACAAGGCCTACAATCGTGTCCTTGAAAACAAGCATAAGCACTGCTGCAGAGGCACCAAGTGCAGCGAGGATGGTTCCCGGATTCTTATTGATCAAGATACTTGTGATTACAATCAGACCGATGCAGACCACTATGATCTTGAACATCTGAATAAAACCCTTCAAAGGGTGCTGCTGTGCGACATCCTTAGCACTGAGATAAGTATAGACTGCGTCAAAAAAGGAGCATATAAGGATTGTTATGGAAATTGTAAGCCATGCTAAGGCCACCCTTCTAAGAACTTCCAGAAGAACTGGAAATGCGTCAACAGCGTAAGGTATAAAGACCAATATTATTATGGGAGTCAAAGTCCTCACAAGATTCTTGAGAAACTTCTCATCAAATAAAATATCGTCAAATTTATTGCGGGTCTTCTTGACAAGACGCTTTGTAATCGGTATGATCACCCTGCGGCAGATCAGATTGACACAGAGGATGAGAAGCGTTACGGCAACAGCAAAAAAGAGCAGTTCCAATTCGTTGAGCAAACGCTCTCCTACTCCCCATTTTTCAAGTAAATTACGAAATACATAAAAGTCCATATCATCAATTATCTTATATTCACTCTGCAAAATTAAGAAAATATGCCGAATTTCTTAATTTTGCATGTTTTAATATTTGCAATATGGAGATACGACAAATAGAAGTTGTTGCCGCAGTCATCTATGACGGGACAAAGATATTGGCTACCCAACGCGGTAGTGGAAATATGGCCGGCAAATGGGAATTTCCCGGGGGAAAAATTGAGACAGGTGAAACTCATCAACAAGCTCTCAAACGGGAAATAATGGAGGAACTGGGGATTATAATATCGACGGACTCATTTCTGCTTACGATAGAGTATGACTATCCTGATTTTCATCTTGTGATGCATTGTTACAAATGCGGAATTTTGTTTGGAGCTCCGCGTCTTCTGACACATAGTTCCGCAAAGTGGATAAGCCCTCAGGAACTGGATAATATTGACTGGCTCCCCGCTGACATACAAGTTGTAGATTATCTGAAAAAGCAACTGTTGTAAGAGCTAAAAGTGTATCTTTGTGACTGATTTTCGATATTAATGCTTAATATACCTATAGAATGAAACAGGACATGATTGTAATCCTTGACCTTGGCAGTCACGAAAATACGGTGTTGGCCAGGGCTATCCGTACAATGGGAGTTTACAGTGAGATTTACCCGCACGACATCACGGCAAATGAACTGAAGGCGCTCCCGAATGTAAAAGGCATAATCATAAACGGAGGCCCAAATAATGTCATAGATGGAGTAACGATTGATGTCCTGCCGGAGATATATGAAGCGGGTTTCCCCGTCATAGCAGCCGGACACGACAAGGCCCTATGCAATATAAAGCTTGGTGAATTTGCTTCCGACGACTCGGCCGTAACAAATGCCCTAAAGGATTTTGTTTTTGAGACCTGCAAAGCCACAGCCAATTGGAATATGTCCAACTTTGTGACAGACCAGGTTGAACTGGTACGCAGACAGGTAGGTGACCGCAAAGTATTGCTTGCACTTTCAGGCGGAGTTGACAGTTCCGTTGTTGCCGCACTTCTTTTGAAAGCCATCGGTGACCGTCTTGTGTGCGTACATGTCAATAACGGCCTTATGAGAAAAAACGAGTCTGAGAATGTAGTGGAACTCTTCCGCAACCGTCTCGGAGCAAATCTCATCTATGTCGATGCCACTGAGAGATTTCTTTCAAAACTGGAAAACGTTGCAGATCCGGAGCAAAAAAGAAAGATTATCGGTGGTGAGTTTATAAGGATATTCGAGGAAGAGGCTCGCAAACTTAAAGGAATAGAATTCCTGGCTCAGGGTACAATTTATCCGGATATCATTGAATCAGGTACCAAGACTGCAAAATGCGTCAAATCACATCACAATGTGGGTGGTCTTCCGGATGACCTGCAATTCGAACTCGTGGAGCCCCTCAAACATTTATTCAAAGATGAGGTACGCGCCTGCGGCCTTGAGCTGGGTCTTCCTCATGAAATGGTCTTCCGTCAGCCTTTTCCGGGTCCCGGCCTGGGAGTACGCTGTCTTGGGGCCATTACACGCGATCGTCTTGATGCAGTTCGCGAGTCTGATGCAATCCTGCGTGAAGAGTTTGCAAGGGCGGGTCTCGACAAGAAAGTATGGCAATATTTCACACTCGTGCCCGATTTTAAATCGGTCGGTGTACGCGATAATGCCCGTTCCTTTGACTGGCCGGTGATTATACGTGCAGTCAACACTATTGATGCCATGACTGCCACCATTGAGCCGCTTGACTGGGAATTTCTGAAGCATGTAACAGAGCGCATTCTCAAAGAGGTGCCTCATGTAAATAGAGTTTGCTACGATATTTCACCTAAACCCTCCGCCACTATCGAGTGGGAATAAGCATTTTCTTATGAAAAAGGAAGAAATTATCAGATTTGCGATGGAAGCTCACAGGATGAGCTGCCTCTTTCTTAACGGTAACCTTTGTATGACAGGTGCGCGCGAGGCGCGCCCGTGTGACCGCGGATGTTCCTATATGCTTGACTTTGAAACACGTTTGCGAGACCTTTGCCAGCCCCGTATCGATTTCGGAGAATAAATCCTCTCCCCTATCTTTTATTGTACATCTCCTCGTAATAGCGTTCGTAGTCACCTGAGGTAATTCTGTCCATCCATTCCTGATTGTCCAGATACCAGCGTACAGTCCGTTCTATGCCCTCTTCAAACTGAAGAGATGGTTCCCATCCCAGTTCCTTTTGTAGTTTCCTGGAATCTATGGCGTAACGCAAATCGTGACCTGCACGGTCTTTGACGAATGTAATAAGGTCTAGCGAATATCCTTCGGGATTGCCCAGCAGACGATCCACTGTTGCGATTATGACCTTTATCAGGTCGATGTTTTTCCACTCGTTGAATCCGCCGATATTGTAGGTTTCTCCCACCTTTCCGCTGTGGAAAATAGTGTCAATGGCCCTGGCATGATCCTCCACATAGAGCCAGTCGCGTACATTCTCACCCTTACCATATACGGGAAGCGGTTTTCGCTTGCGGATATTGTTGATGAAGAGCGGAATAAGCTTTTCAGGGAACTGATAAGGCCCGTAATTGTTGGAACAATTGGTAACTATGGTAGGCATACCGTAGGTGTCGTGAAAGGCTCTTACGAAATGGTCCGACGCAGCCTTGGCTGCCGAATAGGGCGAATGTGGATCGTAAGGAGTGCTTTCGAGGAAGAATTCGGTGCCGAATGCAAGATTGTGTCCCGAAGGAGATGCCATGTCGGCAAAGGGAGACTTTATTCCTTCAGGATGATTTATTTCAAGGTCACCATATACCTCGTCTGTAGAGATATGGTAAAAGCGCTTGCCCTCATATCTCTCCGGAAGTGACTCCCAGCACATTCTGGCCGCCTGAAGCAGCGAGAGAGTGCCCATTACATTGGTGCGGGCAAAGGTAAAGGGATCTTTTATTGAACGGTCCACGTGAGATTCGGCAGCAAGGTGGATGATGCCGTCAACCTTTTCCTCCCACATAAGGGCACACATTGCATCGAAATCGCAGATATCTGCACGCACAAAACGATAGTTGGAAGCATTTTCAATATCCTCGAGATTGGCCAGATTACCCGCATAAGTGAGTTTGTCCACATTAATAATCCTATAATCGGGATATTTGTTCACAAATAGGCGTACCACGTGCGACCCTATAAATCCGGCTCCACCGGTTATGATGATGCTTTGCATATTGTTATTATCTCTTACTGTCTATTACCTTTAGCAGATATTGCCCGTATTGGTTACGGATCATCGGTTGGGCTATTTCGCGCATTTTTTCTTCTGAAATCCAGCCTTTGTTGTAGGCAATGCTCTCAAGACAGGCTATTTTGAGCCCCTGACGCTTTTCAATGACCTCCACGAATGTGGATGCTTCGCTCAGGGAATCGTGTGTGCCCGTATCAAGCCAGGCAAATCCCCGTCCAAGAGTCTGTACCTTGAGTTCTCCCTCTTGGAGAAAGTGCTGGTTGACACTTGTTATCTCAATTTCACCACGTGCGGAAGGTTTTACATTCTTTGCAACTTTCACCACTTTGTTTGGATAAAAATAGAGTCCTACAACCGCATAGTTGGATTTGGGATTTGCAGGTTTTTCCTCGATGGAGAGACAGTTGCCCTCTGCGTCAAATTCAGCTACACCATATCGCTGGGGATCGGCTACCCAATATCCGAAGACTGTAGCTTTGGAATCCTCTTCAGCCGTACGTACTGCCTCTTTCAACAATCCGGTGAACCCGGCTCCGTGGAAGATGTTGTCACCGAGAACAAGGCAGACACAATCCTTGCCCACAAACTTCTCTCCTATTATGAATGCTTGCGCAATACCGTCAGGTGATGGCTGTTCCGCATATTCAAAACGCACTCCGAAGTCGCTACCGTCGCCAAGAAGACGTTTAAAACCCTGAAGATCCTGAGGAGTCGAGATAATCAGAATATCTCGGATTCCTGCGAGCATCAGCACTGATATCGGGTAATAGATCATCGGCTTGTCATAGATGGGGAGCATCTGTTTGCTCACCCCTTTCGTTATGGGATAAAGGCGTGTGCCGCTGCCGCCTGCGAGTACGATTCCTTTCATAATTTATTAAAAATGTCTACAAATGTAGTAACAATAGGTGAAGAAAACAATTTGTATAGCCAAAAATCAGGCTATAGAAAGAGGTTAAAATTGATTACCTTTGTATTTTAAGAGATACCCCAAAGAGATGAAAAGATATATGATATTTCCACTTTTGCTGGCTTTGTTGTCGCTTACTACACAACTGGGAGCCACTACAGACACGCTAACAGTTGCTTTGGTGGGCGACATCATGCTTGGTAACACATATCCAACCAAACGCCTTCCCTCTAACGGCGGAAACAATCTTTTTGACCATACGGGACATATCTTGCGCGGGGCTGACATTGCGGCAGGTAACCTTGAAGGGGCGATGTGCATTGGCGGCACCTGTACCAAAAGCCTCTCAAATAACCGCTCTTATGCATTCAAAATGCCTCCGGAATACCGTAGACATCTCTCAGATGCCGGCTTTGACTTTATGTGCCTTGCCAACAACCATATTAATGATTTCTCTGCGGCAGGAAGAGCCGAGACCATGGCTAATCTTGACAAGGCCGGTATAGGATATGCCGGTTTGCCTGAATGCAGGAGCGCATTTAAAGAGATAAAGGGAATAAGATTCGGATTTTGTGCCCTCGGGTACAATTCCTATGTGCTCAAACATACAAATGAGACCTTTGTGCGCACGATTATCGAAGAGGTAAAGGCCAATTGCGACATACTTATCGTTTCATTCCACGGAGGTGATGAAGGAGGCCACTGCAATCCTCTCCCTTACGGTAAAGAATACTATCACGGAGAATATCGGGGTGACCTTAGAAACTTCGCACATCTGTGTGTTGATCTTGGTGCTGACATCGTATTCGGCCACGGGCCGCACGTAACACGTGCTATAGAGGGCTACAAGGGCCGAATCATAGCTTACAGTCTGGGCAACTTCTGCACCACCACCGGTATGAATGTCACCGGCAACAAAGGCCACTCTCCTATCCTTGAGGTGCAAGTTGACCGCAACGGGGTACTTCTCGGAGGGAAAATTCACTCTTTCAAGATGAAATTCGGAGCAGGTCCTGAGCCTGACCCAACCAATTCAGTGGCACAACTGATGAAAAAACTTTCCGAAAGTGACATTAAAAACAATCTTATCCGCATTCTTGACGACGGAACCCTCGTTGTAACCCCATTTAAGGAAGATTCTACGTCAGATCCCACTGCCGACTCGGAATGGATAGGTTCCGCCTACCCTACAAAGGAGTTTCTTACAGGCAGACATATTTACGGTAACGACACAAATTTTGTCAACATTCCCTCTGAATACACCGGGCTGAGCAAAGATAACTCCTATATACAGAAAAGTGTGCTGGCAGCCTTTGAGCGGATGTATGCCGACGCAAAGGCTGATGGAATCACATTACGGGTAACATCTGCTTCCCGCAACTTCAACACACAGAAATATATCTGGGAGAGCAAAATCAAAGAGTATACGGAGAAATATCCCGACCGCATCGAGTGCGCCAAAAGGGTACTCAAATACATCTCTCTCCCCGGTACTTCACGCCATCATTGGGGTACGGATCTGGACTTTATATCCAAAAGACCCTCATATTGGGACTCTGCACAGGGGAAAAAGGCATACACATGGCTTGAGGCCAATGCACACAAATATGGATTCTTCCAGCCATTCGGCGAAGGACGCACTTCCGGACACGGTGAGGAAAAGTGGCACTGGAGCTATTATCCCCTTTCCGACCTCTATTTGAAAGAATATCTCAAGTTGGTTACAACATCCGATATCAAGGGATTCAAATCAGATTTCTCCGCTGAAAAATTCAGCGTTATAAGCGATTATGTCCAGGCGATATCGGCTCACGGGGAGAAAAGCGATAAATGAAAAGGGTCGCAGCAATATCACTTCTGATCCTTGTGAAGTTACTTTCGAGTGAATACGTGGGTTTTTATTGCTCAAACGCGCAAGAAAAGAACGATTCTATCGTTCCGCCATTTGCACGACCGGCGGACTCGGTGTGGGTTTCCTCATCGGAGTTGGCCGACAGGATAATAGATGATGCATATTCCTTCTTGGGCACACCATACCGATATGGTGCCAATGGCCCAAAAGCCTTTGATTGTTCGGGATTTACCCGCTATATCTACCGCCACTACGGCTATGAGCTCGGGCGCTCGGCAAAAGGTCAAGCGAGTGATGGACGTGCTGTAGAGGGAGATATCAGTGCTCTTCAGAAAGGTGATCTTGTTATCTTCGGAAGCAAAGGCAACACTCGCATAGGGCATGTTGGGATGGTAGTCGATACGGCTCCCGACGGCTCAACTTTTCGCTTCATCCATGCCTCAAGCGAAGGGGTCAATATCACCGATTTTTCAACATCAACCTACTATAAACAACGCTTCAAAGGTGCCAGGCGCATTCTGCCGGACTTCAATAAAGCACTTAATTCCCTTAATGCAGTAAAGGCGCATGCTATTGACTCCCTGAAAAAAGTGGTGGCTCCACCACCTCCGGATACCCTCCAACTTAAAAAGGGTGATATGCGCATAATACTTCTCTCAGATAGCACCTGGATCTGCACCTCTCAGGACGGCACTATATCCGGACAAAGCGATTTGGGGACCATTGTTCTTTCTCCAAACGGGACATGGCATAGTGTTCCGGCCTCCAGCATACTGATACCCTCTATTTCTCTATCAGAAATAAAGCAAAATGCAAACGGTAATAGCACTACTTCAGTTAGTAACCCTACTGAAGCTAAATATCATAAGGTTGTCTCCGGTGATACATTATCAGGCATAGCCATAAAATATGGCACCAGCGTGAACACTCTATGTTCTTTAAACGGAATTTCTCGGAACTCCACTCTCCGTATCGGACAAAAGATCCGGATACGATGAGAAACAATTCTATATATCATTCACTATGGCAAAACAAAGCTCAATAGTTGTTGCACTGGCGCTGACTCTGCTCTCAGCGAGTTGTCAAAAATGGGATATCGCCAGAATCACTGAACCTGGAGTAAGTCTTGAACTTGCTGATTTAAGGAAAAATACAATAACCAATCTCAACTATGACTTGAGATTTGAGATTTCGGAGAGTATAGATGATAGTATTCCGTCGGAAATCCTTATTTCATTTGATTTCAAAAGAGTGGGTGACTATCCTTTTATAGTTGATTTCAAGGAGAAACCCGAAATGATCAATTCAGTGGAAATAAATGAGGATAGTAGCGATTATTTATTTGAAAATGAACATATTATCATACCCTCTTCTCTTCTTCAGGAAGGTCGGAACAGCATAAGAATCATATTTTACGCAGGTAAACAATCACTCAATAGAAGAGACGACTTTATGTATACCCTGTTGGTACCTGACAGGGCTAGGACACTTTTTCCCTGTTTTGACCAACCGGACATAAAAGCATCCTATATTCTAACTCTCTCAGTACCAGATAAATGGAAAGTAGTAGCCAATAGCCCTCTAAACAAAAGTGTTACAAATACTGATAATCAAACAATTACATATTTTTTCCGCCCTACAGAGCCTCTGAGCACATATCTCTTCTCTTTTGTTGCAGGCGAATTCGAAAAGGCTGAGAAAACCGATGATTCAGGCCGTACAATCGGACTGTACCATAGAGAAACCGACCCTTACAAACTTTCCCAGATTGATGAAATACTGGACGAGGTCTTTTACTCTCTGGAATGGCTTGAAGAATATACAGCTATCCCCTATCCTTTTGCAAAATATGACTGTATAGTCCTGCCCGGATTCCAATATGGCGGCATGGAACATACGGGAGCCACCCTTTATAATGACCGCCGCATATTTCTTGAAAAGGGCGCAGGCATTTCGGAAAGGATGAACAGGTTCAGTCTGGTTGCGCACGAAACGGCCCATATGTGGTTCGGCGATTATGTGACAATGAAATGGTTTGACGATGTCTGGACAAAAGAGGTTTTTGCCAACTATTTTGCAGCATTGATCTCTGCCGACAAATATCCTGACGTGGATAATTCCTTCACATTTCTCGATTACGCATCTGCTGCATATACCGTTGACCGTACGGAAGGGGCAAATGCCATTAAACAGCCGCTTGCCAACCTGAAGGATGCCGGCCTTATTTATGGCAATATCATTTACAACAAAGCTCCTATTGTAATGGAGATGCTCTCAAGGAAAATGGATACTGAATCATTCAGGGCCGGTATTCGTGAATATCTCAAAGAGTATGCATACGGAAATGCCGATTGGGAGGGCCTTATAACCATTCTTGACAAATATACTGATGATAATCTATCTGCGTGGAGCCATAATTGGGTTAACAAGCCCGGAATGCCTCACTATAAAGTGGATTCTCTTTCACAACTTGACCTGAAAGGGCTTAATTACGGCTTCTACGTGCTCCCAGAGGAGCTTTCGGCTACTTTAATGAATAATGTTGTAGAAGAGCACTTAACACCCTCTGAAAAGGCCTCTGCGCTCGTTATTCTCTATGAAAACTATTTAAACGAGAGGATTTCCGGATTTGATTACACTTTATTCTTGCTTGATTGCCTCGAATCGTTATCAAAAGAGGATTCTTCACAGAGCACACTGGTATTCAGGCGTGCGCTCTCTCAACTGGGGACAATTCTCTGGAAAGAGAACAACCTTCAGCAAACCGAATGGGAAGGACGTTTGACAAAACTTATCTCTCAATCACAATCCGAAAGCTGTCGTAGAGCCGCATTCAGCGCACTACTGAATGCTCCCCACTCTCAGTCCACTACTGAGTTGTTTCTCGCTGCCTTTATGATACCGGAAAGTTTCATAAGTTTTGAACTCACTAATGCTGACCTCATCAGTCTTTGCCAGCAACTTGCGGTCAGAAAAGAAGAGATAGCACCACAACTGATTGCAAAACAAAGGGAACGCCTCTCCCACCCCGATCTTATTGCTCAATTTGACTATATAGCACCGGCACTCGCCTCTTCACCCGAAGCCCGTTTGGTGTGTTTCCAGTCACTTTTAAATGCAGAAAATCGCGAAGTTGAGCCCTGGACCTTAACAGTGTTGCGTCTTCTCAATCATCCGCTTAGGCAACAAGAAGCGCTCTCCTATATTCGCCCCGCGCTGGAGATTTTGGAAGAAATACAGATTACCGGAGATATCTTCTTACCCACCAATTGGTGCTCAGCGCTGCTTGGAGGGCACCACTCGGAGGAGGCAAAAAGGGAGGTAGAACTATTCCTGGAGCAATATTCCAAAACTCTCAACCCTCTTCTTGTCCGGAAAATCCAACAGGCAGCCTATTATATTTAGAATCTCTGCTTCAATATAATAGACACCACGTTCAATAAAGATAGATATCGCACTTCACCCAAGAAATGAGCGATTATATTGTGAAATTTAACATAAAATAAGAAATAATTATGACTCCCGATTTTAAGATTCAATCCATCGGCCTGATGTCGGGCACCTCGCTTGACGGACTCGATGTCTGCTGCTGCACTTTTACACGTAAAAACGGAAAATGGGATTTCACGATAGACTGTGCTCGTGGATATGACTACCCTGAAGACATGAAACATATCCTTGGTACAGGCGCACAGCAGATGAGTGCGCTCGATTTTATCACTTTTCACAGTGCTTACGGGAAGTTTCTCGGAGAGAAGGTCAATCTATTTATGGAGGAATTCGGCGTAAGGCCTGATATCATTGCTTCACACGGCCATACGATATTCCACGAACCGCATAAGAAGGTTATGTACCAGATCGGTGACGGCGCTGTAATTGCCGCTGAGACCGGAATTCCTACCATATCGGATTTCCGCAGATTGGATATAATGTTGGGCGGTCAAGGGGCTCCGCTAGTGCCTATTGGCGACAGAATGCTCTTTTCAGACTATGATTATTGTCTCAATATCGGCGGTTTTTCCAATATTTCTTTTGAAAAAGAGGGTAAACGGGTGGCATTTGACATCAGTCCCGTCAATTATGTCTTCAATCGTTATACTCGCCAAATAGGCCTCGAATATGACAAGGATGGGAATATTGCACGCAGCGGAGAGATATGTCAGCCCCTACTCGAAGAGCTGAATGAACTTGAATTCTATCATAAAGAAGGTCCTAAATCACTCGGGCGCGAATGGGTTGAGGAACTCATATTCCCTATGATTGATCAATATGGTCTCTCATTGCCTGAAAGGCTGCGTACATTTTGCGAACATGCCGCATTCCAGGTCTCTCGTGTCACCTCATCGGGCAAGCGTTTACTCATTACCGGAGGCGGAGCCTTAAATAAATTCCTTGTAGAGCGAATTTCAGCCCTTACAGGCTGCGAAATAGTAATTCCCGACCCGATCATCATCGAATACAAAGAAGCCCTTATTTTCGCTCTTTTAGGAGCATTATATATGGCAGACCAGCCAAGCTGTCTCTCCTCCGTTACCGGAGCTTCACGCGACAACATCGGCGGAATGTTATTTAAGATATAGTATTGAAATTGAGCTCGGTATGACACCGGGCTTTTTCATTTTAGCCTCTTACCTATGCAACGTTTTTGCTACTTTTTGCATCTTATATATAAGTACTTGGTTTATTAGCAACAATATAGCACTATGAAGACGAGAATAGTCCTATTCGTGATGATTGCCACCCTACTTCTTGGGGCGGGTTGTGAAAAAATGCCGGCCGATATAAGAAATATTACTCTTTACAACCAGCCTTTAAGTGTTATAAAGCATTGTATTCAAGGCAAGTGGAAAGTTGTATATGGAAAAGGAGGATTTAATGCCATACAGTTGCATTATTGGGATGATTATTACATGGAATTCACAAAAAATAATCGTATTATTATTTCAATTGATGGGGTTATCGATTATGAAAATAGCAAAATAAGGTGGGATAAAGATTGTAATGGTTACACAGGATACAAAGAATGTGTTTATGTTGCAGAATTTATTAATAAATCGTTCCCTCTTGTAATTGATAAAATCCAGAACGATACATTAATTGTCCATGAACTTGGGTTAAACCCAATTTATTATCATCTGATTAAAACAAAATAACGAGATAAAACCAATATGCCCGCAAAGCTTGGGCGCTTTAACATTGTACAAAAAATAGAGCCTGGTAATTGTACCGGGCTCTATTTTTCTATTAATATTCCTTAGACTCTCCAAGGCTATTTTGCCATCTCTTTTTTGAGGCGTTCGGTGAGTAGCGGAACGACAGTATTAAGGTCGCATACGATACCCAGGTCAGCAACTGCAAAAATGGGAGCGAATTTGTCCTTGTTGACAGCAATGATGCATTCCGATTCCTCCATACCTGCGAGGTGTTGTATGGCCCCGGAGATACCGAGAGCGAAATAGACATCTGGACGTACGGTCTTACCTGTCTGTCCTACCTGACGGTCGTGAGGCATATTGCCTGCGTCAACCATTGCACGTGAAGATGAAACCTCTCCACCAACTACTTTAGCCAGTTCGCGAAGTTTGTCAAATCCGGCAACACAGCCCACTCCCCTACCACCTGAAACGAGGATTTTGGCTTCAGAGATATCTACGCTGCCTTTCTCCTCTTTTACGGTTTTAACAAGTTTCACGCTGAATTTTGATGAGTCGAACTTTGGAGCAAAATTTATAATTTCACCCTTGCGCGAAGCATCGGGAGTGCATTTCTGCATAACACCGGGACGTACGGTTGACATCTGTGGCCTGTGATCGGGACACATGATAGTGGCCATCAGGTTACCTCCGAATGCCGGACGTGTCATCTGAAATTCCTTCGTATCTTCCGATATCTCAAGTTTGGTACAGTCAGCAGTAAGACCTGTGCCAAGACGTGCCGCAACACGGGGAGCCAGGTCACGACCGATGGTTGTAGCGCCAAACAACATTATTGAAGGCTTATACTCCACAGAGACCTGATACATCGCCTGTGTATATTGTTCAGTAACATAATCCTTTAGATTGTCATGATCTACAACAATCACCGTGTCGGCTCCATACTCTACAAGTTTCTTTGCGGAAGCGGCAATACCCTTGCCGAGAAGCAATGCAAAGACTTTTTCGCCAAGATCAGCCGCAAGGTCACGGGCCTTGCCGATCAGTTCAAGAGCAACAGGTTGTACTACACCGTCTCTTTGCTCTGCAAAGACAAAAACATGTTTATATTGTGATTTATCCATTTTCAGTCAAATTTAACGGGTTAGATGATGATATGTTTCTCCTTAAGTTTACTTACAATCAGCTCTACTGCCTTTTCTGCATCAACTTCATGTATTACGCCCGGCTGCTTCAGCTCCTTTGCAAATGACTTGACAACCTTGGTCGGAGAGCCTTTCAGACCGAGTTTGGACTCATCAAGATCAACCTTGTCTGCACCCCAGACTTCAACTTCCTTATTGTAGGCGTCAACAATGCCGCCGACACTCATGTAGCGTGACTTGAAAGCCGGAGCAAGAACGGTGAGGAGACCTTTGCCATCAAATTGTAATAATTGATGCCCCTCTTCAGTCTGTTTCTTTACGGTAAAAGTTTTGCCGTCATATTCCAGACCTGCCACATAAGAAATCTGCGGAATATTGAGGTGCTCCGCCATTTCAGGGCCTACCTGAGCGGTGTCACCGTCGATAGCCTGACGACCTGTGATTATGAGATCCCATTTGAGAGTTCTTGCAGCACCGGCAAGGGCGTTGGAAGTGGCAAGCGTATCGGCACCTGCAAACTTGCGGTCTGTGAGGAGAATGGCTCTATCTGCACCCATCGCAAAAGCTTCACGAAGAATGAGATCGGCCTGAGGAGGACCCATCGTGATAACCGTCACCTCAGCACCAAACTTATCTTTGAAACGAAGGGCCAATTCGAGTCCGCCTTTGTCGTCCGGATTCATGATGGAAGGAACGCCTTCACGGACAAGGGTTTTTGTTACCGGATCTATCCTGATTTCCGTGGTATCAGGAACTTGTTTTATACATACCAATATCTTCATATCTATTCCTCCTATCATAATTTACCAAACAAATTGCCTGCGATTACCATACGCTGAACCTCGGATGTACCTTCATAGATCTCGGTGATCTTAGCGTCACGCATCATTCTCTCAACGGGATACTCACGGGTATAACCATAACCTCCGTGGAATTGAACTGCCTTTGTAGTAACCTCCATGGCAACTTCAGAAGCATAGAGTTTCGCCATAGCGGAATCGGCAGAGTAACTGATCCTGTCATTTTTGATGGCCTCATCCTTCTTGAATGCGGCGCTGCGAATCAGCAGACGTGCAGCTTCGATCTTTGTCTGCATGTCTGCCATCTGGAATTGTGTGTTCTGGAATTTTGCGATAGCGCGACCGAACTGCTTTCTCTCTTTTGTATATTTGACAGTCTCGTCCAAAGCACCTTGAGCGATACCAAGTGCCTGTGCGGCAATACCGATACGTCCTCCGTCAAGGGTTTTCATCGCAATTCTGAAGCCTCTGCCCACTTGTCCCAAGAGATTTCCCTTGGGAATACGGCAATTATCAAAGATCAGTTCAGCGGTGGCACTGCCTCTGATACCCATTTTAAGCTCTTTTTTACCCACACAGAATCCGGGAGTAGAGGCCTCTACGAGGAATGCCGAAATGCCTCTGTTGCCCTGAGATTTGTCAGTCATAGCTATAATCAAATAGAGCTCCGCATACCCTGCATTGGTAATAAATATTTTGTTGCCATTTAGCACCCATTCCTCCCCATCAAGAACAGCTGTAGTCTGCTGCGCTGAAGAATCGGTACCGGCATTGGGCTCTGTAAGTCCAAACGCACCTATCCACTCACCTGAAGCGAGTTTGGGCAAATACTTTTTCTTCTGCTCCTCCGTGCCGAATTCCAAAATCGGAACCATACAGAGAGAAGTGTGCGCGGAAACCACAACGCCTGTAGTTGCGCAGCAACGTGACAACTCTTCCACAGCAATGGAATACATGATGTTGTCACCACCCGCACCGCCATATTCTTTGGGTACCGGAATGCCGAAAATGCCGAGTTTGGCCATCTTCTTTACAGTCTCTTCAGGGAAACGCTCTTGCTCGTCGATCTCCGCTGCGAGAGGTTTGACCTCTTTCTCAGCGAACTCGTGAATCATCTGTCTGAAGAGTTCTTGAGTCTTTGTCAGATTAAAATTCATTTTGTATGTTTATGTTATTTACTTAGTACAGTTACGTAATATTATAGCTGTTCCCATACCGCCACCAATACAGAGTGATGCAAGACCGAGCTTCTTGCCGCTTGCTATCAATTCGTGAATGAGGGTTACGATAATACGGTTACCGGATGCTCCGATGGGATGGCCGAGAGCTATGGCACCACCGTTGATATTGGTGCGCTCATTGATCCACTCTCTTGTAACACCGTGCTCCTTGATAAGTTCACGGATAACACCGAGAGACTGAGCTGCAAATGCCTCATTAAGCTCTATCAGCTCCATATCCTGAAGTTTCTTACCTGCTTTCTTTAGGACGTGACGGATAGCGGGAACGGGACCGAGACCCATTACTGAGGGATCTACTCCACCCTGACCTGTTGCAACGATTTCAACCATAGGAGTAAGACCGAGTTCTTTTACCTTATCTTCGGAAGCGAGCATAACGAATGAGGCACCGTCATTTATGCCTGAAGCATTTCCGGCGGTTACCGTACCATCCTTCTTGAATGCAGGTCTCAGTTTTGCCATCCTTTCGGGAGTTGAAGTTCTGTTGGGATACTCGTCATCCTTGAAAATAATGGTCTCTTTTCTGGTCACGATTTCAACGGGAACGATTTCCTTAGCAAATACGCCGGAATCCACAGCCTTGATGGCTTTCTGCTGTGAAGCGAAACCGAATTCATCCTGCTCTTCGCGAGTGATTCCATATTTTTCCGCAACATTTTCGGCAGTAATACCCATGTGGTATTTATTGAAAGCATCTGTAAGACCATCACAAACCATATGGTCAACAGCCTGAAGGTCGCCCATCTTAGCTCCTGACCGGAGATTACCGCCGAGAATAAAACCGGCATTGGACATAACCTCGGTACCTCCGGCGATAACTATGTCGGCATCACCTACAAGAATGTCATTGTACCCATTCATAACTGCCTTCATACCGCTACCGCACACCATATTGATACCGTATGCGGGCACCTCCGCGGGAATGCCTGCCTTGATTGATGCCTGACGTATAACGCCCTGCAACTGACCTCCTGAAAGCACGTTACCACCTATTACCTCATCTACTTGTTCAGGTTTAATACCGGTCTCTTCTATAAGACTTTTAATGACAACTGCGCCCAGATCTCCGGGAGTGAACTCCCCTACTGAACCTAAAAATTTACCAATTGCAGTTCTTTTGGCTGCTACAATATATACTTTTTTCATTTTTCTATAAGTTTAAAAATTAACACATGGGTTTTAAATCCTCGGCTATGATAAGCTTAGCCTCGGTAGCTTCTTGTACCTGTTCAACTGAAAACTCAGGATTGATCTCGGTAAGAAGAAGTCCTTTGGGGGTAACTTTCATCACACCCATTTCGGTAATAATCATATTGACCTGGCCGGCTGCGGTTAGAGGCAGAGTACACTCTTTCATGATTTTATGGTTGCCCTTAGCAGTATGCTCCATTGTAACAATCACATGATTGGCACCAACAATCAAGTCCATTGCGCCACCCATTCCCGGAGTCCTCTTACCGGGGATCATCCAGTTTGCAAGATTACCTTTCTCATCCACCTGCATTGCACCGAGGAAGGTTGCATGTACATGACCTCCTCTGATGATAAGGAACGAATCGGCTGAAGAACAAGCATAAGCACCTGGATTATAGGTAATAAAACCGCCTCCCGCGTTAATGTAATCCTTGTCCTCTTTACCCTCTTCGGGAGCGGGCCCCATACCTACAAGACCATTCTCCGACTGTAGTGTCACTTTGACACCTTCGGGGAGATAAGCGGGAATTGCGGTGGGAAGACCGATACCCAAATTAACGACATCACCATCGTGAAGTTCGAGAGCTGCCCTTCTGGCAATAACCTCTCTGATTTGATTTCTGTCCATCATATATAGCTATTTGATAATTAATAATCGATTATTTTATTGACATTCTCTTGACAAATTCCTGAACAATGAATGAAGCAACGTCATCAGCATAAGTATTCATGCCGAAACCTGCGTCATATCCCAGTTCTTTGGCAAGTTCATGGGAGATACGGGGACCACCGCATACAAGAATCATTTTGTCACGCAAGCCTTCCGCCTCCATAAGCTCCACAAGTTCAGTCATGTTCTTAATATGAACATCCTTCTGGGTTACAGTCTGAGAAACGAGAAGCGCATCAGCATTGAGTTCTATTGCCTTTGCAAGAAAGTCCTCGTTTAGAACCTGACTGCCTAGGTTGTGAGCCTCAAGCATATCATACCGCTCAAGACCGTAATGTCCTGCATAGCCCTTCATATTCATAATAGCATCTATCCCCACTGTATGGGCGTCCGTACCTGTTGAAGCGCCGACAACTACTAATTTTCGACCGATATTTTCACGGATGTAATCGTCTGTCTCATTCATATCCATAACCGATGATTCCACTTTCGGAACATAAATTGATGTGTAATCCACTGTATGGACTGTACTGCCGTAGCAATTGAAGAAAGTATATCCCGGAGTAAGCTCACGAAAATATACTACGAGAGGGTTATCAAACCCCATATCTTTGATAAGCTGTTTTGCAGCCTCTGTTGCCTCTGCACCGGCAGGAACGGGAAGAGTAAAGCTAAGTTGCACCTTACCGTCATTCATTGTATCGCCGTAGGGCTTTACCTTGGTCAGATCAAGGGTCTTGTCGAAGTCCTTGTCAGACATTGAATATAATCCGCAGCTCATATTATTTTACTCCTTTCATTAATTTTACAAATGGATTCATATAATTCTCGCCCTTCTGGACTACGCCGTCAAGGCCCTTACCGCCGTTTTTAGGACGTTTCACATCACCGAAAATACCCTTTTCGAGAGCATTGAAAAGACCCTCGGCAACTATTTTTTCAAGAAGCTCCACTGCATCGCCTAGCACTCGAGCAGCCCTATTTCGAATAATGCCACCCTCTTTGAACTCAACTTCCTCACCGATATCCTTCATATTTCCGAAAATATATTTGGCATTCTCTATAGCGAGGTAACGGTCACTCATAAAAGGAGTGTGGACTGCTTCCGTAGGCATACCAAGAAGCTGTATTCCCTGATTGGTCCAAATACCGATCATATTGAAGAGAGCATCCTGAATGTGTCCTTTGAAGATATTTCCGGTCATGAACTTTGTAGGAGGCATATATTTCAGAGGGGCCTTCGGAAAAATCTCACGAGTCATCTGGGCCTGTGCGAGTTCATAGAGAAATCCGTTCTCAAGTTCGGGATCCATCTCAAATGCATGTCCCAGACCCATCTGCTCCTCAGGAAGACCTGCGAGCAGTGCAAGCTGTTCGTTTATTAAGTCAGAGACAAGTACTGTGTGGGCAGCCTCTACCGCATCTGAAGTGGTAAGGTAGTTGTCCTCGCCGGTGTTTATGATAACACCTGCAAATCCGTTGATAACACGTGAGAAAAACTGGTCTACAAAAGTCCGCTGCATATTGATATCCCTGAAAAGAATTCCGTAAAGAGCATCATTGAGCATCACGTCAAGGCCTTCAAAAGCGCCCATAATGGCGATTTCAGGCATGCAGAGGCCTGAACAGTAGTTGCAGAGGCGTATATAGCGTCCTACCTCCTCTCCCACCTTGTCAAGAGCCTCACGCATGATGCGGAAATTCTCCTGTGTAGCGAATGTACCTCCGAAACCTTCTGTTGTGGCTCCGTAAGGCACATAGTCTAGGAGCGACTGGCCGGTAGTACGGATCACAGCTATGATATCCGCCCCTTGACGTGCTGCTGCCTCCGCCTGCACCACATCTTCGTAGATATTGCCTGTGGCGACTATTACGTAGATATAGGGTCTGGGACCCTCACCGATAGTTTTCAGATAGTGATTCCGACGCTCGCGTCTTGCACGAATACGGTCAATCGAACCATTAATTACCGGCTGAAGAATCTCATCAATCTTCTTTTTATCAACAACTTCTATTCTTACAAGGTCAATTGTACCGGACGCAACACCTTCTGCAATCTGTTGAGGCGAAAGTCCGGTCTGAACCATTGCGTTGCCTATATAGAAAAGCACGCCCTGATTCAAAACACCTTTACCCTTGAGTTCATCTACAACGACATTCGGTAGCGGTACCTGATTTTCATCGATACCATCAATGCCCAAAAGTCGGCACAGAGTCCTTTCCACTGCAACCGTGGTATAAGACTCTGCGAAAGTCTGTACGTCATCAGCTATATTCTTCGCCAGAGAGCGCGCATAATCGACTTTCTTGAAATCCAATCCTAATTTGCTTTGCATAATTAAATAGTGTGTAGTATGTAGTTAGTAGTGTGTAGTAATAAAATAGTGTGTAGTATGTAGTTAGTAGTGTGTAGTTTGTAGTGTGTAGTTTGTAGTGTGTAGTGTGTAGTGTGTAGTTTATTGTGTGTCGAGTATTTTTGTCGCCTCGTCAAGCCATCTCGAACTGACTCCAAGTTTCCGGGCGATATTGAGAGCCTCGTGGGGTACCTCGTTGTCGGCTGACTCGGTTAACGAATAATCCATTTTGAGCCTATCAGAGCCTTCTATATCCTCTACCAGACCCTTCACTCTCCAGCATCTGGCGCTACTATCCACATTGTAGTGGGTTGTGAGTATCAGAGAGAGATTGGAGCAATCAGTGAGTATTCTTAGCAGAGATGAGACCAGTGCGCTCCCTTCGGTAGGGTTGGTGGTTCGGGCCGGCTCGTCAACCAGCGCAAGCGTCTTCGCCCCACTCTCCACCATTTCAATCATCCTGTCAATGCGCAACATCTCAGCAGCGAAAGAGGAAAGTCCCTTCTGCTGGTCCTGATCGTCACCAAAACAAAATACTATGTTCTCCACCGGTACCATCTCCGCTTTGAGCGCAGGAACTGCAAAACCGAACTGAAAAAGATACTGGCATAGACAGAGGCTCTTCAGGGCTACGGTCTTACCACCCATATTGGCTCCGATTATTATACCTGGCTCCCCGAGCTTGTAGCGGAAAGCAACTTTCTGGAATACTTTTCCCTTTTGTGCGAGGATGGATTTAACCTCAGGATGAAACAGACCTTCGAAAGATGAGCTATTTCCTACCTCCGGAATAGTGAACGACTCTTTTTTGCGTTGGATTGCTTTGGAAATGACAATATCCAGTTCGGCGAGAGAATGTAACAAGTTTGTTAGTTCCGTTGCATAGGGCCGCAGGAGGTTACAAAGAACCCTTTTAATCCTCTCTTCCTCATTTATGAGCCTGTCTTTTAGTTCCTCATTGTCAGGATCACTCTCAAGCTCCCTTCTGAGTTTCCGCACCTCCATAGAATAGGAGTCATATACATAGAAAGTACCTATTTTGAGGCCGTCAGGATCCAAAATACGGATTATATTATCAAGATCGAAATTGGTCCACACATTGGAGATTTCCGCCCTGGAGAATAACTGTTTCACCTCATCCCCCAATAGCGCAAGATGTTTTATTTCGAACAATTCTATATCGTCAAGCGCAGATCCCTCCTCCAGAGAGGTGAGGGTATTGTAAATGTTACGCAATCCCTGAAGTCTGAATTGCAAATTCTGTATCAGGGAAGGTTCTCTTTCCACTAAGGAAGTGAATTTATCCAGAGAGGCATATGCTTCCTCTATCTCTTCGGCAGTTGTCATCATCCTGCTGTCGAGGAGATATTTGCGGGCATAGCCGGACTGCAGTTCGAGCAAATCAAAGCAGTAGCGAATACCGCATGGGGAATCTATTATCTCTTTAAAAGTCATATTTTTCTCTATCTTTCACAATATCATATACCGGCAGACCGATAGCTGCGGAGAGTGTGCTGCACAGAAGGTCGGAATCAAGCACGATGCCGTTGGGGGCTACCGGATTGACGCAAACAGCTATCAGTTTGCTCTTCATCCGCACAGATATCCTGCCTCCCCTTCTGATAAAGGATCTATAGAGGTCCGGGGAGACAAAAATGCGAGTAAAATCATTGACCACCAGTTCTTTTTCGCCTTTTATCAGTTCGTTCTTAACCGCTTGAAGCAATCTGTTCGTAAGAGCCCCTTCCACTCCTATAACGGAATGGTTTCTTATTGCATCCGTACAGAGGTCGGAAAATGAAGAAATTTCCGTTTCAGTTTCCTTGCCGGTAAAGAACGGAAGGTTGATCAGGTCAACAATAAATGAAGTCCCGGCCACCAGATCCTTGATATTGGCTGAAAAAGCAGCACCCGTCGAGAGCACCATCGCCTCGCTTATAGCAGGGGATGCCGTGCTTAATCTCGAAAGGGCTCCATCCACCAGTATCAGGTCTATACCGTAATTATTCAATGAACTCATCCATCTTTTAAGCGCACTTCCGGAAGATGGACCGGAAAGGAGAACTTTGCCCTCCTGAAGTGCTTTTGCAGTTACCACACGCCCCAAAGCTGTGGTCATATCACTCACATCATACAACTCGGAAAGGATCTTCCTTTCCCGATAGTGTTTTTCGCTTGTCCCGAAAAACATCCCTTCTTTAATCGTAATCTCGGGTTTGGCGGTGGAAGTCACCTGATCAAGTGACTCCCCGTCAAGTCCGATTGATGTCACCGCCACCGAAAAATAATCGGTTGGCAGCCTGTTGATAATATAGTTGAGAGACTCTGTCTTGCCCGTATTCTTCTCAAGCCCGACAATAGATACGCTGCGGTATTTGAGTATCTCATCTATAAAGGGCATAATCCTAGTGCTTGCTACGTTCTTTGCGTTGGAGGAACGCAGGTTCAATTGCCATCTTCTGACCTTCCAGAAGGGAAACAACTCCTTCAAGCGGTTTCTTTTGGCCTTTACGACACTCCTCGCAAGTGCACTCGAAGTGATACTCGCCGGGCTCGGTGTAAGTGGTAATTACACCTTCGAAGTTGCGCAGAACAACTTTGCCAGGAGCCTGGGAAACCACATACTGAGGCATAACGGGAGTCTTGCCGCCACCACCCGGTGCATCCACGACGAAGGTGGGCACAGCATAGCCGGAGGTGTGACCTCTTAGGCCTTCCATAATCTCTATACCCTTTGAAACGGGGGTACGGAAATGTTCCAGTCCCATTGAAAGGTCGCACTGGTAGATATAATAGGGACGCACGCGAATCTTCACAAGCTCGTGAACAAGTTTCTTCATAACGTGAACGCAATCATTGATACCGCGCAATAGCACAGACTGGTTTCCGAGAGGAACGCCTGCATCTGCAAGCCTGGCACAAGCCTTGGCAGACTCTTCAGTCACCTCGTTGGGATGGTTGAAGTGTGTGTTTAGCCATATGGGATGATATTTCTTGAGCATATTGACCAGGTCATCGGTTATACGCTGAGGGCAAACCACCGGCACTCTCGAGCCAATGCGGATAATCTCCACATGAGGGATTGCACGGAGCCTCTTAATTATGTCTTCCAGTTTCGCATCGCTAACCATAAGGGCATCGCCTCCGGAAAGAAGCACATCCCTCACCTGAGGAGTACGGGCTATGTACTCAATTGCCTTATCGATCCTCCCACTTGGGCTTTCTGCATCTTTCTGCCCTGCAAAACGTCTTCTGGTACAATGGCGACAATACATTGAACACATATCGGTGATAAGAAGCAGCACTCTGTCCGGATACCTGTGGGTAAGACCGGGAGTCGGGGAATCCTCATCCTCATGAAGAGGGTCGAGAAGGTCTGCTGCTGCCTGATGCGTCTCTGCACCTGTAGGGATTGCCTGCTTACGGATGGGATCGTTGGAATCTTCAGGGTTGATGAGTGAAATATAATAAGGAGTAATTGCCATCCTGAGGGTAGAGAGTGTCTTTTTGACACCCTCTTCCTCCTCGGGAGTTAATTTAACGTATTTTTTGAGTTGGTCAAGAGTCTCGATCCTGTTTTTTACCTGCCATTTCCAGTCATCCCACTGTGCATCCGTAACCTCAGGAAAGAGTTCTTTTCTTCTTGATACATTCATATCCTCAGTTTATGCGTATAGTTCAGTAAATATATTTCTCAATTTTTCACTCTCTCTGAGTAACTGAAGAGTGATTTCTGCGTGACCCTTGGTGTAACCGTTACCAATGATCATAGTAACATCGCTGCCTACACCCTCCGCACCGAGGGCCGCTTTTGTAAAGCTGGTTGCCATTGAGAAGAAATAGATGATACCGTCGTTCTTGGTACATAGGATCGAAGTCATCTCCGTATCGGGAACGTTTACGTTATTGATTGTTACATCAGCCATTTTACCGCCGGTGAGCTCATATATTTTTTCGTACATTGAGATGGGATCGTTTGCATTACCTGCAAATACAACATCACAGAAACCGAGGTCTTGCATGCGTTTGGTTGACCTTTGGCTATGAGTCATACCGATAACCTTACCTGTCACACCTACACGTTTCTTCGCCTCATAGCAACAAAGCATACCTGATTTTCCACCTGCACCTATAACAAGGACGGTATCGCCGGGTCTGCAAAGTTTTGCAGTTTGAGCGGGAGCACCTGCAACGTCAAGAGCCGAGAGAGCCAGTTTTTCGGGCATATCCGTAGGTATCTTTGCATAAATACCGCTTTCAAAGAGAATGGCCTTACCCTTGATGTCCACCTGATCAACATCTTCGCGGATTTCCAGAATCTCGTCGATGCGAAGGGGAGTAAGTGAAAGGGATACGAGAGTGGCAATCTTATCACCTACTTTGAGGTCGATCTTACCCAAAAGAGCATCACCTATTTTCTCGACTCTGCCGAGGAGCATACCACCTGAACCTGTACGACGGTTGCGGTGTTTGCCCTGGAGCTCAACGTTGAGGAGTATCTCCTTTTTCATCTCTTCCTTATCGTGATTACAGAAATTGGCTATATCGGTAAATGAAGCCGAGTCAATATTTAAAGTCTGAACATCAATAAGGATCTCGTTGTCATAGATCTCGTCCATATTGTTGTCAATCCTATTTGCCGGCTGGGGAAGAACGCCCTTAGGCTCAATTACACGGTGCGTTCCATATTTGTTACCTTTTTTCATTGTTGTACTATTGTTGTATTTATGATTATTGTTTAAAAATGATTACTGTCTTGGAGCCAACCCAAGGATTTGGCGTGCTTCAGCCGGAGTTGCAATGCCGCGGCCGAGTTCTTTGGCAAGTCTCACCACCTTGGCAACAAGTTCACCGTTGGATTGTGCGAGGACTCCCCTACTTAGATAGAGACTGTCTTCAAATCCAACTCTCACATTGCCACCCATAGAAATTGCCGGAGCAACAAGAGTAAAATTGTGGCGACCTATACCTGTAGCACACCAGGTGCTGCCAGCGGGGATGGAATTCACAAGCCAGCAAAGATTGGGAATGGTTGCTGAAGTACAACCGGGAACACCGAGAACGAAGTTAAAATGCATCGGGTGACCGGGAACCTCACCTTTACGAGCCATTGTCAGTATTGTGTCAAGATGCCCCATTTCAAAGCACTCGTACTCAGGTTTTATGTTGTTTTCTTGCATTCTTTTACCGAACTCGCGCATCATTGGCATTGTATTTTCGAACACTTCATCACCAAAATTACAGGTTCCGCAATCGAGGGTAGCCATTTCGGGAAAAAGTTCCGTAGGCTGAAGTCTCTCTTCGGCTGTCATACCTACTGCACCACCGGTAGAAGGGATAAGGATAACATCGGGACAAACCTTATAGATAGCGTCAATACACTCCTTGAAGCGTGCTTTGCCTTGTGTAGGAGTGCCGTCATCCTCACGAACATGGAGATGGACTATGGCTGCACCGGCATCGACTGCCGATTTGGCCTCACGTACAATTTCGTAAACAGTATAGGGAACCGCAGGATTTTGCTCCTTCGTAACCTCTGCGCCGCATATGGCGGCGGTAATAATGAGTTTATCCATAATTATTTCCTCTGGCAAGATTTAGGAGTTACACAAGTACCGCTTGCACGGCATACAACGATGGGCTCTTCGAGAAAGTCAGCAGCTGAATCGCTGATATCGTGACGGGGAATAATCACTTTACGAGCCTCGAATACCATTTTTCTGGAAGAATTGCCTTCGGAAACAATCTCGCCTACTGCCTCGATAAATTCACCGGCATATACGGGAGCGAAAAATTCAACCATATCATAGGCTTTGAAGAGACCTTCATCACCATCGCGTTTAATCAAAAGTTCGGTAGCAACATCACCGAAAAGTTGAAGCATTTTTGCGCCGTCAACTAAATTACCGCCGTAATGAGCATCCTGAGAGCTCATACGTACTCTGATCATTGATTTGTTTGCCATAAATAGTTTCTTTAAATATCTGTTATTGTATTATTATTGTTTTACATAGATGTAATCAACAAAAATAGAAGGGGTGTGTATAGCTTCGGGAGCCAGTTCACCGACCGGAACCATCTTTTCTGCCTCCACAATCACAACATCGCCGGCCTGTGCCATTGTGGGATTGAAATTGCGCGTCGTGCCTCTGTAGAATACATTGCCTGACTCATCGACGATAGAACCTCCGATGAATGCAAAATCAGCACCGAGGGGTTTTTCAATGAGATAGTCCTTTCCATCAATTGTGATCCTCTTCTTGCCTTTCTCAACGACAGTATCGAGACCTGTGGGTGTCAGCACGCCGCCAAGACCTGCACCCTTTGCACGGATACGCTCTGCAAGAGTACCCTGGGGAACGAACTCAACCTCTGTTTCACCGGAATTCATCTGGTCTACGGATGCGGTATTACCTCCAATATATGAGGCTATGATCTTCTTAACCTGACGATTTTCAATCAACCTGCCCCACCCCTTGCCGTCAAACACAGTGTCATTGGCAATAACTGTCAGATCCTTGACTCCGCTCTCCACAAGAGCATCAATTAACTGCGCGGGAGCTCCGGTACCGAGGAAGCCTCCGACCATAATTGTAGCGCCGTCTTTTACCATTGCAACGGCATCCTTAAGAGAAATGTTTTTTTTCATATCATAGATAATTTAATTGTTCTAACTAAAAGCAATTTTGCGGATCTGTTAAACTTTGTTTAACGCAATCCGCAAAATTAATCAAATTCATGACGATTTCCAAGAATTTTTACTCTTTATTCAGTACTGAACCTCCGCGGAGCTTTTTTGATTGTACATAAGCATTACCCCTGTAGGTGAAAGTACTGCCTCCTCTCAAATCTGCATTAATTGTATTGTTTACCGTTAATTCAGCTCTACTGGCACCGGACATATAGATCTCAAGATCCTCTATTGCAAAGTTGAAATCCATTACAGAGGCACCTGAAGAACAGTTTATAACCGCTTTAATAGCTTTACCCTTCAATGCGGCACCACCTCCTCTCGCATCAAGATTAAGATTATCCAAATTGAGGGAATTGCACCTGACATTACTGTTGCCTGTCAGTTTGATTTCCAGGTCACCGGTGACATCTCCGTAGATGCCTACGGGCGTGTTGTCTCCAACTTCAAGATAGTTTAGCGACTTGGTGTATATCCTCACTTCCATATCCACGCTAGTCCCCGGTTCTACACCTCTCTTCACACCGAAATACAACACCCCATCCAGAATCTTGCCGTATAGATGTTGGTAAATATTTTCGTCACAGGTGATCTCAATGCCCGACTCCCCTTCCTGCACATAAATCCTTGTAAAGACATCGTCACCCACTTTGACTCCAGTGAAGGGTTCCAGTGGGTAAAAGTAGGTCCCGTCAATCCTGCCCGTATTGATTCGCGCACAAGAAGTTAGAAGAAGCGACAGTAAAATTAAGATTCCCGGAAACAGACGTCTCATTTCTTCTTTTTGAGATTTCCTTCTTCTGCCTGCTTGATCATTGTCTCATTTGCGGAAACGAATACTTCCACACGGCGGTTGAGCCTGCGGCCTTCCGCTGTGGAGTTGTCTGCTATGGGCTCTTTGAAGGATTTGCCCTCATAAACCATCCTATCGGCTTCGATACCAAGTCTTTTAAGGTAGTCTGAAACAGCTTGTGCGCGCTGTAGAGAGAGTCTTTCGTTTACTGCTGCAGAACCGGTGTTGTCTGTGTGGCCGTAAATGGTTATGTCAGTCTCGGGAAGATCCCTCATCTCAACTGCAAACTCTGAAAGGGAAGCTTTTGAAGCCTCATTAAGAGTATATTTGCCCGTTTCAAAGAGAATACCGCTATCGAAGGTTATTTTGATAGCCTCGTATCCGTTGTCATCGGTCACGGTTTCCACCTGTACCCCATCAATCTGTGCCATTTCTGCAGCCTTTTTCTCCATAATGTCACCGATAACAGATCCTACAGCAGCACCAACTGCAGCACCAACTACTCCACCTACCGCTGCACTCTTGGCATCCTTGCCTACGGCAGCACCTATACCGGCTCCTACTACAGCGCCGCCGGCGCCACCCATAATAGCACCCTTGGAAGTTTTTGACATATTGCCGCATCCTGTGCAAATGAAAGATGCGCAAAGAAAAATAGTTAGAATCTTTTTCATTTTTTTAAAAAATTATAGTTAATAAATCATTTCAATATTGATATTTCCTAAATACCGGATTAGCGTAAATGTGCAGGAGATTATCCAACACTGCATCGCGGTCGGCAGAGGCCGGAACCGCTGATATTTCCCTCTCAAGATAGGTTTTAAAGGCATTTTTCTCATCTGCTGAGTAATTCTCCGAAAAACCATTATCACCATTGAGGATGTCAGCCGCAATATAATGAGAGGAATAGAGCCTAAATCCGTCGAGTATTTTTTTGTCAATAACTGATGCAAGATACTGAAATTTTTCATTCCTTGAAAATGAATTTGTTTCCTGCAGTTCTTCGGGCGTCAGCGGCTGACAGAAAGAGATATGCACCGCTCCCTTAGGCTGTTTTATGCCCTTGAGAATGCTCTCGGTATCCTCTCCCGAAGCCTTCTTATATGTACCCGTACTGTGTCTGATCCAGGTCTCCAGCGCCTTTTCAATGCCGCAGGGCTCTATTTCGTATGATATGGAAACCGGCATGATATTAAGCTCGGCAAAGTTAGGGATGAAATCACCTCTTCCGCTCATATCCAGCATTTTAAGCAATCCTTGTTCAGTGGTGTCAATACCATCTTTAGCCCTGCCGTTACGGTGTGCCAACCAGATGTTGGAAGTGCTGCTTCTGATATATTGTGAGAAAATCTGTGAGCTGTTGTAAACCTCGCGCGGGTTGTCGCTACGAACAACTTTGATCATGCGATTGGAACGAATGATATCCTCTATATAACTGTCTGAAATAAGATTATCCCCCACCGCAATTTCCGTCAACGGCAATTTGTGATCTTCCAGGATAAATTGTATGAATGCGGAATCAAGGACTATGTCACGATGGTTGGAGAGCAACAGAAAACGACGATTCTTATCAGACGTGAAGTATTCCAGCCCGGAAAATGTTACTCCGTCAGTGGTTCCTTTCATGACGGAGCCTATAACGTGGTACATAACCTTTACCTGAAAATCATAGGTACCTGTAACACTCCTGAGAAGTTCTCTAAGGTATCCCCTATCTTTGTCAGGATAAAAGTATTCGGAAATAATTCCGGTCAGAGGGTGGTCGGCCACCCTCGCAAGTGCCTTGACAGTTTCACAGTCATTGTATGGCCTTATATTCTCAAACACTGTATCAGATGGTTTTCTCTTTGCGGGTGTATAGGTCTGCAAGAGGCAAAAGCAGTGCCAGATAGATAACTATGAATAGTGGAAGTACTCCCAAAGCACCCATCGTGAGGGCAATTATAACTATATATAGGAATGAAAACGCATGTAACAAAGATACTACGATCGCAGCCAGGAGCCATCCGCGCCAGGTTGTAATTCTCCAAAGGAAAACCGAGGCAGCTGCCATGGCCAGGGGCAACGCAAAGAAGAAATTTTCACCTATTGTAAGCAGAAGAACAGCTGATAAGAGTAGCATAAGCAACATTGCCCCATAAAGAAGATTGTAGGAATACTTTGTGGCACCACTTGCGGCAGCACTCTTGCGAATGGCAGTAGATGAAATGCTGTCAGCAGACTTTTTCCTGCCGACAAGGAAGCAGATTGCAACTATCAGCGCAGTGAGAACTGCCGTGCCTATCAGCACCCATTCATCAAACTGCACTCCGCGTACAACACCCATGAAAGAGAACTTTGCACCTGTAATCAGGCAGATGACCCATGCGATGAGTTCACCGAGACCGAATGCTGCAAGAGCCCACAACAGCACTTTTGCAGAGGCTACGAGCACCTTGAGCGGCCTGATTCTGCCACTGATCAAAGCAAAGCTGAAAATAAGGCAGAAAAGCGCCAGAACAATGGAGTTTGCCAGCAGGTATCCTCCTTTGGAGAATAATATCAGGCCGATAGCGGGAATGGTGAAGGCGACCGACGACTTGTCAGACACCATTGCCTTGGAGTCACGATATTCGTGGTTAGTGAGATACTCCTCGATTATGGGCTCCAATTGGGCACCAAAATGCTGTATTGTATGAAGTGATATGTTGTCGTAATTGTCCAGATCAGTGTGATAGTGGTTGATATCGTCAAGATTGGAGAAATTCATGCCCGGGTAGGAATCCTTCAAAGGTGTAAAGTCGGTAAAATTAGGCATAAACTCATAGACCACCGTAGTAAAGGTGTATGTATAGGGAGCCTTGGCCTTTTTATAGAGTGAGAGCACCTTCGAGTTGTTTTTACCCGTCTCAAAAAGCAGTACGGGACCTTTGTTGCCACGACTTTCAAGATTGATTATAAGTCCGACATTGTCAAAAATCTCGGGATTGTTCTCAAGTGCGGAATTGATACCTGCAAGCTTCCACTCCTCCGAGTCGGTTAGCAGTATTTTTATCCCCTGTCGCCACTCTCCACGATAGTACAAAGCCTGTTGTAGAGCCTCCAGAGCAACACAACATCCATATCCGTCATCAGCTGCGCCATATGATAGCACTGTCTTATCAAGCACCTTCTGGGGATATCTTGAATCATAATGAGCTATCAACATCAAGTATGTAGGATTCGGGTGATCAGGATCGTTGATGAGAGGATCCACCTTTGCGAGAATGTTGGTGATATCAATCGGCTTGCCTTCATACTCCGTAGCGCTTTCGTACGGATAAAATACCACGGAAGAGTCCGTAAGGGCAATTAAACGATCTCCCAGATATTCTCTAACCTCAGCCCTCTCATTCGAATGAATTATGGAATGTGGTTTACGGCTGATAACCTTGATATCGGCAGTCACTCTTTCAGCTGAAAAACTCTCCGAATCCGTGGGTTCGACCCTTGGGGCCGTAAAAATACCATACGCTGCCAGTGCAGACAGCACCACAGCAGCAATCAGTATGAATAGCCTATATTTTCTCATTGATTTTTAAAATTATGTTAGTTGATCTTGGCAAGAGCAGCAAGGTTGGCTTCGTTTACAGGATTTTTGCCTTCTGCGGTAAATGCAAATTCGATTCTCTCCGCATAAGCCTTCTCTACGGCATTTCTCACAAGTTTCATTGTACTGTTGATCATCTTGTTAGCCTCGCTGAAAGGCTCATCGGCAATGATGAAAGTGGTGGGAAGCCACCTTTCGGGGAATGTACCGGCAAATTGACCTCCTGAACGATATTTGTCAAACTCGGCCTTGACCGCCATAATACCTGCCTCACCTTCCGGAAGAACCTTCTTGTCAACCTGAACGACACAGATTGTATAGGGATTCTGGTTGTTATGAAGCATGATGTTTTGAATGATCTTTGAATTTTCAATGATAGACTCTTCAATACCTTCAGGTGCATATTTTTCTCCGTCACTTGAGATAAGTAGGGATTTGAATCGGCCGAGAACATACAGGAATCCCGACTTGTGCATATAGCCCATATCGCCGGTGTAGAGCCATCCATCTTTGACGGTGTCGGCAGTAGATGTCGGATTCTTCCAGTAACCGGCCATCACGTTTTCTCCACGGATAACTATTTCACCGGTAACTCCATCGGGAACTTCATTGCCATTCTCATCGCAAATCTTAAGGTCCATGGGCTTCACAAGTATGCCGGAAGAGCCTAGACGATGCTTTTTAGGAGTATTGGTTGAGATAACCGGAGTGGCCTCGGAAAGGCCGTAACCCTGGAACATAGGTATACCGAGTGCATAATAAAACCTCTGAATATCTATGTCCAAAAGTGCACCACCTCCAATGAAGAAATCCAGTTCACCGCCCATAGCCATGCGCACTTTACTGAAAATCAGTTTGTCGAAGATTTTTACCAACGGTGCGGCGAAAATTCTCAGCCCTCTGCCCCTATTCCAACCCTCCTGATTGTACCAGATGGCCAATTTGAGTGCAAAATCAAAGATTTTTTTCTTGCCGCTCTTCTCCGCCGAACTCTCGATGTTCTTCTTGAAATTCTTGGCAAGCGCAGGCACGGAGAGCATTATGTTGGGTTTGACTTCAGCTATACTCATAGGTATGTTGCGAAGAGTCTCCATAGCAGTCTTACCCTGTGGGACAGTGGCTATTTTTGCTCCTCTTGCCATCATGGCGTACATTCCAACCACGTGTGCAAAGCAATGATCCAAGGGCAGTATGATCAACATCTTGACGTTCTCGTCAATATTTATACAAGAAAGCGACTGCTCCACATTTGCAGTATAGTTACGGTGTGTCAAAACCACACCTTTGGGATCTGCAGTAGTGCCGGATGTATAGGTAATAGTGGCAATATCGTCGTTTTGTATGGATTGACCGATTTTAAGGAATTCATCCATATTTGTCTCCAGATATTTAGCACCGCGTTTCATAAGATCCTCAGCAGCAATCTCCCCCGCCTCGTAACTCTCGACCGGATCAAGGACAATGACCTTCTCTACGAGGGGCAGCCGGTCCCTTATCAGACGAATCTTATTAAGCTGTCTGGAACTGGTGATGATGTATTTTACATCGCCATGAATCAGTCGAAAGAGCAAATCGTTTGATTCTTCGAGTTTTATGGAGAGAGGTACGCTCACGCCTCCGGCGTAAAACATGCCCAACTCACTGATTATCCACATATTGCAACCTTCCGCAAGAATGGCTATATTCTCTTTTGGTTTGACGCCTTCAAGTACGAGTCCGGCTCCGAACTTATACACAGCATCCATTGTCTGCTTATAAGTAGTGGGCTCAAAAGTACCTGTTTTGCTCTCAAGCAGATAGGCGTTGTCCGGAAATTGTGCAACAGCCTGCTCGAAATGGTCAATAATGGTTTTTTTGATCATAATATTGTAGGTTTTAGTCTTAATTAAGATACAAATATATATTTTTATTTTCTAATTTCCAACAAGGAAGAGTCCCCGTAACTGAGAAAACGGAACCCATTATCGAGTGCATAATTATAGATGTTTCTCCATGATTTACCCACAAAAGCCGAGATAAGCAATAATAGTGTGCTTTTGGGCTGGTGAAAGTTGGTAATAAGGTGATCTATTACTCTAAATCGGTATCCCGGTACAATAATAATCTCCGTGCGCGAGAGCAAATTGTCGAGTGAATTAGCCTCCAGATAGTCTGCAAGGGCATCAAGAGCCTCTTTTAAAGTATAGTCGAACCCCTCCTCACGATACGGTTCCCATTGTGAGACATACGAAGGAGCTTTTTTCTCAATAACCTGCACACCGAGAAAATAGAGGGACTCGAGACAGCGAGTGGAAGTTGTACCTACGGCAATTATGTGCTTTGAGGCGTAGTTTCGCAAGGATTTGATCAATTCTGTGGGGATTGAGAAGGGTTCGCTGTGCATATTATGCTCAGAGATATATTCGCTTTTTACCGGCAGAAAGGTGCCTGCCCCCACATGGAGTGATAGGTATCCCTGTTTTATCCCCTTCTCGGAAATCTTTTCAAGCACCGAGTCAGTGAAGTGGAGTCCTGCAGTCGGTGCTGCTACAGAGCCATCTATGCATGCATAGCAGGTCTGATAACGCACTTTATCAAGAGGCTCGGGATCACGTTTCAGATAGGGAGGAATTGGGATTTTGCCGCAAATTTCCAGTACTTTAGAAAACGAATCGCCACTTTTCCATGAAAATTGTACAACAATTCTGTTATTTCCCCTTTCTACGAGTTCCGCCTCCAAATCCAGACTCGCTATGGCAGGATCATCAGAAGAATTGAAAAAATATACGGGACCATCCTTCCATCTCTTAATATTACCCACAATGACTTTCCAGCGGCATTTTCCCGTACAGGCAAAATTGAGTTGATAATCCTCGGGATCAACAGGTTCAAGACAAAAAATCTCTATTATGGCTCCGGAATTGCGCATAAAAAGCAATCTTGCAGGAATTACCCTCGTATTATTGAAGATCATGAGCGAATCTTCAGGTAAAAATCTGTCGATGTCGGTAAATTTCTCGTCACAAGGAAGAAAACCGTTCCTACTTGTAAAAAGCAGTAGTTTAGATGAGTCTCTCTCTTGCAGAGGAAATTTTGAAATTCTATCGTCCGGGAGGTGATAGTCGTATTCTTCGATTCTAATCCTGTCTGTAATCATAAATGTAATCTTCAACACAAAGGTAAATCAATAGATTTGAATAAAGGGCATTTTTAATCGATTTAAAAGGTTTACTAATCTAAGCATACTTGATATATACCCGATACGATATAATTGAATTGCGGTGATTTATTTACATTTGTGACATCTCTGCTTGTTTACAGATGTTTATAATTGAGGGCATTTGTCTTTACATATGTAACCGAATAAGAATTTGACTAATGAATTATGGTCATTTACAATTGTGTCGTGGATAATACTTGGATTTTATCAACACATGTTAATAACTAAAAGTTATTTTAAAATATCTAAGCACTTATTAGATTGAAAACCAGATATTTAAATATTATTATCTAAAGTAAATTAATGTATACAAACCTAAATAATGACCATTTTGAGTTCAATTGTTCATTTAATGGAGATTTTAAGATATATAATATATTATATCCCAGTAGTTTATTAGTTTTATCTTGATTAACGCTTTATATTAAACACCTATTTTTATTCAAGTTCTATTCTTTATTGTTGTAATTTACATTTGTAACTTATTAATTTAATCGTCCTGATTACATTTGTAATCAAAAATAGTGCTACATTTGTATCGAATCAAGTTTACAAAATTATGGATAAGCGATTACAACAATTTCTGGAGCTCGAGGACCTTACTCCGTCAAAACTTGCCGACATATTGCAGATCCAGCGCTCGGGAATATCTCACCTTCTCTCCGGACGCAATAAACCCAGCTTTGATTTCATCCAAGGTATACTCAAGAATTTTCCTCAGATAAACCCTGAGTGGCTGATTCTCGGCAAAGGAAAACCTTACAAGAGCCAAAACACTTTCCCCCCACCATTACCTGATCAAACAATAACTTCTGCTCCCACTCCTGTAATGACGGCACCACCGACTACCGGTTCCCCATCTTCCCCTGTCACTTTATTTGACACAATCCCCAATCGGAACCAAGAATCACTATTTGATTTGCCCCATTTTGTTCCGGAATCTGCAGTTGATAGCTCACGTGAAGGGATATCTACGCAAAACCCACTCAATGATGTACAAGAGGAACCTAAGGCAATCTCTCCTGTTCCTCAGCAGGTTACGAGGATTTCTGAGGCGTCACAACCCTCTGAGAATCGCTTTATAGAACCCATTTCCACCCCTATCCAAAATATTCAGGCCGCAAAAAGAGATAAACACATCGTTCGCATCACCGTTTTTTACAGCGATGGCACATTTGAAGAAAAATGACTATTTTTGTAATGATAATCATTACAAATCATGTACAAATTTCTGATAAGGCCTATTCTCTTTCTTTTTAATCCTGAAAGGGCCCACAAAATAATATTCTCGTTACTTAAGTTTTCAAGACATATTCCGGGACTCCAACATTTGCTTCGACTCCTGTATAGGGTCAAAACTCCTACCTTGGAGCGTGACCTCTTTGGCCTCCACTTTAAAAATCCGATAGGCATTGCCGGTGGCCTGGATAAAAACGCTGAATGTTACAATGACCTTGCATGCTTCGGATTCAGTTTTGTGGAAATAGGCTCTCTCACTCCCAAGCCTCAGATCGGAAATCCAAAACCACGCTGTTTCCGTCTCGTTAAGGACAGTGCAATCATCAACCGAATGGGTATCAATAACCTGGGAGTGAGGAATGCTATCGACAATCTACGGGCAACTCCTCCCCGCGACATAATAATTGCTGCCAACATCAGTAAAAACTCCATCACATCAAACGAAGATGCTGCAGTAGATTATGAAAAGGCGCTCACTCTGATGTATGATTTCGCGGATATGACTGTATTAAACATCTCCTGTCCCAATGTAAAAAACCTTACAGAACTCCAGGACATAGAGATGCTCTCGAATATCATAGATAAACTCATCACTATCCGTAAATTCAACGATGAATACCGTCCCATCCTGTTAAAACTCTCCCCGGATATTCCTCTCGAGCAGATTGATGAAATTATTGACCTTGTGCAAATAACGGGCATCGACGGTATTGTTGCCACTAATACCACACGTAGCCGCGAGGGACTTGCTACTCCCTCCGATGATGTCAAGAATCTTGGTGAGGGAGGACTCAGTGGTGCTCCTCTTTTTGAAAAATCACTGAATATGGTTCGATACATCCACAACAGATCCCGAGGCTCCATACCAATAATTGGTGTCGGTGGCATAATGACTCCGGAACAGGCACAGCAGATGCTTGATGCCGGCGCATCACTGATTGAAGTATATACAGGTTTTATATACAATGGGCCAGGGTATGTAAAGAAAATCCTGAAGCACCTACGCAATGTGGAGAAAGAGAGAGCTATGGCGGCCAATATTGAAAATAACCCTTCCGGATCAGAATGACTACAGCATCAATATGTACAATTGGCGATGAAATACTTATAGGCCAGATACTCAATACCAACTCCGCTGAGATATCGAGGGCATTAAACAGCGCCGGAATAAGGGTAAGATTTCATTTCTCTATTGGTGATATACACGAGGAGATTATCTCCAGACTTGAGATGTGTTTGGAGCACACTGATATTGTGATAGTTACGGGTGGTCTGGGGCCCACCAGAGACGATATTACCAAACTTGCTCTCAAGGAGCTTTCAATGGCTTCATCATTTGTCCGTTCAGAAGAACAGTATCGTATAATAGAGCGATTAATGAGTGCCAGGGGCATAGAGATGATCGAGTCTAATAGAGAGCAGGCCTCAGTCCCAAACACATGTGATGTTATTCCCAATGAATTGGGCACAGCTCCTTGTATGGTCTTTCGTGGACTGGGCTCAAAGGGCACCTCTACACTCTACTCTCTTCCCGGTGTACCATTTGAAACGATAGGTCTGATGCCGAAAGTGATAGATGATATCCGCACTCACTTCAATCTGGAGCATATTACACATCACACCATTGTTACATTCGGAATTCCTGAATCCACACTTGCCAAACAAATAGAAAACTGGGAAAATGCGCTTCCGGAGAATATAAAACTGGCATATTTGCCTAACCCTACTATCGGAGTGCGCCTCAGACTCTCCCATTATGGAGAAGAAGAGCCGGATTTCACACCTTATATATCCTCTCTTAAAGAGATTCTCGGAGATGCAATATATGGTGAAGGTGAGGATAACCTGCAGACTGTAATAGGGCGTAAATTAAGGAGTATGGGAAGAACGCTTGCAGTAGCCGAATCTTGTACCGGCGGCCGCATCTCCGAATTGATAACCCAGGTGGCAGGCTGCTCGGATTATTACAAAGGGTCGGTAATATCTTATGCAAATGGAGTAAAGACAAACCTCCTCGGTGTACCTGCCGAAACTATTGAAACTCACGGAGCGGTGAGTGAGCAAACCGCAATAGCGATGTCTACCGGACTGCTAAAACTGCTTGATACAGACTACACCATAGCTACAACCGGTGTAGCAGGCCCTGGCGGCGGTACTTCCGAAAATCCTGTAGGAACTGCATGGCTTGCAGTAGCTTCAAGAGATCGTGTAGTAACTAAAAAGGTGAAATTTTCCTCGAACAGAGTGACCAATATAGAGCGTTTTGCCTCGAATGCCCTTAATTTGCTACGCCTTGAAATAGAGTTTAGTGGTGCGGGTTGCGAGTTACGTGGTGCAGGGAAGTTATGAGTGAGGAGTTGTTAGTATAAATAGACTTCAACAACATCAGCATAGAAAATTTTTTGTATTTTCGAGCTGATGTTGTTGAAGCAGTGCGATTTAAAAGGATGTTTTGAGTAAGGGCTTTTATTATTGGAAAATATTATTAATAAACAAATAGTTTATAATTAACCAACAGCCAATGGCTAAAGCCAACGGCTAACAGCAAACTATAGTATCATGAAAAGAATAATTGTTTTTATTATGGCAGCAACAGTTATCGCAGCCTGTTCCCCAAGTCCGAAGGACGAAGCGGCAAAGAAAATTGATTCCATCTGTTCGGAGCTATTTCCGTTAGGTGAACCCGGTGCTGCAGTCCTTGTGCTCCGGGGAGATGAGATCATTTTTGATAAAGGTTACGGCTTAGCCGATCTTGAGAGTGGTACCCCTATTGATGGAAATACCTCTTTCTGCATTGCTTCAATATCCAAACAGTTTACTGCAGTAGCTATCCTGCAGCTTGCTGAGCAAGGCAAACTTTCGCTGGAGGACAATATGAAAAAATATTTCCCCGAATACAAGGCGGATTTTTATGAGAGAATCAAGATCAAACACCTCCTCTCCCACTCCTCAGGCATTCCAGACGCACGCGACAGAAGCGACAAACAGCGCAGTATTTTTGCAGACGAGGCGTATGTAATGCAATATCTGCCCGACTTGAACTTTTTAAATTTCGAGCCCGGAACGGAGTACGAATATATAAATCCGACTTTTTTGATGCTTGGTGCAATTGTGGAAAAAGTTTCCGGAATCTCATTTGTCGATTATGTAAATGAGAATATTTTCGCACCTGCAGGAATGGAACATAGTCTCTACTTTGAGGCTGATAAAGAGCACCTTATACCAAATATGGCTCATGGATACAGGTTTGAAGATGTTGATGATTTATCCGAAGGAAACTCTGAAAATGAAGGTGAGATTGAGAGCAAAAAAGAGTGGCGCGAGTATGACTACGGCGAGGAAACCTTTTTTGCCACTAAGGCTGATGGCGGCCTCTACACTTCAACTCATGAGTTTGTGATTTGGGAAAAAGCACTTCGTAGCCATACGGTACTGGGAGAAGAACTTCAGAATGCCGCACATACGCCTCAAATAAAGATAAGCGGCAGCAAATACAGCAACTATCAAAATCGCCCCAATACCTGGTATGGATATGGCTGGTTTATCGAACCCGCAACCGACTCCACGACCTTAAAGATTTATCACACCGGCAGCAACGGCGGCTTCAAATCCATTGCAGCACGCTACCCTGAGAAAGAAATACTTATTCTGCTCTTTTCCAACCGGGAAGACTTAGATTCGTACGCAACAATACAACCGATAGAGAGAGCCCTTGGGCTATAGAAGTTAAGAGTTTCAACACATATCGGAATAACTTAGAACTCGTAACTTCCTCATAGACACCATAACTTCAAATAACATAGCTCCGAAAAAACAAAAAATTTCTACGCCTATGTTATTTGAAGTGAATTAAGCCTAATAATATTCTGGAATAACTAATACTCCACCTTATCCTCCTTCGCCTTCCAGGATTCGAAAACCCGGAGGGCTTCTTTTTCTAATAGGACCTCGGCTTTAAGACGGCGTTCCTCAGGCGTGAGCTCAAGTTCCTTATATATAAAGGAATCGTCGAAGCCGGCATAGGCAGCGTCGTGCTTGTCGGAGGCGTAGTAGAGTTTGTCAAGATGTGCCCAATAGATGGCTCCAAGACACATCGGGCAGGGTTCACAGGAAGAATATATTTCGCATCCTTCGAGAACAAATGTGTCAAGCGCTTTGCAGGCGGCACGGATTGCATTTACTTCAGCATGGGCGGTAGGATCGCAAGAGGCAGTTACACGATTGCATCCAGTAGCGACCACCTCTCCATCTTTTACAATTACTGCACCGAAAGGACCTCCCCCGTTTTGTATGTTTTCTAGGGCAAGGTCAATTGCGAGGCGCATGAATTTTTCCTTATAGCTTCTCATCAGCCTTCCATTTTCTTGGCATCCGCCACGAATAATTCCACACCTTTATCTGTCAGAGGATGGTTTAGAAGACCCAGAATAGCTTTAAGAGGACATGTTGCAACATCTGCACCTGCCTTCATACAATCGATAATGTGCTGAGTATGGCGAATTGAAGCTGCAAGTACCTCTGTCTGATAGCCGTAGTAATTGAACACTTCTACAATTTCCTTAATGAGAGCAACTCCGTCACTTGAAATGTCATCAAGACGCCCTACAAAAGGAGAAACATAAGTTGCTCCTGCTTTTGCTGCAAGCAAAGCCTGTCCAACTGTGAAAACAAGTGTACAATTGGTCTTTACACCTCTTTCAGAGAAATATTTCACGGCACGGATGCCATCTTTTGTACATGGAAGTTTTACGGTAATCTGAGGATGAAGCGCTGCAAGCTCTTCACCTTGATGAATCATATCGTCGTACTCAGTGCCGAATACTTCCGCACTTACGTCACCATCAACGATTTCACATATCTTTTTGTAATGCGCCTTGATTGCAGCATCGCCTTTGATGCCCTCCTTTGCCATAAGTGAAGGGTTGGTAGTAACTCCGTCCAGGACTCCAAGTTCCTGAGCCTCTTTAATCTGATCAAGATTAGCAGTATCTATGAAAAATTTCATGTGTGTGTTTATGTGATTTTGTTATTATTATTCGTCTGCAAACTTCTGTATGGCATCCATCACACGAAAGAAATTGCCCCCGGCAATAGCCTTGATTTCGTGCTCTTTGTAACCGCGCATGCGAAGTTCTATGATTATTCTCTGTATCTTACTAATATCTTCAAGACCTTTGGGAGTAGTGTTGATACCATCAAAATCACTTCCAAGTCCGACATGTTTTACTCCAACTAGCTTTACGACATGGTCGATATGATCTACAACCCTTTTGTACGAGGGTTTCTTGACAGAATTCATCTCGATGACGGACTTTTCAAGTTGCTTCTGAAGCTCAATATTGGACTTGTCCTTACGCCAAGCCTTGTCCGCTTCATCGAAAATGTCCTCAAGGTCCCAGATCTCAGATGCAGCATACTCATTATCGAGAAAAGCGGGATAAAAATTGATCTGGATCACACCGCCCTTCTCTGCCAAAGCCATTATCATCTCATCACTCATATTGCGGGGATGAGAGGCAAGTGCACGGCAGCATGAGTGTGTAGCCACTACGGGGACCTTTGAGTATTTAAGTACATCCCAAAAGGCATCGTCAGAGATATGTGATACGTCAATAAGAATTCCAAGACGGTTACACTCTTCAATTACCTCCTTTCCGAATGGACTGACACCGCCCCAACGTTTCTCTTTTGTAGCACAGGAGTCACAAATTTCATTATTCCCTGCGTGTGTCAATGTGAGATACCTTACACCCAAACGGTAAAACATCCTGAGCAATGAGAGATCTTTCTGTATTGGAGAACCATTTTCCATACCGAGGAAAATAGAAATCAGTCCGTTCTTTTTGTTGCGTTTGGCTTGTGCGGGAGTGGTGGCGAATGCTACCTTGTCGGGATTCTGCTCAACTGCATCGTAAACCCCTGATATGAGCTCGAAAGCCCTTCTTGTAGACTCGTCCTGGGAGAGAGAGTTCGATGTATAAATCGCGAAAAAAGAGCCGTTTACTCCTCCCTTCTTCATTTTTGCAAAATCTACGTGAGTAACAGGAAACTTGCCCGGAGTATAGCCTTGCTGGACCGTCTGCCCGAAATCTGCCCCCTTAACAAGCATCAGTGGAGAGTCACAGTGGGAATCCAATAAGAATATCATAAAAAAATATTTTTTTGGGTTACATAAATAATTCCCAAATTTACGAATTATCAAGAAATTGTACAACAGTTGCAACAATTGGAGCGAAGCTCCGTTTTATATTATAGAAAAGAGAGTGATGACACAGAAAGAGATTAAGAAGTTTTACGACACTCACTACAGGCGACTTTTCAACGCAAGTTACAGGATAGTAGGTAACGGTGCAGACGCTGAGGAGATAATGCATGACACGTTACTGCGTTTTTTACAGATGGATACCCCGCCTGCAGAACCTGCCCAAATTTCTGCCTGGCTCATACGCACCTGTATCAGAAGGTCTATAGACAGATTGAGGGTCATCAAAAGGGAGCAGATTTTCAAAGATAGTTATGAAGAACCTGAAAATCTTTCCGGCGAAGAGAGTGCGGAAATAGCGATTTCCACTAAAGAAGAGGTAAAACGCGTCAGAGAGGCCCTGGAAACGATGAAAGATCCCTACAGGCTGGTATTGACACTCTCACTTTTCGAGGGAATGGATTATCAGGAGATTGCCCAGATTACCGGGCAGAAAGAGGTGACGATACGATCCCAGTTTTGTAGAGGAAAGGCAACACTATTAAAAATATTGCAACAATGAGAGAGTTAGACGACATAAGTGAGATCCTTGACGACATGGAGCCTGCAGAGGGTCATTTCGACAGGTTTATGGAGAAAGCCAATCCCCCCAAGAGGATTGAATTCCAGAGGAATAATCCACGCAAACGGATATTCTGGAAAGCTGTGCTCTTCCCTGTAGCCGCATCGGTAATGATGATTTTCGGAGCCAATCTGCTTATCAGGATTATGAGCATAAATAGTGAGAGTTTCTCTAAGACCGTGTCAGTTATGGAAGATCCGCAGGATATCTACAATGCCTATATGGATGTGGTAAGAGATAGTTATGAGTATCTATCGTCACTGACAGCTTATGCACCTAATAACGGAGCGAATGAGCATTTTAACACTCTGGAAAGCATCACATCCGAGTATATCCCTCTTTTGGAAGTCCTTCCTGACGAGATTAGTGAGCAAGAAAAGGCAGAAATTCTCAAAGAATACTATAGCCGGAGAGTAGAAAGCGTGGTTGAACTCCGGAAATATGTGGCATCACTCACACAACGCCGGATTCAGCACCTGCAATAGCAACAATAAAAACAACAAGAATAACAAAAACAACTAAAACAACTAAAATGAAACGTATTTTACTAACATTTGCCGCAATTATCGGCTTTATTCTTACAAGCAATGCACAAACTGTAAAAAATTATGATTATCAAGGTTTTGATGGACTCGACATCTCTCATTGGTTTGATGTGGAGGTAATACGGGGCAATACCTACTCCATTGTTATCGAAGTCAGCGACGATCTTGAGAAATATCTTTTAGTGAAGGATTCCAAAGGGACTCTTACCATAGGACTTGACAATCCCAGCAAGAAGGTGCTAAAAAATCAAAACAAACTTGCCAGAGCGACAATCACTATGCCGGTTCTCACCAAGCTCACGCTTTCAGGAGCATCTAAATTTCACACCAACGATCAATTTGACTGCGGAAAAAACAGATTCGTGATGAAACTCAGCGGTGCCAGCTTAGTCTATGGATTGAATGTAGTTGCTAAAGAGACCCAGATTTCAATAAACGGGGCATCTACTGTGAGAGATATCAAGGGTGACTTCCTAGAGGCCGACATCAAGGTATCAGGAGCAAGCAAATTGTATGGCAATATTTCGGCAGACGAACTTGACATTGAGATTTCCGGTGCATCAAAAGCTGAAGTGAATGGAGAATTCGAAAAGGTTGATCTCGAGTGCAGCGGTGCTTCAAAAGCACTCCTATCCGGTACCGCTGATGAAGTATCCCTAGAAGGTAGCGGTGTCAGCTCTATCGTGGCTGAAGATATGAAAGTCAAAGATGCGGAAATCGACCTTTCAGGTACAGCTAAAGCAAGCATCTATGTGACAAGACGTCTTAATGTGGAGTGTTCCGGAGCATCTTCCTGCGCTTACAAGGCAGACAAGTCAATAAGCATCACATCTGAAGTCAGTCGCGGATCCAGTCTTCGACGCATTGACTAGATTTTAGGCATTCTCTGCCTAACTGCTTCGAAAAGCACTATGGCAGTGGCTACGGAGACGTTGAGGGAACCGATTTGACCTAACATTGGAATCGCTGCCTTAACATTACAGAGCGAAAGTACCGAATCGGAAATACCCTTACCTTCAGAACCCATAACGATTACGGTCGGCTGAGTTAAATCCACATCGTAGATTGAACAGCCGGCCTTTTCTGTTGCACCTACAACATGGAAACCGGCATCAATCAACCAATACAAAGGAATACGCAGGTTGGGGACCTTGCAAACAGGTACTCTGAGAAGAGCTCCTGATGATGTTTTGATCGCATCGGCATTAATGGCGGCTCCGCCCTTGGCAGGAAGTATCACTCCGCTTACCCCTGCACACTCCGCACTTCTGACTATTGCACCGAAATTACGCACATCGCTAACTCCGTCAAGCATTAAAAAAATGGGAGCAGAAGAGACTGCAAGCGCTTTTTCAACGACATCCTCGAATGGCAGATAATCAATCTGCGACATATAGCCGATAACTCCCTGATGCGCACCGCGATATAATTTGTTCATCTTTTCTCCGGGTACAAACTGAAAAGGAATCTCGTTTTGCTTTACCAGATCCAACAGTGCCCTGAACTTATCTCCTTCAAGACCCTGCTTAAATAGAATTTTTTCAAATTTTCTGCCTGTTTTAATTGCTTCATGCACGGGGTTAATACCGAACAGATAGGGTTGCTTCTTTTCTTCCATTGTGTAAATCATATTGTGAGGGATGCCCATTCATCCATTTTTGTCTCAAGATTTAATTTGAGATAATGATACTTGTTTGTGAGTTCCACTATATCGTCTTCCGGAGAGGGTGATGCAAGGATTTTTTCCACAGCAGATATCTCTTCCTCCAGAGATGATATTTCATCTTCCAGCCGTTGTTGGCGATTTTTTATTCTACGTTCCTCCCTCGAGAGGTATTTCTGTGCCTCATAAGTGGATATCTTTTCCTTCTTTGGCTCGGGTGCAGCCTGAGAAGAGGGGGCCTGCTTGATTTCTATATCCCTGAGCGAACTTATCTTTTTGCGGTAGAGAAAATCATCCACTCCTCCGAGGTGTTCCTTTACCTGCCCGTCAGCAAACTCATAAATCTTCTCCACCAGCCCATCAAGAAAGTCTCTATCATGTGAAACTATAATAAGAGTGCCGTCATATTTCTGCAGCGCCTGTTTTAGTACATCCTTTGAACGAAGATCCATATGGTTGGTAGGCTCGTCAAGCGCAAGCAGATTGTAGGGGTGCAATATGAGCTTTGCCATGGCCAGTCTTGAACGTTCACCGCCACTGAGCACTGACACCTTTTTATCTATATCGTCTCCTCTGAAGAGAAAAGCGCCAAGTATGTCCCTCAGCCTGGTCCTAATATCTCCCACTGCGATCTTCTCCAGAGTACCGTACACGGTATCTTTTTTGTCCAATAAATCCTCCTGATTTTGCGCAAAGTAGCCTATCTTCACATTATACCCAACCTGCGCCTCACCTTCAAAAGGCTCAAGCCGGCCGGTAAGCAGGCGCATTACGGTGGTCTTACCCTCGCCGTTACGCCCTACGAAGGCCACCTTCTCCCCTCTTCTGATTGTGATATTGGCTCCATGCAGCACAATTTTCTTCTTGGGCTTTGAGTAGCCGATGGTTGCATCCTTGAGGGAAAACACCAAATCTCCGGAGCGTGGCGCAGAGGGAAATCTGACGGTAATTGTGCTCAAATCCTCCTCATCTATCTCTATACGCTCGAGTTTTTCCAACTGTTTGATTCTGGATTGCACCTGATTGCTCTTTGTAGGCTTGTAGCGAAATTTCTCTATAAATTCCTCGCTCTTTTCAATAAGGCGCTGCTGGTTGTCGTAGGCGGCGCGCTGCTGGGCAATTCTCTCCTTTCGCAACTCCACAAATTGGGAGTAAGGCACTTTATAATCGTAAATTTTGCCCAGCATCACCTCTACAGTACGGTTGGTGCAGTTGTCGAGGAATCTGCGGTCGTGTGATATTAGAACTAAAGCACCTGAAAAGTTCTTGAGGTACTCCTCTAACCACTGAATGGATTCGATATCGAGGTGGTTTGTCGGTTCATCCAATAGCAATATATCGGGGTTACGCAGGAGAATTTTAGCCAATTCTATGCGCATGTTCCAGCCGTGGCTTAATGTGTGTGTCATTCTGTCGAGTTCATCTTTGCGGAAACCCAGTCCGAGAAGGGTTTTCTCTGCCTGCACATGTGGGGATTCAAGGGAGTAAATCCTGAGTCTATCGCTGGTTTCATTTAATTCGACTATCAGTTTGTGGTACTCTTTCGACTCATAGTCAGTGCGATTTGCGAGCTCATGTGAAATTTGATCCAGACGCGTATTAAGCTCTTTGAGCTCCGCAAATGCAGTCATAGTCTCGTCAATGACGCTTTTATCGCGGGCATGCTTCATTATCTGAGGAAGATAACCAACTTTCCGATCAGAGGGCATCGAAACCTTGCCCGATGAGGGCGACTGAAGGCCCATGATGAGTTTAAGAATGGTGGATTTGCCTGCTCCGTTTTTGCCGACGAGACCTACTTTCTCTTTGTCGCTTATATGAAAATTGATAGTGTCCAGAAGAGTGAATCCCCCGAATGAGACAGTAAGATCACTGATCGATATCACGCTTCACCTCCCGAGGCATCAGCTGCAATTTGATCCTCTTCTGATTTTCCGGACCTGCAAACCAGAATACTAACCTCATAGAGACAGTAGAGTGGGATTGCCACAAAGAAAAGTGTCACTGCATCTCCGGAGGGGGTGATCAGTGCCGCAACGATGAGAAGTATCACGATAGCGTGTTTGCGGTACTTCTTCAGAAACTCTTTTGTAATGATTCCAAATCTTGAAAGTACCGCTGCAAGAGCCGGCATTTCGAAAACAATCCCCATAATGAGAATCAACGAAACAAACATCCCGATATAGGAGTTGAGCGATATCTGGTTGGGGACATCCGGTGAAACCTGATATGTGCCGAGAAATCTCACAGTCAGCGGAAAAACCAGCAGATAGCCTACGGCAATCCCAACATAAAAAAGAATACCCGCAAATCCAAATGCACGCCTTACAACCCTTTTTTCATTGTCGTAAAGCGCGGGGCGTACAAAGGTCCATATTTGGTAAAAGATAAAGGGCATCGCTACAATCAATGCGACATAAAGAGATACCCTGATATGGGTAAAAAATTGAGCCGCCATCTCGATATTGATCAGCTCAATCGAAAACTCACCTATCGGTCCCGAACCAAAAAGAGCGAGCATGTAATTTAACAGCCGGTAAAGACAAAACTCAGATGTAAGTGGCGCAAATATGATGTTACCGAAAATCGTCTCCTTAAAAAAGAAGGCGACGATCATCAGCACCGCGAGCACTGCAACAGAGCGAAAAAGTACTTTCCGCAACTCGTCGAGATGCTCCCAAAAGGACATATTGCTGCTTCCCATCAGAATACCGGTGAGGGAGTCTATTTCTGTTCCTTCTCTACATTCTTGGAGTCTTCGTCCATTCCCTTCACCTCATTCTCCACGTCCTTCATTCCCTCCTTGAAACTGCGGACACCTTTTCCAAGTCCCTTCATAAGTTCGGGAATCTTTCTGCCTCCGAAAAGAAGAAGTACAATAAAGGCGATGATCAGAATTTCCTGCCAGCCGAATGATCCGAATAATAACAAGTTTCTCATTTTGTGTGGGTATTATATTAGTCTGTCTAACTATTTCATCGTTGCGAGGCGCGCCCGGAGTGTCTCTATTTTGGTGGTCGCATCGGAGAGTTTTTTACGCTCAAGAGCTACAACATTTTCGGGGGCATTTGCCACAAATGCCGCATTGCCGAGTTTGGCATCAACACCTTTGATGAAGCCTTCGTAACGTTTGATTTCGGCTTCGATCTTTGCTATCTCTTCATCCATATTGATCATACCTTCCAGGGGCACAAAAAACTCGACAGTACCCACCATAAAGGATTGTCCTGCCAATGTAGTGTCAAACTGCTCCACAATCTGTAAATTAGGTACATTTGCCATCTTGGAAATTACAGGAGTAATAGTTGATGGATAGTAAGTACTCTTTACCTGGACTGAAAGCTGCTCTTTCGGAGAGATATTTTTTGACTGTCTGAGTGCCCTGATGGCCACTACCGTCTCGATAGCCTTCTCAAAGGAAGCAATAATAGCCTTATCGTGACCGGTGGAAACAGGCATTTGTTGGAGCATGATGGTTGCACATTTTTCACGTTCCTCAATATTCTGCCAGAGTTCTTCGGTAATGAAAGGCATGACAGGATGAAGTATCTTGAGAAGTGAGTCGAAATATGAGATGGTGGCATCAAAAGTAGCCTTGTCAATGCTCCCCTGTACACCATCTATGAATGAAGGCTTGATAATTTCAAGATACCAAGAGCAAAAATCATCCCAGAAGAGTTTGTAGATAGTCATGACTGCATCTGAAATGCGGAATTTTGCAAAATCATCGTTGATGCTTTCCAGAGTAATATTAAGTTTTGATGCAAACCATGAGACTGCAAGTCGATTGACATCGCTCTGAGCCATGGTACCACTGACTGTCCAACCCTTGACCAGACGGTAGGCATTCCATATTTTGTTACTGAAATTACGGCCTTGCTCTACCTGACTTTCGTCAAAAAGAATATCATTACCGGCGGATGTGCAGAGGAGCATTCCCAGACGCACCCCGTCTGCTCCATACTCCTTCATCAATTTGATGGGATCGGGAGAGTTGCCAAGCTGTTTTGACATTTTGCGACCCTGTTTGTCACGCACAATACCGGTCAGATAGACATTACGGAAAGGTATATTCTGACAAAATTCCTCTCCTGCCATAATCATTCTCGCCACCCAGAAAAAGAGAATTTCAGGGGCTGTTACAAGATCATTTGTCGGATAATAATATGCGAGATCGGCATTGGGTGCCTTATCGGGAAAACCGGGCTTAGCCGGATCGAATACCGAAATCGGCCAGAGCCAGGATGAAAACCAGGTATCAAGCACATCTTCGTCCTGAACCAGATCTTCCGCATTAATGGAAGGATCAATTTTACGGGCAGCTTCGAAAGCCTTTTCAAATGTAGATTCCACTACAAATTCCCCATTGGGAAGATAGTATGCAGGAATCTGTTGTCCCCACCATAATTGTCGTGAAATACACCAGTCACGAACATTCTCCATCCAATGACGGTATGTATTCTTGAATTTATCGGGTATAAGTTTTACTGAGTCATCCTCCACCACTTGCAATGCATCTTTTGCAAGATCTTCCATATTGAGAAACCACTGCATGGAGAGTCTGGGCTCAATAACGGCATTTGTACGCTCCGAGTAGCCAACCTGAGACTTGTAGTCCTCCACCTTTTCGAGAAGTCCTGCATCTTCAAGCATCTTCACTATTTTTTTGCGGGCAACGAATCTATCTTCTCCAATAAGGATCAGGGCCTTTTCGTTGAGCGTTCCGTCATCATTGATGATATCAATTACGGGAAGATTGTGGCGCAGGCCTATCTCATAGTCATTTATATCATGGGCGGGTGTAATTTTGAGACATCCGGTACCGAGATCCATAGTAACATACTCATCCTCAATTATGGGAATCTCTTTGTTGATGAGCGGAATTATGACATTCTTACCGCGCAGATGATAATATCTTTCATCTTCGGGATTGACGCAGACCGCCACGTCGGCCATAATTGTTTCAGGTCGGGTTGTAGCAATGGTGACATGATCACATTCTCCTTCAGCGACGTCACCTGCTATCTTGTATCTCAAATAGTAAAACTTGGAGTCGGTCTCCCTGTGGATGACCTCTTCATCGCTAACAGCAGTAAGGCCCTCGGGATCCCAATTGACCATACGCACTCCTCGATAGATGAGCCCTTTTTTATAGAAATGGACAAATGTATTGATTACGGCCTCACTCAAATCGGGGTCCATAGTAAATCTCGTGCGATCCCAGTCACATGAAGCCCCTAGTTTTTTAAGCTGTTCGAGGATGATGCCACCATGTTTCTCTCTCCACTCCCATGCATGTTTTAGAAACTCATCACGTGTAAGGTCGGACTTATCTATACCCTGGGCTTTGAGTTTTTCCACCACCTTTGCTTCGGTTGCAATGGAGGCGTGGTCGGTACCGGGAACCCAACAGGCATTATAGCCTGTCATTCTCGCGCGGCGTACCAATACATCCTGAAGCGTATTATTAAGCATGTGACCCATATGAAGCACACCGGTTACGTTGGGCGGCGGAATCACTATGGTATACGGTTCACGTTCATCGGGTTCCGAGTGGAAAAATCCATTCTCAAGCCAGTAGGAATACCACTTGTCTTCGGTCAAGGAAGGGTCGTATTTGTTGGGGAGTTCCATCTATCTAAATATCTTGCTTCGTTGTGTTCAATTATTCAATCTGCAAAAGTAAACAATTTCGGCAAATTATCCCTAATTATACACAACACCATATAACCGGAGACTAATTAAAGCATCACTGAAGAGGAAATCATTTTATGCCACAAAGATCGCACAGTTCAGTGTAAAGGCGCTGCACGGGAAGTCCCATCACATTATAGTATGAGCCGCTAATGGAAGTGATGCCGATATGGCCGATCCACTCCTGCACACCATACGCTCCGGCTTTATCGTATGGAGCGTAATTATCTATATAGTAGGAAATTTCTTCCGGAGAGAGTTTCTTGAAGGTAACTTCGGTAGCAACGGTAAAGGAGCGTGTCTCGTCGGGAGTGCGGATAGCTACTCCAGTCAGCACATAGTGGGTATTATCTGATAAGAGTGAGAGTATCCTAACTGCATCCTCCCTATCAATCGGTTTGCCAAGGATGACGCATTTTTGAAGAGTCTCATCCGAGAGCATCCCCTGCTCCATTTTTTCCCGATGACCAAAAACCAACGTATCGGCTGTTATGAGCACTTCATCTGCCTCCAGAGCTCGATGAAATGTAATTGATTTGTGTTTTGCGAGATATTCCGGAACTTGTGAATGGGGAATATCCATGTCAAATCCCTCCGGTAAATCAGGTCCGATCTCAACCTTAAACTTTACATCCAGTCCGGAGAGAAGTTCTTGCCTGCGAGGAGACTTCGAAGCAAGTATGAATCTGTATCCGTCAAACATTTCTTCCAGTTTTAGTCGCTAACTGTGTTATATGATCGGGATAATTGGCGCTTATTGGTGCCGTTGGGTCAAAATTCCATTTCCCCTGCATTTTGAGTACCTTTTCAACAATGTCGCGGATACAACCTCGACCTCCCGGAAAGGGAGAAATATAGTTACAGACCTCTTTTACTTCGGCTACGGCATCGGAGGGACAGACAGCGAGGCCTGCTTCGCGGAGAGCAGGTATATCGGGGATATCGTCTCCGACAAATACCACTTCGGAAGGTTTCAGGCCGTAATCGGAGCAGAATTTCAGAAAATCCGGCCGTTTGTCTCTTGAGAGCTGATAGAGATTCTTAGCTTCCACACCGAGTGAAGTAGCTCTATGAATAATGCTCTGTGAGCAGCCTCCTGTTATAATTGATACGGGATAACCATTGTCAACCGCCATTCGGACGGCGAAACAATCTTTTGCGTTGAATGTTCGTAGTAGATCTCCGTCCGGCATCGCCAAAACGGAGCCGTCCGTAAAGACTCCGTCAACATCGAATACAAATGCTTTAATATTATCAAACATATTATCAATCTTCATTTATTGTTATTCTTTATTATATAATTATACTAATTTTAATACTTAATTAATATCTCATCATCCTCACTTTGACTCATAAATACACACCCAACTCTTACCACTTCAAATAACATGAGCTTCGAAAAAACAAAAATTTTCTACGCTTCATGCTATTTGAAGTTCACTTAGACTCCACACTACATACTACATACTACATACTACATACTACATACTACATACTACATAATCAACTCTTCTTTTTATCAATACAAATATCACATTTTCCACATGGAGCAGAGTCTTCCTGGCCAAAATAACGCAATAACGATACACTGCGGCAGGTGGAGTTGTCAGTAACAAGAGATATCATTGCATTGAGCCCGGTGGTGCGGCGCTCAACTTTTTCATAATACTCCGATTCGGGCAAACGGAGGTTTTTCTCGTAAAGCCTCTCATTGTAAAATGTGAGAATCGGCGAGCGGAATTTTGGCACATAAGTCATCACATGCCTGTTTGAAAGAGAGATTAGTTTCGCTTTGACAGCATCCACGGCATAACGGCCTGCCCGTGCAATTTTCTCTTCATCAATGGTGACATAGTCGGAAAAAATGCCGGTGTACATCCTCAAAAGTACTTTTACGAAAGTGTCCATCTCATTTGAACCCAACTGAACCTTGTAGAGTTCATCTCTAGAAACGTCAAAACGAATTTTAGAGGCGATTTCCAGTTCTTCTGAAAGTGTCCAATAGCCCGCCTGTTCGATGTATCTGATCGCATAATATGCAGTAGCTGAGTGTAGTTTGAAATGACTTACAAATGCATCAAGGTCAAACTTCACGCTCCGTCCTCCACCCTCTTCATAGGGTATCCCAAGAAATATAAAAACTTTCTGATAAATATCACGTATATAATCCAGAGGAGGAAAGGTCACACGAGTGATCTGTTTCAGACGCCTGATATCACTTTCATTCCAGAGCAATACGGTATAAGATTGATCTCCGTCCCTGCCGGCCCTTCCCGCCTCCTGGAAATAGCTTTCTACAGTGTCGGGCATATCAAAGTGGCAGACAAATCTCACATCCGGTTTGTCGATGCCCATTCCGAAGGCATTGGTTGAGACTATAATACGAGTTTGGCCGCTCTTCCATTGCTCTTGTATGCGCGAGCGGGTTTCCCTCTCCATTCCGGCGTGATAAGACTCTGCATCAATTTTCAGGCTGCGAAGAAAAGAAGCAATCTGCTCGGCAGTACGCCTTTTACCCACATAGACTATGCCGGTTCCCGGCACATTGTGGCAAATTGAAAGCAACTGACCCATCTTATCTTCACATTTTCGGAAAACATACGAAAGGTTGGGCCTTTCGAAAGATGAGGTAACCTTGTTGGTAGCATCGAATTCCAGATTTGCCATAATGTCATCCGCCACTTTTGAAGTGGCTGTAGCAGTGAGGGCGATGATCGGCACACGCCTCCGTATGCTGATAATCTGCCTTATTTCAGCTATTTGGAGATAATCCGGGCGGAAATCATAACCCCATTGACTGATACAGTGTGCCTCATCCACCACCAGTAAATTGACATTCATCCTGGCCACCCTAACTCGGAAAAGTTCCGTCCTCAGACGCTCGGGAGAAACATAGAGAAACTTATAGTCACCATAAATCGCATTGTCGAGGGTTATATCTATCTCACGGTAAGACATGCCTGAACAGACCAGCAAAGAGGGAATACCACGGTCATTGAGATTCTCTACCTGATCTTTCATCAGCGCAATCAGCGGTGATACCACAAGGCATATTCCCGGCGTCATCATAGAGGGCACCTGGAAACAGATAGACTTGCCGCCACCAGTAGGCAAGATGGCAAGAGTGTCTCTCCCCTCCAGCACAGAAGCGATAATGTCCTCCTGCATCGGACGGAAGGAGTCATATCCCCAGTACTTTTTCAAAGTTTCTCTCATGCTGCAAAAATAGCAATTATATGACAATCTTTTTGCGCAAAACTATGGGCGTATAAAATAATTGTTACCTTTGCGGGACTAATAACAAAAGAAATTAATCCAACTATTATGGCAAATATCGATTTATCAAAGTACGGCATCTTAAATGTCAAAAAAGTAATCCACAACCCCAGTTACGATGAGTTGTACAAAGCTGAACTTGACCCTGCCCTTACGGGATTCGAGGCTGGTCAGTTGACCGAACTTGGTGCTGTCAATGTGATGACCGGTATCTACACCGGACGTTCTCCCAAAGACAAATTCTGGGTAATGGATGATGTTACCAGAGACACGGTATGGTGGACTTCGGATGAATATTTGAATGACAATAAGCCCGTTACTCCCGAGGCATGGAAAGAGCTCAAAAAGATTGCAACAAAGCAACTTTCAGAAAAGACTCTCTATGTGATGGATGCCTTTTGCGGTGCAAATGAAAATTCACGCATCAAAATCCGTTTCATTGTGGAAGTGGCCTGGCAGGCACACTTCGTTAAGAATATGTTCATACGCCCTACCGAAAAGGAACTTGCCAACTTCGGCGAGCCCGATTTCGTAGTACTTACCGCATCCAAGACAAAGGTTGACAATTATAAGGAACTCGGTCTTAATTCAGAAACCGCAGTTGTATTCAACCTCACCGAAAAGATACAGGTAATTATCAACACCTGGTACGGGGGCGAAATGAAAAAGGGTATGTTCTCCTATATGAACTATCTCCTTCCCCTCCAGGGTATCGCATCCATGCACTGCTCGGCTAATGTGGGTAAAGATGGCAAAACCGCTATCTTCTTCGGTCTCTCCGGCACAGGCAAGACCACCCTCTCAACCGACCCCAAGCGTCAGCTTATCGGCGATGACGAGCATGGCTGGGACGACGACGGCATCTTCAATTTCGAGGGTGGTTGTTACGCAAAAGTTATAAACCTCAGCAAAGAGGCCGAGCCCGATATTTACAATGCCATCAAGCGCGACGCTCTCCTTGAGAACGTAACTGTTGACGAAAATGGCAAAATTGATTTTGAGGACAAGAGCGTAACTGAGAATACCCGCGTCTCCTACCCTATATACCATATTGACAACATTGTCAAACCAATCTCCAAGGCCGGTCATGCTAAAAAGGTAATTTTCCTTACTGCCGACGCATTCGGAGTCTTCCCTCCCGTATCCAAGCTGACTCCGGAGCAGACACAGTACTACTTCCTCAGCGGCTTCACCGCAAAGTTGGCGGGAACTGAACGAGGAATCACCGAACCCACTCCGACATTCTCAGCCTGCTTTGGAGCGGCATTCCTCTCACTTCACCCTACCAAATATGGTGAAGAGCTAGTAAAGAGGATGAAGGCAAGCGGCGCTACGGCTTACCTGGTGAACACGGGATGGAATGGCACAGGTAAACGAATCTCCATAAAGGACACCCGCGGCATCATTGACGCTATTCTTGACGGATCAATCGACAAGGCAGAGACTTCGTTTATTCCGGTATTCAATCTGGAGATTCCCAAAGCACTCCCCAATGTTGACACCAACATTCTAGATCCACGCAATACTTATCCCTGCTCATGCGAATGGGATAGAAAGGCTCGTGATCTCGCCGGCAAATTTGTTAAAAACTTCACCAAGTTTACAGGCAATCCTACAGGTGCTGCACTTGTATCGGCAGGTCCTAAGATTTAAACGGATTGGTACTTAAAAAAATAATAAAAAGAGAGGGTTCCGCGATCTCCCTCTCTTTCTTATGTAAGACCCTCTTCTATATATATTTCACTTTTGCAACTATCAAAATTAACACAATTGTAACACAGAATGTATTTTAGCAATAACAATCATTTTGTAACTTTAAGGATGCGAAAAATCAATAATTTTTAAACAAATAACTATGAATCAATTACTTAAGAAACTATTGCCGCTTGTAGCACTGGTGTTTTTCTCTTTCTATGCCAATGCACAGGTAACTACTTCGAGCATTAACGGCCAAATCCTGAGTGATTCGGGTGAAAAGCTCATTGGAGCAACCGTAATTGCAGTCCACGTACCTTCTGGTACCAATTATTATGCAGTAGCTAACGAAGACGGTCGCTACGCAATTCAGGGTATGCGTCCTGGCGGACCTTACGAGGTAAAAGTACACCTTCTGGGCTACCAAACCACACTTTTCAAGGATGTAGTACTCCAGCTCGGTGAAGCATTCACACAAAATGCAACGCTTGCCATTTCTACTGAGGAACTCGAGGAAATCGTGGTTGTCGCATCACCTAACTCCAAATTCACAACTGAGAAAACAGGTGCGGCTACCAATATCAGTTCGTCACAGATAAGCAATATGCCTACTATAAGTCGCAGTATCTCAGATATAGCACGTATATCTCCTTACGCAAACGGAATGAGCTTTGCCGGCGGTGACGGACGTTCCACCAACTTCACCGTTGACGGCGCCAACTTCAACAACAACTTCGGTCTGAATCCCAATCTCCCCGGAGGCGGCAGCCCCATATCAATGGATGCCATAGATGAGATACAGGTCGTTGTCGCACCCTTTGACGTACGCCAGACCAACTTCATCGGCGGCGGTATCAATGCCGTCACCAAATCAGGTACCAATACCTTCAAAGGTACGGCTTACACCTATTACCGTAACCAGGATATGAGGGGCAATAAAATTAACGGAAAAGAACTGGACGAGCGCGCTAAAGAATCCAATAGCGTTTACGGTTTTACTTTCGGCGGCCCTATCATTAAAAACAAGCTCTTCTTCTTCACCAACTTTGAAATGGAGAAAACTCCCGGACAGGTGATCAACTACCGCGCCAACAAGGGCGGAGAAAAAGCTGAGGGCAATGTATCCCGCACTCTTGCTTCAGATATGCAGTCAGTTAAGGATTTCATGATGCAGAAATATGGTTACGATACAGGTTCCTACACTGATTTCCCCGGTGACCAGTCAAACATGAAGTTCCTTGCACGCATTGACTGGAACATCAATGACAACCACAGACTAAACCTCCGCTACAACTACACTAAGAATACTGCATGGAATGCACCTAACGGCAACTCTTCCGACACCGGATACCGTCTCAACGGCACATACCGCGTAGGCAACCAGTCAATGGCTTTCGCCAACAATATGTATTCAATGGACAACAAGGTACAGTCAATCTCCGCCGACCTCAACAGCAGATTTACCGACAACCTCTCTAACCAGCTTCTTGTGACTTTCTCAAAAATTGATGATATCAGAGGTTCCAAGTCCACCCCATTCCCCCACATTGACATTATGGCCGGCAAGGATGCTACAGGAAAACAGATTATGGAGCCTTATATGTCCCTCGGTTATGAACTCTTTACCTGGAACAATGGTGTACATAACAACATTCTCACAATAAAGGATGACATTACCTGGCTGAAAGGGAACCACAAGGTCCTTGCAGGTCTGAGCTATGAGTATCAATTCGCCGACAATGCATATATGCGTAACGGTACAATGTACTACCGTTATAACAGTCTCGATGATTTCCTCAACAGCAGGACTCCCGAGTCATTCGCCATCACTTATGGCTGGAACGGCGAAGCTAACCCGAATGCCCGCGTTACATTTAACCAGATCGGTCTCTATGTACAGGACGAGTGGAGCATAAGCAAGAAGTTCAAACTTACTTACGGTGTACGTTTTGACGAACTTTTGTTTGACAACAGCGATATCGCCACCAACAAAGCCATCTACAATCTGACTTTCAGGGATGATCAAAAGATTGATACCGGTTTGTGGCCAAAAGCCAACCTCCAGGTATCCCCCAGAATAGGTTTCATTTGGGATGTAAAAGGAGACAAGTCATTGAAGGTTCGTGGAGGTACCGGTCTCTTTGCAGGTCGTCTACCGTTGGTATTCTTCACCAATATGCCTACCAATGCAGGTCTCGTTCAAAATTCCGTTCAGTTCAGGACCTCTTATAAGAATGGTGTTCCCACCGGATATGACAAGCGCCTCGATGCCTTCAACGGCGGTATGATGACTAATGTACAAGATGCCATCAAGGCACTCGGCCTCCAGTCCGAACTCAATGAAAGCAATCACGTTGCAGGTTCCAAGATTTCAGGAGTTGACCGCAATTTCAAGATGCCTCAGATTTGGAAATCATCCATAGCTCTTGACTGGCAACTCCCCGTTTCCTTCCCCTTGACCCTTACAGGAGAATTCATGTTCAACAAAACCGTTACCGGAGTTACCATCGACAATATCAATATTGAGAATCCTATGAAGTGGAAACGCTTCCGTGGCTCTGACAACCGTTTCATCTATCCTGCCGACTTCGCTATCAACAAAGGCAAGAATGCTGTTGTTCTGGCCAATACTAATAAGGGTTACGGTTACACCGCCAACATCACTCTCAATGCCCAGCCCGTTAACAACCTCGATATAATGCTCGCATACACTATGACAGAGTCCAAAGAGGTATCTGGAATGCCAGGCAGCGACCCCGTATCCACCTGGCAGGGTCTTATCACAATCGACGGTCCCAACTTCGGCACCGTTCAGCGCTCTCAATATGTAGTTCCCCACAAATTGATTGCAAGTGTCAACTATTTCATTCCCTTCAAGATTTTCGGTGGCAAGGGACTTCACCTCAACCTCTTCTACAGCGGATCTTCAGGCAACGGCTATAGCTACGTATACACCAACGACATGAATGGTGACGGTATCAACCTCGACCTTATGTATATTCCCAAAGATGACAGCCAAATCAATTTCAAGACCGATGCTGACCGCGCTGCATTCTGGAAATTTGTTGAACAAGACAAATATCTGAGTAGTCACAAAGGAGAGTATGCTGAGGCTTATGCTGCACGCACTCCCTGGGTTCACCGTTTCGATCTTCGCGTTGCAGAAGACTTTGCATTCAACATCGGTAACACAAGACATAACTTCCAGCTTGTATTTGACTTCATGAATATCGGCAACCTATTCAATTCAAAATGGGGTGTTTACCAAATCAACTCTATCTCAAACAACAGCTCGATTCTAAAATATGAAGGCCAGAATACAAAGAAGCAGCCCATATTCTCCATGTACCAGAAGGATGGTAATTACCTTACCAGGTCATATGACTACAATTACCATTACGGCCAGTGCTGGAAATTCCAGGTTGGTATCCGCTATATCTTCAACTAATACTTGAAATAGCATAAAACCTAATAACGGGTATGACTTTTTGTCATACCCGTTATTTTATACTACATACTACATACTACATACTACTTCCGCTATCTGCACTGCATTCGTTGCAGCTCCTTTACGCAGGTTGTCAGCGACACACCATAGGTCTATACCGAAAGGCACTGTTGTATCACGGCGAATGCGTCCCACAAAGACCTCGTCCTTATCGAAGGAATAGAGAGGCATGGGATATAGATTCTTCGAGGGGTTATCCTGAATCACAACGCCCGAAGTCGAGGCAATAACTTCCCTCACCTCCTCCAGTTCGAAATCCCTGAGAAGCTCCAGATTGATTGCCTCAGAGTGACCTCCTATTACAGGTACGCGTACTGCAGTGCTTGTAACCGCAATAGAATCATCATTGAGTATCTTGCGAGTCTCGTTGACCATCTTCATCTCCTCCTTTGTATATCCGTTGTCAAGAAAAGTATCGATATGGGGCAGTATATTCCGGTCAATTGGATAGGGATATGCCGCATTATAACTCCCCCATGAGGATCCTGAGCGCTCAGCCTCCATCTGATCAAGCGCATTGTATCCCGTACCTGTCACCGACTGATAGGTGGAAACCACTATCCTTCGGATACCATACTTACGGTGGAGCGGTGCTACTACCATCAGCATCTGTATCGTGGAGCAATTTGGATTTGCGATAATCATATCATCTGCAGTCAGCACATCTGCATTGATCTCCGGGATCACAAGTTTTACAGAGGGATCCATCCTCCAAAATGACGAATTATCGATCACTCTGCATCCCTGAGCCGCAAATATTGGTGCAAATTGAGCGGAAACGTTGCCGCCGGCAGAAAATAGTGCAATATCCGGCTTTGCCTCCAGCGCTTTATTTAAAGATATCACTTCATACCACTGTCCGCGGAAAAATATGTGCCTGCCAATAGAGTTCTCGGAAGCCACAGGATAGAGTTGAGATACGGGAAAATTCCTTTCCTCGAGTACCTCAAGCATTTTTGAACCGACAAGTCCGGTGGCTCCCACTACCGCCAGTTTTAACTCTTTTGCCATAATGACCTTATTTAAGGTTATCAGAGTGCCTGTTGTAGATCATATATTATGTCATCTATATGCTCGATACCTACGGATAGACGGAGCATATTGGGATATACTCCGGCTGCCTCCTGTTCCTTTGCACTGAGCTGCGAATGTGTTGTAGATGCAGGATGGACAATAAGGGATTTTGAGTCACCCACGCTCCCGACGTGAAGAACGAGTTCGAGCTTCTCTACAAGCGATGCAGCCGCGTCAAATCCTCCCTTTACACGGAATGTAAGTACGGCACCAAATCCGTTTTGCAGATATTTAGAGGCCAGATCATGGTAACGATTACTCTCAAGTCCGGTATAATTGACGCTTTCAACTGCAGGATGACTCTCAAGGTAACGTGCAATTGCGAGAGCATTGTCGCAGCATCTCTGGACGCGAAGTGAAAGCGTTTCCAACCCCTGAAGCATCAGAAATGAATTGAAGGGAGATTGAGAAGGTCCTATATTACGTAATCCGTCTACTCTGACCCTGCCTGCAAATGCTGCCTTGCCGAAGACCTTTGTGTAGATAAGACCGTGATAACTCTCCGAAGGAGCAGCAAGAAGAGGATATTTCACTGCATCCCAATCAAAATTGCCTCCGTCAACTACTGCTCCACCGAGAGTTGTGCCATGTCCGCAAATCCATTTTGTCGCCGAATGAATGGAGACGTTCACGCCCCAGTCAAATGGACGGAAAAGATATCCGCCACATCCGAAAGTGTTGTCGACCAGCACGCAGATACCTTTACGGTGTGCCATTTCACAAATAGGCTCAAAATCAGGCACATTAAAGGCGGGATTGCCGAGAATCTCCAGATAAACAGCTTTTGTCCGACTGTCTATCAGAGATTCTATCTCCCCACACTTGTCTCCTTTGGCGAATCGCACCTCAATACCCATATCGCGGAGTGTAACTGCGAACATAGTGAAGGTACCACCATAGAGGAAGGGCGAAGTCACGATGTTGTCACCCGGACCGCATATGTTTGTCACCGAGAGAAATACCGCAGACTGACCGGAAGCGGTAGCAACTGCAGCCACACCACCTTCCAGAGCTGCAATCCTCTTTTCAAATATATCATTGGTGGTGTTAGTTATGCGGGTGTAGATATTGCCTTTGCGTCGGAGGGCAAATAATTCCGACCCATACTGCATATCGTCAAATGTATATGCGGTTGACTGGTAAATCGGCACTGCCGTGCCTTTTGAAACAGGATCAATTTCATGACCTCCCCTCACCTGGAGAGTCTCGAATCTATATTTCTTATCTTCCATGGGATTTTGTTTTAAACTTTTAAAATGTCATTGATAAGTCCGGATGCGGTCTGCAGTGCTCCTGCCCCTGCACCCTGTATAACCAACGGAGATGGATAGAACTCCGTTGTGATCAAAGCGCTGTTGTCGGTACCTCTGAGGTTGAAGAGAGGATGGTCAGGGGCAACTTCTTCGAGAGATATTCGTGCTCTGTATCCTTTGGGAGCGGACTCGTCTCTAACTAGTGATGCTACATAGCGTTGCCTCAACCCACGGCTTTCAGCCGCAGAAAATGCCTCGGCAAAATAGGGTTCATTTTCCGAAAGGAGAGAATAAAACTCATCTAAATCTCCCTTGAAATATTTAGGCCCGATGGCCGGAACAAGAGAGACATCCTCCTCTTCAAGAGCCACTTCCGCCTCGCGAGCGATAATCAGCAGCTTGCGCAAGAGATCTCTGCCGCTTAAGTCCAAACGGGGATCGGGCTCGGTATATCCGGACTCCTGCGCTTTACGGACCACCTCGGCAAAGGTCAACCCTCTACTAACCCCATAGGTACTGAATATATAGTTTAGCGTACCGGAAAGCACCGCTTCTATTTTTATAATTCCATCGCCGCTGTTGAGACTCCTTGCCACAGACTCCAGAATCGGCAATGCCGCACCGGCTGTGGTTTCGTACTTCAACTCCGCTCTCTCTTTAAGTGCCGATGCCTTCATCTCTCTATACTCCCTGAAAGGCGCGGAAAAGGCAATCTTGTTGCATGCGACCACCGAATAACCGCTTTTAAAGAGAGATGTGTACCTGCAGGCTATATCGGGACTTGCAGTGCAATCTACGAATATGGAATTCTCAAGAGAAAGAAGAGCAAGAGTGTTGAAATAAGAATTGTCAGCAGCACTCTCACCCTGCTTCAGCAATGCTTCGGGGTCACTCAGATCAAGTCCCTCCTTACTTACGACATACCTACGGCTGTTTGAGAGACCGCAAATGCGTAACCGTTTGCCATACCTGGTTGCGATTGAATCGCCATTGTCTTTTATCAACTTAACAAGAGCTCTGCCCACATTTCCGTATCCCGCTATAAAAAGGTTTGTCTCTCGGATGCTGTATCTGCTGAAAAATTCTTCGTGTATATGTTGGAGTGCGGAATTGACATCTTGCGAGGAAATTATCACCGAGATATTGCGCTCCGATGAGCCCTGTGCGGTGGCTCTCACGGAGATACCGTGCCTGCCAAGGGCAGCAAGCATCCTGCCGGTAGTGCCACTCTGATTTAGAATATCGTCACCCACCAAACAAACGATTGAAAAACCCTTCTCGATTTTGAGAGGATTGAGTTTGCCAAGGGATATTTCATACGCAAAACATTTGTCTGCCGCCTCCTTAGCCTTTTCAGCGTCACTCTCGGAGACTGCTATGCACATTGTGTGTACAGAGGAGGCCTGGGTGATGAGAATAATATTGATATCATTCTGCGAAAGTGTACCGAAGAGACGGCTCGAAAAGCCGGGGACACCCACCATGCCGCTGCCTTCAAGGGAAAGAAGTGCTATATTGTCGGAGTTGGAGATTCCGATGAACTGTTCTTTGGATTTGGGAGGGTTGCGCTCAATAAGAGTCCCTTTTTTATCGGAATCAAAAGTGTTCCTTATGTAAATAGGTATTCCTTCGGAAATGACCGGTTGGATGGTAGGGGGATAGATTACTTTCGCACCGAAATGTGACAATTCGAGAGCAGCCCTGTAGGAGATATTGCCAATTGTGCGTGCCTCCTTGACCACTTTGGGATTGGTAGTCATCATACCTGTAACATCAGTCCAGATTTCAAGTATGCGTGCATTGCAGCCCGCAGCAAAGAGTGAGGCAGAATAGTCGCTACCTCCGCGTCCTAGGGTAGTCGTCCTGCCTTTCTCATCCGACGCAATAAAACCAGGCATCACAAAAAGGCTTGTAACGGGATTACTCTCAAGCATCTGTCGGAGATTTACGAATGTCTTCTGCTTCTCCACAACATTCTTACCTGCCTCGTTATGTGTAAGGACAATCTCTCTTGAGTCCACCCATTTGGTGGAAATACCCATGGAAGAAAATTTCTGGACAAGTATGCCGGTTGAGAGGAGTTCACCGAAAGCCTGAATTGCATCAAGACTGGTACTGCTAAGCTCCCCAAGCAGAAATACACCGTTTGAAATACTGCGGAGCGAATCAAAAAGTGCGGTACAACTGCGGAGCGTAGATTCACGTTTCTCGCGTGGAATAATTTTGCGGATAATCTCATCATGTTTTTCCTGGAGTGAGTCAATCAGTCCGCGGTAACTTTCGTCACGACATTCTGCGAGCGTGCCGATACGAATAAGGGTATCCGTTGCTCTGTTGATTGCTGAGCAGACAAGAATTGTTCTGTCAAGCTCAACGGCATTTTTTACTATATCCGTGACTCTGGAAATGGCATCCGCATCCGCAAGGGAAGTGCCTCCAAATTTAAGAACTTGCATAATCTATTAAAGTAAAGGTTGGATAATCTGTTGTAATTGGGGATATTCGAGAAGGAAGCCGTCGTGGCCAAACCTCGATGTAATTTGATGATAACGGGCTCCGGGGATATTATCAGCCATGAAGTGTTGCTCACAAATGGGAAAGAGCGCATCACTGTCTATCCCAACCACAGTTGTCTCTGCAGTGATGGAGGAAAGGGCAGCAACTGCTCCCCCACGTCCCCTGCCAAGATTGTGACTGTCCACCGATCCACATAGGCAGCTGTAGGAGTATGCATCAAACCTGTCGGAGAGTTTCTTACCTTGATAGCGCTGGTAAGAGGCAGCTCGGGTGGCAAAAAGGGTGTCATCCGATTCCTCCTCCTGTGTGAGATTGTAGCCTTCATAACTTCTATATGAGATTAGCGCTATGCTCCTGGCGCACCTAAGACCTGCTGCCCCTCCTTCCGGTGAGGCGCAATCTCTGAAGGTTTGGTCAGCCTCAAGCGCCATGCGCTGTGATTCCACAGAGGCGGAGAGCCAAGGAGTGACTCTCGGCCCACAGGCTATGAAGATGGCCTTGCGTATCACATCAGGCTCCATTACACACCATTCAAGTGCCTGGAAACCTCCTATTGAGCCACCGACTATAAGATCGATGCTCTCTATTCCAAGGTGCTTACGTACCAGAATGTTGGCATTTACTATATCTCGGACTGTTACCTTAGGGAAATCAAAATAGTAGGGATTGCCTGTTTCAGGATTTGTCGTAGCTGGTCCGGAAGAACCATAGCAGGATCCGAGCATATTTGCACAGACCACGAAATATCTATCCGTATCAAAGAGAGAACCGGGGCCGACAAGCTCCGGCCACCACTCCGAAGGATCGGAATTGGCAGTAAGCGCATGGCAGATCCAGATGACCTTACGGCCATCCGAAACTTTGTATGGGAAATCTGATGTATGGAATGTCACCTTGAGGCTGCCAATAGCGACACCGGTCTCAAAAGTGAATATATCCTTGTGGAAATAGTCGTGTTTTATCATATCGTGAAAATAAATGTCTGATAATCTTGTTCGGAAAAAGAACAAAAAAGCCGGAATGCATCTCTTAAAGATGCATGCGCATAGACATAGACGATATGGTAAAAGAATTATTCATTTAATAACTTATGCAAATATATGAATAATTGGTTTTCTTACACAAATCTTTTGTCTTTTTTTAAAAAATATATAAATTTGTGTCCCGTTATGACTATTGGATTTGACAATAAAAAGTACCTGAAAATTCAGTCCGAACGCATACGGGAGCGCATCGCCCAGTTCGGTGATAAACTTTACCTCGAATTCGGAGGTAAACTCTTCGACGATCATCATGCCAGCCGCGTTCTGCCGGGTTTCAAGCCCGACAGTAAGCTTCATATGCTAATGCAGATGTGTGATGATGCCGAAATAGTGATCGTCATAAGTGCAGTCGATATTGAAAAAAATAAAATTCGCAGCGACCTCGGCATCACATACGATATGGATGCCCTTCGTCTTCGCCACGAATTTGAAAGTCGAGGTTTTCTTGTAAGTTCTGTAGTCATCACCCACTACAATGGCCAGGCGAGTGCGGACCATTACCGCCTTAAACTTGAGCGCATGGGTATCCGTACATTTTACCACTACACCATCGAAGGTTACCCCAACGATGTGGCTCTTATAGATTCGGATGAAGGCTTCGGGAAGAATGACTATGTCGAGACCTCACGTCCTCTGGTGATTGTCACTTCCCCAGGATCCGGCAGCGGAAAATGTGCAGTATGCCTGAGCCAGCTCTATCAGCACCAAAAGAGAGGCACTAAGGCCGGTTATGCCAAATTTGAAACATTTCCCGTTTGGAACCTTCCGCTCAAACACCCCATCCATTTGGCTTATGAAGCAGCCACTGCCGACCTCAATGATGTCAATATGGTAGATCCCTTCCATCTGGAGGCCTACGGTACGATTGCAGTCAACTACAATCGCGACATAGAGATTTTTCCCGTTCTCAATACCCTTTTCGAAGGAATTTATGGCGAAAACCATTATAAATCCCCCACCGATATGGGTGTAAATATGATTGGATTCTGTATAAGCGATGAGGAAGTTTGCTGCAATGCTGCACGCAACGAGATTATTCGCAGATATTATAATGCACTTGGAAAACTCGCAGAAGGGGAACTCAACGATGCCGAGGTTAAAAAAATAGCTCTGGTGATGAAACAAGCAAAGATAACTACTGCTTTCCGACGGACGACAGTGGCTGCCAAAGAGCGCAAAGAGAGGTCTAATGTTCACTCTGCCGCTATAGAATTGGCTGACGGAACCATCATCACCGCAAAGACGAGTTTTCTTCTTGGCCCCAGCGCAGCATTAATACTTAATGCAACAAAATATCTGGCCGGCATTGACCACAGCATCAAACTTATTCCCCAGAGCATGATCGAACCTATCCAGAAGACCAAGGTTTCCTACCTTCACGGCAGTAACCCGCGTCTACATACGGATGAAGTGCTTGTAGCATTGTCAATGCTCAGTACCACGGATGATAATTGCCGCCGTGCTCTTGAAAAACTTCCCGAACTCGACGGCTGTCAGGTTCACTCGACAGTAATGCTAAGTGAAGTTGACCGCAAGATCTTCAGGAAACTCGGTGTTGATCTTACCTGCGATCCTATTAAGAAATCCTAATCCTGAGAATTGGCTCTGGGCTTGATGCTGATCTTAAGGTCACAGTCAAGCTCTTCTGCCATGTTCCGAAGGTCACTTAGATATATTGAATCGACCTTGACACAGTTAGTCCACCAGGGCATACCGCTGTGTGCAAGACCTTTCTTGCGCAACTGCTCAATGAAGTCCTTGTTTGTATAACCTGCATCCAGAATGGCACGACGCAACTCAAAAAGGCGCTTGGATGAATCAAGGCGAGGATATGCACGCTCTGCAACTTCGATTTCAAGATAATCCGGCATCTCAACCTCCTTGGCACCGCGTCTTGAGACCAGACGGTAATCCCAATCATAACCATAGTTGCCAAAGATTTCCTTAATCTTGGAAATTGTCATATCGTCATACTCAAACCATTGCTGCATGGATTGTTTCGATATTCCTGCTTTTCGGGAGAATGAAGAGACATTTTCACCTGACATTTTAAGGAAGTGAGCGATGAAATCTAAATTAACTAGCGTGGACACTTTGCTTTGACGTTTTCCTATCATAATGCTTTTTATTTTTTATATTGATTTTGTAGTATCACAAAATTAATAAAAAAAAGCATTATTTAATAATTTATTTTAACTTTTTTCTTGTTTTTATTGATTTTATAATATTATTTGGATTTAATATCATTTAAACCTCGAAGTGCGGAGATAATACTATGAACACGGTAAGTGATAATACCAGCCAAATATTCAGGGTCTTCAGAGAGATAGATGGCAAGCGCAAGAGATGAGGGCAGAATGTCGGGTAATTCCTTGTAAAGTGAGTTCAATCCGAGGGCAATAAGCTCTTTGGAATGTAGATCATCCCTGTTGATTTCCACAAAGAAGTCGCTGTTGGAGCTGTCAAATGAAATTGTAAGCAGTTTTGTCATATGTCTGTTTATTTGTTAATTATAAGTGGTTTTGTACAAAGAAAAAGATTGAATTCATAAGAAACAGTATCTGCAAGGCTGTTTTAGATTTTTTTTGCGATTGTCGGCATCCGTATCATTTTCCAATAAAAGCAATGTGATGAGATTTAGGTTATTGAGAGAATTTGAAGTGATTGATGACTGGTTGAGCAAATAGAAATATTATTTTTCGGTTTTTTGACACCCCATTGGGAATGGTTTCCGAGAGAGTTTCAATAAAATGGCATTTGTCAGTATATTTTATTTTTTGGTAAATGTTTTTCATATTCGCATTCGTAACAAAATCGAATAAAAAACATTTGCAATGAAAACACTGAAGAAAATATTATTCGCACTGACTGTGGCCTTGGTTGTGGCCGGGTGCAGGGAAGATTCGGGGAGCAATAAGATCACCGGAAATGTGATATTCCTCTCTGTAGTGAAGGATGAAATAGCCACAAGGAGTAGCATTGACGTGGATGACTCCAAGATAATGACTTTAGATATCTTTCTTTATAATAATCTGGGGAGACTCTTCGAATCATACAGTTTTTCCAACGGTGAAGTGATCTCAATTGATCTCCCCGTCGGACAGAGTTATATGGTATATGCGTTGGCCAATGTCGGCGGATTCACTCCCCCCGTTTCGGAGAGCGAAATGAGAGAGGTTTCAATCGGATGGCCGGGTCTTGAGGGGATAACTTCGGGTGGCTTTCCAATGGCCCACACAGGAACCTTGACTGTTGCCAATGGCAACAATAGTTATACTATGGAATTTGTACGTCTTGTTGCAAGATACGACCTTTTGATTGACCGCTGCAACCTGGAAGGAAGTTTTGAGGTAACCGGAGTCAGGCTTCGAAACTCAGCCTACGATGTATTTCCATTTTCTATAAGGGCTGCTACTGCGACCCTTGATGGGGATATCGCCAAAACATCAGATCTGCAACTACTTAATACGGGATCAGCAGTTTCCTTTTATATGTATGAAAATCTTCAGGGAAATCTTTTGCCGGACAATAGGGACCCTTGGGCTAAAATTCCCGACAACATCCCTGCGGCAAAACATCTCTGCACATTTATCGAAATCGAGGGTAAATATATCGGAGGTGGTGTTTCTGCAGGACTTAATGCGGAGAAAATGACCTTCAGAATCTATCTCGGGTCTGACAATACCTCTTCATTTGATATTACGCGAAACACAATTCAGACACTAACTTTCCTACCTTCGGATAATTCCATTTCCACAGAGTCGTGGAAGGTAGATCCGGGAATTGTGGAGGATAACAGAAGCATTGGCTGGGACCCACTTGTTCTAAATCTTTTCTCAATGGGGCATGATACGGCAAGCCTTGTGCTCTCTCCTGCCGGCTTACCTATAAGACTGACAGGCAGCGAGGAGTTTTTAAACGGACACCTGAGTTATTCCCGTCAGGGAGAGAGGGTAATTATTTTCAGCACCTCAAATATTACGGCACCTACAAGTGCCACTCTGACCGCAGGCACGCTGGACCTTAAAAAAAGTAGCATACTGCAAATCAATGTGGTACCATCACTATTCATTACAGATATGATTGTTGAACCATGCGATACATCACTTTTCTATGGAAATAGCATGCAACTTAGCGTAACGGCAATTTGGTCCGACGGTTCTACAAGTGATATTACCGGAGCATGCTCTTGGAGCAACAATAAGCCTGATGCAGCCAGCCTCTCCTCGTCTGCCGTCATGACAAACATCTACAAAGGAAGTATGGATTCAGTAAATGTTGTTGTCACTGCCAGTTACAAAGGAAAAAGCAGTTCGGCTAACATCGTATGTTATCGCAATGGCTATACACGCTACAATTATGAACTCAACCTCAACCCTTCATCTGCGTCAGTGAATGTCGGTTCCTCGTTCCAAATCACAGCTATTCTGACCACTACGATATTTGTCAACGGAGAGGTAATTGACTCCTCAACTTCCGACGTAACCCATTCTGCCCAGTGGTCGAGCATCCATCCCGATAAGGCAATAGTTTCCGGTGGTGAGGTAACTGCCTTGGCTACCGGCATTGCAGCAATAATAGCGGTTCATAGCGGAGCCGCAAATTACACACTTGTGACAATAACACCGCAAACCTCTCCAACCATCACATCGTTGACTATCTCGCCCACCTCAGCCACTATCTCTGCTAATGGAAGCAAATCATTTCTCGCAACTGCCACATATTCGGACGGAACAACAAATGATGTTACATCGCTCTGCTCCTGGAGCAGTTCCGACACCGATGCAGCAACTATAAGCAACGGTACGGCAACGGGATGCAACACCTCTTCTTCCGTTAAGACGACCTCCATTACAGCTACATTCTCCGGAATGAGTGCTACGGCCAGCCTCTCGGTAGAAGGAGTGACAAAGAGCCCAATGGCACTCTCAATATATGCATCTCCTTCAACAATTGAATGGAACGGAACATGCCTGCTCTCCGCCGGTGTTATTTGGAGCGACGATTCGGTAACTAATGAAACCGATGTCAGCTACATCATCACCTCAGGAGAGGAATATGTATACAACTATCAGGTGGAAGAGGGAATTCTAAGAGGCAACAACAGCACATCCACTGCCCGAAGTGTAACTATAAGAGGAACATTCTCATACGGAGGAACGGTTTTGACGGATCACACAAGTGTTACAATCAATGGAAAAGAAGTTGTTACGGCATCGGATATCGTGTTATATATGAATAGGTATACCGTCGCTCAAGGTGACAGCAATTGTATTCTTTCGGCTATGGTAACCTATAGTGATGGCAGTACCGAAACATTTACCTCATCCGGAGTCACCTATTCACTCGAAGGAGAAAATGTATCCTATGCAAATCTCATTGGCAACACAATCGAAGCATCAAATAGTAGTGACACATACAAACCTGTCACTGTCAGAGTCACCTATTCATACGGCGGAGTCACGGTTACGGATTCGCGAATTCTAAATGTCAGACCGAAATATCCTGTCAGTGTGAACATCTCTCCATCTGACAACAACTTCACTTCCCCATCCGGAGTGACACTCAAAGCAGGAGAATCGATTTCATTTACAGCCGTAGCCACTTACAGTGAAGAAAGCACATCAGACTGTACCTCATCTGCCTTATGGACAATCACCATATTACACTCCGATGGCGGCACAAGGGTAATCAACGGTAACAGCGTCTCCTACGGCGAACTATATGACGAACAAGAATACCCCATTACAGGTGTTACCGTAACAGCCTCATACACAACTGACGACGGCCTGCAGAGCACTACCGCCACCGGTACGCTCTCCGGATTGATAAGATTGCAATAGATAACTATTTGTTCAATATTGAGTTAAACTCTTCTATTGACAAAAAGACCGGTTGATATTCAATGCCTCTGTTAACAAGATTGCGAACAAAAGCGCGCAAATGATTTTCCGATCCCTGCAAAAGCGGATTGTAAGTGGCGAGAATATCTTCATTATCCGTCTCTTTCATCAATTGTTTTAAATCGCGGATATCCAACTCTTCAATGTAAGCACCTATTTTTAAGGCTTCAATTATGGTTGTACCTTGTGCTGTCAACTTATCGTACAATTCCTGCAACTCCTCGTTATGAAATTTGCCATCTTCGTCAAATGAAGGGTCCTCGATTTCATACCGGCTCATCAACTCGATCACCAATTTTTGATGAACCGTCTCACTTTTTGCAATATTTCCGAAAATTGGGATATTGTATTGATTAGCAAAAAAACCATATACATCGTGAGCCAGCTTCTCTTCTTCACGCATTAACAGGATTCCTTCCCTTTCGGAAGGCGTGAGTATAGTTGTATCAATATTTTGGGTACATCCGATAAAAGAATTGATTATCAGGATCATGGCCACACCCATTCTTAATACGATATTGTTATTTGTTTGCATCGCTTTATTTTTTTTAATAATTGATTTGTTACGGTTTTATTAATTTTTTGTTTTATTTCATTTATTAGACGATGATTCTTCAAACATGTTGCAGGATAAACTAACATTTCGTACATTTGTCAAATAAAAATAATAATTAACTTTATAAAAACTAACTTATTATGAAAAAATTACTTTTTGCTTTATTATTAGCATTTATTTGTGTTCAAGGACATGCACAATTCTACATGGGTGGCACCTTTGGGTTTACTTATAGTAACCTATCCGGAGTTGGCGATTTATCCGGTTATGATGATGATTATTATTATGGATTAGGTGATGGGTCGGACTATGAGGACTATGAGTCTCATGCTCAGAAAGGTTTTTCATTCAAATTTCTTCCTGAAATCGGATATCATTTGTCACTCAGTACAGCTGTAGGAATAAATTTCGGTTATATCTAAAGGCTATGCTGCGCTCGGCTCAATGGATTTGGCAGATTACAAGGCCATGTTAAGTATGGTTATAGGTACAGCATCAGACACTCAATCTGAGAGTGGTAATATCAGTGCAATACGCGTAGCACCCTATCTCCGCTACACATTGGTAAGAAAGGGAGGATTCGAAATTTTTACCGATGCTGTCGCAGGTTTTAATTACATTATGGATAAATCATCCAGTACAAATTATACATCTTTGGAAATCTGTCTAAGACCGGGTGTTTCTTTTGCCATCAGCGACAGTGTAAAACTATTAGCCAAGATGGGTTCTTTGGGATTCCAATATTTGAGTGGCGCAGAGGGTAGCATCAAGCTTACTCGATTCGGTTTGGATCTCGATGGAAACAACATGATGCTGGGAGCAATATACTATTTCTAATATTCAGAGATTATATTTAATGGATACAACTGACTTTCCCCATCAATCGATGGGGAAAGTCGGTTTTCTGGCAACATCACTAAAGAACTAATGCAAGTAGTTTTGGAAAACTACCAACCAGGGGTGTTTATTGAAAGTCCATTCAGATTGAAGAGATTATATGATTTTAAGAATTATTCGAATAATAACGTTAATACTTTTATCTACACAGTCCGTTTCGGCTCAGTCGATGAGTGCTTACCAGATTGTTGAAAAAGCCCACAATAACCGCTTTTTCAGCAACTTTCAAGCCCAAGCAGACATGACTATTTACAGACCGACATGGAAGCGTTCCATAGGAATTAAAACGTGGCTAAAATCGAGAGAAATGGCTATGCTATTAATTGTCTCTCCGCCAAAAGAGAAAGGAGAGTCATATCTGAAAATTGGCAATAATATTTGGAACTGGCAACCTGTAATAGAGAGGACAGTGAAAATAGCGTTGGCTGCTACCGGCACCCCATGGCATGGTAGCGATTTTACAATTGATGATATGTTGAAAAGTAGTTCTTTTCTGTATGACTGTAACCACGAATTAGTAGGTAAAGAGGTTATTGATGGAGATCTATGTTACAAATTGATATTAACACCACATTCAGAAAGCACTATACTCTGGAATAAGGTGGTTGTTTGGATTAGCGACACCAGTTTTGTGGAACGTAAAATTGAGTACTACGATGAAGATGACATTTTGATTAGAACATATACCTCCGACAATATACAAATGATTCAAGGACATTTTGTTCCGCTTCATTTTGAGGTTATACCTGCCGACAAAAAGGGATATAAAACTGTACTTTCCATATCGGATTGTGCTTCTGACCCTTCAATTAAAGAAAGTTTTTTCTCGTTGCAAAATATGAAACGTCTTAATTGATAGTTTTCCATGATCAAATTGGCTTGGCTCAACCTGCAAAGGAATCCCAATCGTGCTCTGTTAATTATATCCTCCGTATTTATTGCCACCTTTTTTTCCATCCTTTTCGGCTCCATAAAAAATGGTGTGCTTCACTCTTCTGCCGATAGCATTCTGAAGCTATTAGGAGGACATATTGAGATAAGGGCAAAAAGTTATGCTGAAACCCGCTCTATAGACGATATAATGGAGATAGATTCGGCAACTTTGGACTCAATCTCCGCACTTCCCTATGTGAAGAGTGTTTTGCCAACTCTTCAATCGAATGTACTGATATCTCATTCGGCCACCAACTCTGTCCGAGCCGTGGCTTTAGTTGGCATAGATCCGGAATCTGAAAAGGACCGTATAGTAACAGTCTCAGAAATGGTTGAAGGAGAGTGGTTCTCCAAATTCGATAAAGGAGTAATCATAGGTACAAATATGAGAGAACAGCTGGGTTTAGGCGTCGGTGATACCCTTGTGGTTATGGGCAATGGCTATCATGGTACAAATGCCGTAGGATTGTTTCCGATACAAGGTATTGCGAGGCTACCGTTTGCCACATTTGACAAAAGCACCATCCTCATGACATTATCTGCTGCACAAGAACTTTTCCAGGCTAATGATTGTTATAGTGAAATCTATATAATGGCGGAAAGATTGGACAAAGTAGACCTGATAGAATCCAAAATTCAAAGCATGTTTTCTTATGAAGAATATGAGATAAGGGATTGGAAGTTGCTAATAGAGGACTACTTGTTCTTTTTTAGACTTACGGATAGCATAGGATTCATAATTATGTTTTTTCTCTATGTCCTCGTCGGTTCTAATATTTTAGGCTCGGTTATATTAATGGCTAAAGAGAGAAAACTAGAATTTTCGGTATTGGTATCTATTGGGATGTCCCGCAGTAAGCTAAGTAAAAGCCTTTTTTATGAACTTATCATGGTTACTTTTATAGGTGTGGTCATTGCCATTCTCATAAGTCTTCCCATTATATATTACTTTAGTATTCACACTATACCACTCTATGGCGAACAAATTGAAACATTGAAAAGGTATTCTGTCTGTCCGGATATATATTTGTCCTTGGACTTAACTCTTTATATAAAACAATTTTTGATTATCATAGGTCTATGTTTGGCAGTTATCATTTATCCGATTGCCGTTATATATAAATTAAAAGTAGATAAAGGATTGAATAAAAGAGATGCAGATGAAGATTGTCTATAAAATGGCTTTTAGAAATCTTTTTAGGAGAAAAGGTCGCAGCACTTTATTAATAACCATTGTTGCTACAGCTGTATTTGCAGCTTCGTTTGTTGTTGCTCTTGGCAACGGTTTTACGGATGGTATTTTTAGAGAATATATCAATATTCAGACCTCTCATTTGCAAATTCATGTGAACAATCTTTCAGAGATAAATGACGTTTCCAAATTTATGGATAAGCGGATGATTCAGGAGGCCCTGAATGCTGTCGATGAAGTGGAGTCTTCATCTTATCGTTTGAAGACCAATTCACTTGTCTCTACTGCACAAACTAGCGTTGGACTCACATTGATCGGAGTGGATAGAGGTGATGAAATAAAGGTCTCGTCCATTTACAGCACCATTGATAATTGTGAGGGAACCTTTTTTGAAAGTGATGTGGTAAGACCAATCGTTATAAGTAAACGTTCAGCTGAGAAATTGAATGTAGGGGTCAAGTCGAGAATCATAGTTTCCTTTCAAGACTCGTCAGGAGAGATTCAGAAGGTCCTGTTCAGGGTGGGAGGATTGTTTCAAACCAACACTAAAAGTTTCGACAACATGACGGCTTTCGTGCAAAATTCTGACCTTATGCCCTATTTAAATCTTCCCGATGGAGCTGTTCATGAAGTTGCCATTATTGTTAACGATTTGAAGGAGTGTGATAATATTAAGCAAAAGATATCTCAACTATTACCTGATCACGATGTTAAGAAATGGAATGAAGTAGTCCCTATTATAGATTTATTAAGCGCTTGGCATGGACTAGCCACTTTTCTCTCTTTAGCTATTTTTTTCATCACCTTGGGATTCAGTTTAACCAATTTTATCCTAATGTCGGTTTTAGAGAGAAAGGGTGAGTTCAGAATGCTGAATAAAGTTGGAATGTGTGGCCGGGATATTGGAGCCATGATTGTAATAGAGACACTTTTTACCACACTGATTGCTGCCCTGACCGGACTCTTAATATCGACGATTGCCGTATTGATCTTTTCCAAATCGGGCATTGATATAAATTTTTTATTTGAGAATGAATCCGGGTATGGTTTGGGGACAGTTATTTGCCCGGTAGTTACACATATTTATCCTGTAATCAATAAAATGGATTTTGTTAATATATTTGCATTAGTAACGGTCGTCAGTATTATTGCAACAATATCGCCTATTAAAAAGGTCATGAAGTAAACTAAAGTGTAGTTATGAATGAGTTGACAGAAAACAGTAAATACATAATCGTAAGAACAGATAACCTGACCAAGTTGTTTCTAGACGGCAAATCGGAGATAATGGCAACAGATAGTGTTAACTTAACTATCACGAGTGGAGAGTTTACTGCAGTGGTGGGTCCTTCAGGCTCCGGAAAAACGACCCTTCTTAACCTGATAGGAGGGCTTACAACTCCCACGTCCGGAAAAGTGTTCGTAAATGGAAAGGATATAAATCAGCTTACAGATAAAGAGCTTGTTAACTTTCGTTTGCATAACATAGGATTTGTTTTCCAATTCCTCAATCTAATTCCGGTTTTGACGGTAGAAGAGAATATAGCCTTTATAATGGAATTGCAGGGCATCTACAAAGAGCAACGAGTAGCACGAACAACCGAACTTCTAAAATTGATCGGTCTGAAAGATCGCGCCAACTCTCGGCCATCGACCCTCTCCGGCGGTCAAAAGCAAAGGGTTGCAGTAGCTCGTGCTTTAGCCTCCAAGCCTCTATTCATACTTGCAGATGAACCCACTGCTAATCTGGACACTGAAGCTGCCGAAACATTGCTTGATACTATGCTTCTTCTTAACGAGAAAGAGAAGATAACCTTTCTTTTTTCAACTCACGATCCACGTGTAATGAATAAGGCCAGACGACTTATAACACTTGAAGATGGAAGGATCACAAAGGATGAAACTTATGCTCGTTAGGTTTATCATAGGATTTTCTTTATTTTGTCTCAGTTGCTGTAGTGCATACGCTCAAATCAGCCTGTCTGGCTACATACACAACCATTCTCTAGTTGGAAAGACTAGACCTGACCCTTTTGATGAAACTTTATGGCAAAATATGACTTCCCAAAAATTAAATTTTAATTGGAGCATCAATAATAGTTTTGACCTTTACATAAGTAGCAGAGCCAATTTTTCAATTGGAAATAGCGATATCCTTAAACTGATAAAAGGAACTTCAACTGACGAAAATAACCTGATGAAACTCTCCTATTCATTGGTAGACAAAGAGGATAAATGGTTGAGTTTTGCCTTGGACCGATTGGCATTGCGGTGGGCAACCGATCAGGTTGAGATTACTCTTGGACGTCAGAGGATTAACTGGGGAAATACAATATTGTGGAATCCTAATGATGTATTTGACTCATATCCTTTTTTCAACTTCATGTATACCGAGAGAATGGGCTGTGATGCCGTTCGTGTCGCTTTTTATCACGACGAAGTTGCGACAAGCGAAATTGCGGTCTCAGCTGACAGAGAGGGCTCCCCTACTGCTGCCATATTACATCGAAATTTATACCGTAAATTTGATTATCAATTACTGGGAGGAGTTTATAGAGGCCAATACCTCTTTGCAGGAGGAGGCTTTACTACTGAGTTGAACAAGTTTAATATCAGATTTGAAGGCTCATATTTTCACGATTTCCATAAAGTCAGTGAGAAGCAGAACGTCGTTCAGGTTTCCATGGGTATGGATAAAGTTTTTTCAAATAATTTTATCTTGCAAACCGAAGTTTTATATACAAATAAACCATATGACATATCTGACCTTACGGTTTATCATGTGCATAATAAGCCCACTTTGAGAGAATTGACTACCTCACGCTGGAGCTTTGCCGGACAAATCTACTATCCTTTTTCCAACTTACTTTCACTAAGCTCTTTAATAGCTTATTTCATTGATCAAAAAGCAATTTATGCTACTGTTGAATTGAAGTATCAATTATTTAAGAATTTTGAAACATCGGTGATGGTTCATGCATTTGATTATACGTTGGGCGAATCATATTCAATGGATGGTATTGCAGGCACACTACATCTCAAATATTATTTTTGAGGTGTGAGATTATCATATTAATTTATATATAGATGAAACGCTCTTTTTTAACATTATTCGTTTTCACTTTATCTTTTTTCGGTTGTGAAAAAGAGCCGGTATTTGTGGAAATTGAATATGTTAAATTCAACCATCAACTCTTCGAAGAGAATGTAAAGATGGAAGAGCTTATCAAGAAGGCTTCCAGAGAGTTTGGGGCCACTCCTAGAGAAATGTTGTTGGAAGCTGGTTATAACGAGGAACAAACACAACAAGTGCTCGAAAAACTCAACCTCTATGTTGCGCTTTCAAAGGATCACACCGTACATGGCATTGCATATAACACTAAAGATCCCCTTGGTGAATCCGTTGTGGCATCCGGACTCCTATATTGTCCTCAAAATAGGTTGCCCAAAGGTGTAATCTTCGTATATCCTCTTTTAAAAACCAAAGGGAATAGCGGTACAGATGTTCGATTCAGTTTGGAGGCCCTGTTGGCTATATCCGGTGATTATATATGTATGATACCGGATGGGATTGGACAGGGTATCAGTTCAAATCAACCTATCTCTATAATTCAACATGAAAATTTAGCTGAAACAGGTACGGATTTTTATCTGGCAGCCAGAGAGTTTATTTATAATCGCTATCACTACAAACTACCTAAAAATATTTATCTACTTGGCTATTCCCTTGGTGGTTCAGCCATCTGGTCAATGGCCCGATATCTCACAATCCACAAGGAGCTTGGGATAGGTGTGAAAGATATCTTTGTAGGAGGAGGTCCTTACTACCCGGACCTCTTTATGAAGAACATATTTGAGAGTCGTAATTCTAACTATGCTTCCATACCCTTCATACTCTGGTCTTTGAACTACTATGAGAATTTAAATATAGATTTTACAAAGATTTTTAAGGGCAAACTTTTGGATGAATTCCCCTCACTATGTGATGGTCATAAAGGACTCAAAGATGTTACGTCTTATATCGGAACCGATCTTAACGACTATTTAGATAAGGATTTTTTACAAAATGAAGAGAATCAATACCGACAATTGATTATGGATGCATTGGAAAAAAATTCAATACCAAATGATTGGCTACCTGAAGTCAAGGTTCATTTATACAACTGTTATAACGACCTATATGTTCCCTCAATTTGTGGAGATAAACTATACGAATATCTAAGGGAGGTAAATGCCAATGTTGAGTATATTCATGAGGATATAACACACGAAAAGATGATTATTAGGATGATGATAGATTTTTACAAGCACCTTTATCCGGATAATCCCTATAATTTGCCGAAGCTTTATTGACAGCATTCCAGAAAGTAGAATAGTCTGGGCATCGACTATGATTAGCTAAAATATAATTAATCTTCAAATGGTAGGGCTTTGTTCTTACCGGGTGCCACACCGTAGCGGATGCATCATTAGCAGAATTTACAATGCTCTGTCCACCCTCGTTTATCTTTTTCTCTGAAGATTCATACTTTTCCTGAGCGTTCTTGAGCGCCTTGCCCGGTTCTTCGTTATACAATACAAAATCTGCCATACGCTCCGCCATTCTGAGTGCCGCATCTACTATATTAGCATGGTTGCGGCCTGTTCAACCTTTATCCATGCTGACCTTAGATGATTGAGAATCGCCTTTATATTGCGGTCAGAGGCATCTTCCCTCTCCATGTCATCCATCGCTTCCATATAGTCTGGGAATGCTGCGAGAGAGATCTTTCAGTCCACTATCACATCGGTTTAATCGGGATAGTGCAGAATAAAGTCCAGGCACATCCGTCAACCGCAGCAGGGATTATTTCTTTTATTATAGGTATCATATTATTTATATATTAATTATTTTGATTTCAATAATGGCATCATTTTAATTTTGTCAATTTATACTATATTTTTAGTGATTTATTTTTGGTGTTTAATAAATATTACATATTTTTGCGGTAAAATAACGAATTCACGACGAATATGGTTAGATTGTTTTCAATAATAGTTATTATTTTCTGCACTACAATAATTGCAAGAGCACAACATGTTGCCGTTTCAGCCAATTTGGCGGATATAGCCAATTTCGGGACTTTGAGCGGTGAGATTTCTGTCGCTGCCTCACGCCATATTTCCCTAAATGCCGGAGTCAGGTACAATCCATGGCAGTATGGTTCAGAGGAAAAAGGCTTTGTTCAGAATAGGAAACGCGAGGCTTCACTCGGGGCGAGGTACTGGCCATGGAATATCTTCTCATCATGGTGGTTCGGAATGCGCACACAAGTACGCGAGTATAATTGCGGAGGGCTTTTCGGGCGGCAAATCACCGAAGAAGGGGTTGCAATAGGTGCAGAGGCAGCTTTCGGATACTCCTATATGATCAATAGTCGGTTTAATATTGAGTTTGGAGCAGGCATATGGGGTGGGCACAGATGGTATACGCGTTACGATTGTCCACGTTGCGGAACCATACTTTCGGAAGATAATGCTCACGGATGGTTCGTTAATCCTGGCGAACTGATAGTTTCACTGGTTTACATTTTTTGAACATAGGGAATGAAATACGGAATCACATTATTTTTCACTACGGCTGCAATAGTGCTCTCCTTCTCCTCTTGCGGAGGCTTGTCCGATAAAATAGTATCTCTTGCCGACTATTCGACATCCATCTCCCTGCCTCAGGAAAAGAGAAGCACCCTACGGGAAATCACCATACCGCAGGTCGTGCGCGATACCTCGGTGGTCGAAGACGATAAGGGAAACTCATACCACCTTATGAGGGCAATTAGAGATGAAGGAACAGGTGAAATGGTGGCCATTGAGGAATTGCAAGCAGCCGTAGTGACTGCCAGGTTCCGTAATGTAGCCGAGCGACACGGAAAAGTGGAAATAGAATTTCAGGTGCTGGTTCCAAAAGAGCTTCGCGACAGCAAATGGCAATTGAGGATGGTGCCGGTAATGCATATCCTCGAAGATACTGTAGATCTTGACCGCATTCTTATCACGGGTGAGAGCTACCGCAAAAGTCAGTTACGCGGATATCAGCAATACCGCAGGTTTCTCAACTCTATTGTCACTGATAGCACCAGATTCATCGATATGCACCAGTTGGAGGTATTCATCAAAAGAAACATCCCCGAACTCTACAAGTATCGCACTGACTCCGCATATGTTTCAGACGAACTCTTCTTTTCTCACTATGGAATAACTGCACAGGATGCTCTGGAACACTATACCTATAGCATGCTCGTTCGGCATAACGAATGGAAAAAAGCAAATATCGGCAAAATGTACGACCGATATGTCAGGGCACCGATAGTCACCGAACTCCTTCGCCTGGATACCGTCATGCGTAATGCAACAGGTGATTTCATATACAACTATGTACAGAGAGTACAAACTCGACCCAATCTTCGTAAAGTTCAAATCGTGTTAAAAGGAGAGATCTACGAGCAAGATAATAGAATTTATACCATAGAACCAAGCGCTCCTCTCACTTTTTACATCTCCTCTCTGAGCGCATTTGCCGAAGATCGTGAGAGATATCTGACACAAGTAGTATCAAGAAGGGTCAAAGCCGACGATGTCTGCTATATAGAATTTGAAAAAGACTGCGACGAGATACTTGAAGATCTCTCCGACAACTATCGGGAGATAGCCCGTATTCGAAGGACCCTGCGTTTGTTGCTCGAAAACAGGGATTTTGACCTTGACTCCATAGTTGTCACCGCCGGTTCTTCTCCTGAAGGAAGCTGGGAGTACAATTCCAGATTGAGCAAGCGCAGAAGCGCATCAGTCAGCCGTTATTTCGAGCGTTTTATCAAAAGTTGGTGTGATTCTTCGGCTCGTGAGAGAGGATTTTCCATCCATATGGAAAGCTCCTTGGTAGAGCCTGACAAGGGGTCACCCAAGGTCGCTGTCGAATTCATTTCACGAAGCGTAGCGGAAGACTGGAGTGCTCTGGATCGGCTTGTACTGACAGATACCGTGCTGACCCCACTGCAGAAGGAGAGATATTTCCTGCTCTCTGCAGAACAAAACAAGGATAAGCGCGAGAGAGAGCTCTCGATGGAAGGGTTCTACCCTCACCTCGCCTACGGGATCTATCCAAGGCTGCGTGCGGTGAGATTTGACTTCCATCTCCACCGCAGGGATATGATACGGGATACCATACATACCACCATTGTTGACAGCGCATATATGGCCGGAGTGCAGGCACTGCGAAATAGAGATTATAAACTGGCTGCTAATCTGCTCGCACCTTACAGAGACTTCAATACCGCAGTAGCCTACTGTGCGGCTGATTATAATGAATCAGCTCTTAATCTCCTATCGGAGCTACCTGCCACCCCACAGGTGAGCTACCTGATGGCGCTGCTGGAGGCGCGCAACGGTAAGAGCAAAATTGCGGCGGAGCACTACCTGAAAGCCTGTAGAGAAGACAGCCACTACATACACAGGGGAAATCTCGATCCCGAAATATATGCACTTGTAAGGATGTATGACCTAAACCGATACTTTGAATGAAACAGATTACCACATATATGATGATACTGACCGCAGCACTACTGCTGCTTTGCGGATGCAACGATCTTAAACCATGCGAAGGCGGGCTTCACAAGGTCATAATCTCACTCAATGGCACTTCTGTGGTCACTCGTGCCATCGGAGTTACAGCTGAAGAAGAGATGCGGATCAACAGTGTACAACTCTACATATTCGGCACCGAAGGAACTTTCATCAATAGAATCACAGGTACCGGTAGCGATTACGAAGTTATCCTACCGAGCGGAGAATGCACATTTTGTTGTTTTGTCAACTCTCCCGAACTACCGGCGGCTCCTTCTTCCGCTGAGGAATTGTTGATGTGTGAAAGCCATCTCCGGAACAATGGCATAGGATCATTTCAAATGACAGGAACTTTAACTGCTGAAATTGATTCCGATATGGAGCTGGAGATAGTTGTGCACAGGATGGTAGCTAAAGTTGAGTGTATGATAAAAACCGAATTCGACAATTCTTACCTTGCCGTGAAGCCATTTACCATCCGTAGAATCTATTTGACTAACGTAGCGGGTAAGAACAACTACGCACTTACTGCAATGCCGGGAGACGAGGACCTCTGGTACAACAAAATGGAATATCAACAGAGTTCATGTGACAATCTGATCTGTAGTGGTCTGATTGATAAAAGAATGGCTGACAGGGACTCTCTGGCTATTGATGAGAGCCTTTACCCCTATCCCAATTCGAGCATAGATTGCTTTGACCGAACTCTCTGGAGTGCAAGAAAGACCAGACTTGTGATTGAAGCGACATTGGGAGAAACATTATGGTACTACCCTGTGACAATTGAAAAGATTGTTGCCAACACTCACTATTTGTATGACATAACAATCACTAGAGAAGGGGTTTCCCATCCCGAAGATCCCCTTATAGAGCCGGGGAGCATTAAAACTGCAGTAAAAATCAGCGAGTGGAATGAAGGCGGTGAAATAGATGACGAAGTGTAGCCGAAAACCGTTTTCAAGCAACCAACTATTAACAATTTACAAACTTTTACTAACATTTCAAAACAATGAGAAAAATCCTATCCTTTCTTACCGTTGTAGCGCTTTTGACTGCCTGCAACGCCATTGAACCCGATAACAGCGCGGGCGAAGGCAGACTCACAATTAACGTCAAAGGAGATATCCTTACAAAAGCCGTAACCGATGTAGTCGGCAATGAGGCAACAGTAAATAACCTCCAGATTTTTATTTTCGACGGAGAGGTCTGCAAATACTATTTTGATAACGGTACGGCCCTCTCTAAAACCATTGACAGGGTACAGACAGGCAGATACGAAATCTGGGCCGTAGCCAATCTGGGAGAAACACTTTCGGTTTCAGTTACCAAATCATCTCTCAAGACGAAGGCTCTGACACTGGCGCAAAACGCTTCCTCAAGCGGATTCGTGATGTCCGGAGAAAAGGAGGTTGAGGTGAAGGCCTCAGGTACCGAATCAGTTGAAATCACCATTTCACGTCTTGTCGCACGTGCCAGACTTGTAAAGGTAACCAACAATCTTTCAGCCGGATATGGCACGATAAAGATAAAATATGTGATGCTTGACAATGTTGTTTCAAACCAAAATCTTGCCGGTACTGCTGCCATCGGCACATGGAGCAACAAGATGGGGCGCAATTCGGGTGTCAAGATTGACGGTACCACTAAATCGGAAGCTCCGGAATCACTGCTTGGCAATCCAAACGAAAGGAATATTCCCACGGGAAGTAGCGACACCCCGGGTTTTTGTTTCTACGGCTACGCCAATGATACCGCCGGAGACTCCACAGACATTACAACCTGGTCGGCCAGAAAAACACGCCTCGTAGTCGTGGCGGAAATCCAAGGTAGCACTTACTACTATCCTGTCACACTCCCATCCTTCGCACGCAACACTGCTTATGACATCTCTCTGACAATCAAAAACCTCGGCTCAAATGACCCCGAGACAAAACCCACAACTGATGCCATTGACGCCACCATTACAGTTGCACCTTGGGAAGATGGAGGTGAAATTATAGAAGAGATCTGACCACTACAAATATTTGTTGTTCAAATGAGAAAGAGCTTAACCGGATTTCTGGCACTCCTGCTTTGCAGTTGCAGCATCCTTGAAGATCGGACACCCTGTCCGTGTCGTCTGACGATGGACTATTCCAAAGTGCTTAAATATGATTTCATCCACAGGATGGTAGACGGGGAATATAATGTAACACTCTCCGGAGGAGATTTCAAATTCTGCGAAACCGTTCCGGTCGATCTGATTGACACTATCCGTCAGGAAAGCGTCTCCAAGGGCAGTATCAGGATATCCGGCGTTCTTTCCAAAAAAGGTAAAGAGGCCCTGACTGTCGCCGAAGGCAGTCAGGCCGATTCCCTTTACGCATTCAGTACTACAATAGAGGCCACAGGCGAAAAGGCCTACGTCCTTATGGAAGCACATAAACAATTCACTACCGTACATATAAAAGAAAGTGGAGTGGAAAATACGGAAAGTGGCATACAGAATAGACTTGATAAGGTGCGGATGATAGTGAAAGGCAATTATCATGGCGTAGACCGTTACACCCTTGAACCACTTCCGGGGAATTTTGAGTGCGTTGTACCAGAAGCCTCTTCTATCGGAGAATATTCACTGCGCATACCAAGACAGGGTGACGCATCCATAATGATGGAACTATTTCTCGACAGAACAAACGATGAAACAACCGGTTGTCAAGGAAGACTCTCACTGCCCATTGGACGCTATATGGAAGAGTTAGGCTATGATTTCAAGGCCGAAAGCCTTGCCGATATATACATCGGATTGAACATCGTCTCCCGCAAAGCCTTTATCCGCGTAGAAAACTGGAATTTTGAAAAAACTTTCGTGATATTTTGATAAGTAATAGAAAATATTTTTTCCTATCTTTGTTATGATAGCATGAAGAGGAACGCACTATTATTAGCAAAGGTGGGGGTAGCAATTTGTCTACTTCTTGCAGGAGTTTTCTTTACGTCGGCACAAGAACCTGACGTTGAAAAGCCCTACAACAAAAGTCGCTTCTCTATAACGCTAACGCACACACCGCTGATCCCATACGAATTGTACAGCGCCAATTTTGGAATTTCCCTCGGACGCCATAGGTCTTGGCAGATTTATGCCGGAATTGGTGCCGAGACGGCACCCGTAGTCACATTCCCGATAAGTTTCTCTTATGTTTTTTTCAAAAATTCCAATCACCATCTGGAGTTAGGTCTTGGATTGATATCAAGGCTCGAATTCATACGTGAGGAGCAGGAGAATAAACTCAAAACAATATTCGGACCTATAGGCGCAACCGTTCCGTTACTCTACCGCTACGAGGGGCCAAAAGGATTAATTCTTAAAGCCGGAGCCCAACTTTTCTATAGTTGGCCTGTTTATCTCACTCCCGTTATATCGGTAGGCTGGAGATTCTAAAGTCCAAGGTGCGCTTTGACGAGCCTCTCTACCGCATCTTCCATAGAAGTATTGTTGTCGATCACTGCATCGGCCGTGTCGAAATAGAGATTCCTGCGTCCGGCATAGAGATCAAAGAGTTGGTCCCTGTCAGATGCAAGAGGGCGGTCTACTGAAGATGTCAGCAGGTTGGGGTCCCTATCCAGAAGATAGATACGTCCATTGCGCTTGAGTCGGTGAATATTTAACGGATTAAGTACGCAACCTCCGCCTGTAGAGATGACAGCCCCCTGAAGTAACGAAACCTCCTTCACCACACTTATTTCAAGTTCGCGGAAAGCATTTTCCCCTTTTTCCATGAAAATAGTACGTATGTCGGATCCCGTCTGATCCTCTATAATCTTATCGGTATCAAAGAATTTTCTGTCAAGTCTCTCGGCAAGTATCGCTCCAATTACACTCTTGCCGCTGGAGGGCATTCCGGTTAGCACTATATTCTCCTTGGCTCGCAAGAGTTCATAATAAAGTGATTCTATTTTTTCATAGTTGTAGATTGGGTCATTGACACTATCCTTAAAGAGTTCTTGCGCAAAGCAAGCCTGTACCAACAGCATATAGAGTCCACCTTCAGCCTTGAGTCCGAGTTTATGTGTATCAAGTACAAGATTGGTACGCAATGGATTGTAGATACAGTCCAACACTCCCTCCAAATTGGGAAAAATCGCAGGATCAACTATTTTGCCTTCGTCATCGGGACTCATGCCCACAGGAGTTGCGTTTACTATGATCTGCTTATTCTCACACAAAAGAGGATTGCTTTCCAGATCCGATATCGCCACCTGGTCCTCACCTGTCACTTTTCTGACGGCGAATTTAACGGATTTTGCGCCGGCAGCCAATGTGACCGCACGGACGGTCTTTGCAGTACCACCGTTACCGTAAATAAGGATATTTTTGTCGGAGAAGCCTATATTGGCATGCTTTGCAAGGGAATTGAACCCTGGATAATCGGTATTGTGGCCATATAAAAGGCCATTTTTCTTCCGTATTATAGTGTTTACCGAACCTATGCTCGCCACAACGGGAGAGATGACATCCAGAAACGGTATCACAGACTGTTTGTATGGTAGTGTGACATTTATGCCTTTAAAATTCGATTCACTAAAAAAAAGATTAAGTTCATCCTTGGGGATCTCGCACAATTCATAGGCACAAGATGAGAGCTTCTGATGTATTTCACGAGACAAACTGTGCCCGAGACGTTCTCCTATGAGTCCATATTCCAGTTCACTGTACTTCATAAAATATCTAACTAATTGAAAACAGTCCTGCAATCTCTTCCGGAGTCATCTTTCTGAACTCGAATCGACCGGGAGATTCAACATAAACAGTGGTAATTAGCCCATTCGTACGCTTCTTGTCTTGAATGATATATGGCATCAGCACATCGCTTGGAAAGGGTGATCTTATAGGCAGATGATATCTCTTGAGTATCTTTTCCAGTCTCTGACGCATCTCTTTGGAACAGAAATATGTCATACCTGCCGCAACGGATTCTCCGTGTAAGAACTTACCGTTAGACGCAACCTCGATGGCGTGACCTATGGTGTGTCCAAAATTGAGCACCTTGCGTAGACCTTGCTCAAGTGGGTCTTGAAGGACAATATCGCACTTTATTCGCAGAGCAGCCGCAACAATTTCATCCAGCATCTCATTTAGAGGCTTATCAGACTCAATCAGGGCAAATAGAGCGGCGTCGGAAGTCGCAGCCATCTTTATTACCTCAGCCAGTCCGCTATATAGGTGCCTTGGATCGAGGGTCCGGAGGGTATCCGTATCGATCACTACACCTTTTGGATGGTGGAAGGCTCCTACAAGATTCTTGATGTTACCGAAATTGAGAGCAGTCTTCCCCCCTATGGATGCATCCGCCTGAGCCAGCAAAGTGGTGGCCACAATGTAAAAATCTATACCGCGATTGTAACAGGAAGCAGCAAATCCGGCGATATCGCCCGTCATACCTCCTCCTACCGCTATCAGTGCACCTGAACGGTCAATATTCTGCTGCCTGAGAGCAGAAATAATCACTTCCAATGTTTTGAAATTCTTGCTCTCTTCACCTTGGGGAATTGTCAGAAGGGAAACGTTTGAAAATTGTGCAAGCACTGATTGAGTATATTTTGTCGGCACACCGCTATCGGTAACCACAAGCACGTTGCGTTCATTTCCTACAAGATTGCCGACTGAAGCTATAGAGCCCCTGCCCTCGACAACCTCACAAACCGTATCCCTATAAGAAAATTTATGTTTCATCCCCTTTTTTGAAAAGTGTCACAAATATATAAAAACTTTTTCACCTTTAAAATGTATATTTGTAAATTGTACGATATAATTACTGCCGGACGATATAGTATTGTAAAACAAGAGAAGTATGGAACAACAATTCCTCTATTGCGTCGCACGCCATTTTTATCAAGAACATAAAAGTGAGATCCATAAGCTCTGTTTTGTCTTTCCAAACAGGCGCTCATCGATCTTTTTCAGGAAGTATCTGACCCAATGCATGGAGGGTGAGGCTCTTTTTGCGCCTAAGATGATTACAATCAATGATTTCTTTCTGGAACTTTCAGGTGGACAACCGGTAGACAAGATTGAAGCACTCTACATATTATACCGGCAGTATGCTAAACTCTACGCTGATGAAGAGGGCAATGTACAGAATACATTTGACGAGTTCGTCTATTGGGGAGATGTGTTTCTCAATGATTTCGACGATATAGATAAATATCTGGTCGATGCAAAACAGCTTTTCTCAAACATAGGAGAGCTTAAAAAGCTGACAGCAGATGAAAACGATTATATGAGTGAGGTGCAAAAAAATGCCATCAGGGAATTTTGCGGGAGCTGGGGTGATGGAATAAGCGCGACAAAAGAGAATGAAAAAATAGATATCAAGAGGGATTTTCACACTATCTGGGATAAAATGTATGAGTTTTACGACTCATTCCGAAAGGTACTGAGATCAAAAGGGCTGATGTATGAGGGAATGATGTACCGCGATGTAGCCGAATCGCTGGAGAGCGGGACGGGACAACAGGTTTTGGAGAAAGAGTGCGGAAAGTACAAAAAAATCCTTTTTGTAGGTCTAAACGCTCTCAATGAATGTGAAAAGAGACTTTTCAGGCACCTCAAAAAGCCCGGAAATGGGATTGAGGTCGATTTTATCTGGGATTATTATGGAGATATCCTTACTGACGAATCCAACAAATCCTCGCAGTTTATGCTTCGTGGGAAAGAGGGAAATGTCATGGAATTTGCCCAGAAAGCTATAATTAAGCCTTACGGGACACCCCTTGAACCCCTTCGTGATGATGTAGAACCTGGAAAAATTAATATTGTGAGTGTCCCCTCAGCAGTTGGTCAGACGAGATATGTGACGGAAATACTGGAAGGTATTTACTGTGATAAAAATGGGACTCTTCACCCAAACCTTGAAGAGACCGCCATAGTTCTACCCGATGAAAGTCTACTTCAGCCGATGCTCAACTCTATACCTGAGTGTATTGATAAGGTCAACGTCACGATGGGTTATCCTTTGAGCAGTTCACATAGTGCCACCTTCATTTCCCAATTGGAAGAATTACAGAAAAAGATTCGTGTGAAAAAGGAAGGCACTGTCTCATTCCATCACAAAAGTGTTATTGCCATTCTCAGCCATCCATTCATAACATCTGCGGTAACTGAGGAGCTTCTAAAGAGTCTCCGAGAGGAGATTATCGGAAGAAACCTTGTATATGTGCCTATGGAGAAAATCGGGGATAATGAGTTGCTTAAATCCATATTCATTCCATGCCGGGATTCGGTAAAGGCGGGAGATTACATTGAAAATATTCTCCACCTGGTACAGGAACATCTGGAAGAAATCGACAAAGAGGCTGCATACCACTACCTGAAGGCAGTCAGACGCATTTCCGGCCTCGGACTCCCGGTAATGGAGATTAAAACCTATTTTCGCCTCCTGAAACAAATCATATCAGTACTTTCAGTCCCTTATAATGGTGAGCCTTTGCAGGGCATCCAGATTATGGGGCCTCTTGAGACAAGAGCGCTGGACTTCAAAAATGTGATAATACTCTCTTGCAACGAGGGGATATTCCCTTCGGGCAATGTCAGCAACTCTTTTATACCATACAATCTTCGTTTGGGTTTCGGACTCCCTACTTATGAGTATCAGGACTCCATTTCCGCTTACCACTTTTACCGCAGCATCTGCAGGGCAGAACATATCTGGCTGATATACGACTCCCGTACCGAGGGCACTAAGGTTGGAGAGCCGAGCCGCTACATCCACCAGCTTAAATATGGATACAACATACCTGATAAAAATGGAAAACGAAGACTGCATATCAGCCAAAGTGCCACTTCCTACAATATGAAGGATAAAGAAAATTACAACCGAGATATAAAAAAGAGCCAATCGGTAATTAAAAAACTTCGCGAAAAGTACCTTAGAAAACCGGACGGCAGCTTCGAAGGCAGTTTCTCCGCCTCTACACTGAATGATTATTTCAAATGCCAAAGAATGTTTTACCTCAAACATGTCGAGGGTATCAGTGAGGAGGATGAAGTGGTGGATGAAGTGGATGGAGCCCAGTTCGGTACCATCTACCACTATGTGATGGAGAAACTATATATGCCTAATCGCAGCAAAGGAGCATCAACCCGGGATGCCGACCATATAGAGTCCCTTAGAAAAGATAAGGAGCAAATTGCAAGGCTGATACTTGAAGGATTTGCCGAGGCAAGGAAAAAACGGAAATACAGTTATGAAAGTGGTAATATCCGATATGAGTATGAAGATCTCTCCGGCCAGGAAAAAATAGTATTTTCACTGATAGCATCCTTTGTGGAAAAGAGTCTCGAGATTGATCGGGAATATGCCCCATTCACATTCAGGGCTTCCGAAATGCGTGTCGACTATCCAATGGTTATTAACAATATCGGCACCGTGAACATTAAAGGATCCATCGACAGGGTCGATGAAAAGGGTGGCGAAATCAGGATTATCGACTACAAAACGGGCAGTGTAGATGGCAAAATGCTCGGCATTAGGGCATCCGAAGAGAATGTGCTGATCGATAACCTTTTCAAGGAAGAGAAGAATGGCTCCTGCGTAAAAAATTCGGTTTCATTCCAGCTGATGCTCTATAAAATGATGTATGCTAAACAATGCGACACCGACGGAGACAATATCACTCCGGCTGTCTTTTCGCTCAGAGATCTCTACAAAGAGAATCCCTTACGCTCTCAGCAGGGACTTACAACGGGGATAATGGAAGCATTTGAAGAGAAAGTCAGAGAAAAAATAACCGAGATATTTGATGATACAATAGATTTCAAAGCTGTCACTTTTGACGACGGAGAATTCGGCGCCTGCCGATACTGCAATTTCCGCAACATCTGCAAAATCCTGTAAAATCCACCGAAATGAGCAACATAAGAGAGAATCCGGAGATAATTATAGCTTCTGCAGGTGCGGGCAAAACCCATAACCTCACCGAGGCTTACATAAGAATGGTCGAAGAGAGCCATAACTCCGGCAATGCACGTCCCTTTAGGGATATTCTCGCCGTAACCTTCACCAACAAGGCAACTGACGAGATGAAAGAGCGCATTCTGGAAAAACTCTTTATAAAGGCAACTGAAGGCGACAAAAAAGCCGAAACGTTCCTAAAAGAGATTCTTCACGACTATTCCGGATTTAACGTAAGCACCATAGACAGGTTTTTCCAGGTGGTTATGAAGACATTTGCCAGGGAATTGGGGCAGTATGGCTCCTACAATGTCGAACTTGACACCAAGGAGGTAATTGCACAGGCAGTTGATCGTATGATGGAGACTCTTGGGGATGAAGAAAACAAACCTTTGTTGGACTGGCTTGTGGATTATTCACTTAGTGTCATAAATGAGGGCGGCCCCTGGGATATACGTAGAGAACTCGCCAGTTTTTCGGAGTTGCTCTTCAAAGAGGATTTCCTCCTCCAAAGAGGCAAAGTGGAGTCTCTCTATCGGAGCGACACGGATAGTGAGGGCACAAGCACAACGGATTCCAAAAAAAATGACGGTTTCCTCAAGATGTTGAATGTTTTTATAAAAAATTTTGAAAGTGAAGCAAAGAGGTTGGCTGAGGAGATTATTAGGGACTATGACAGAGTTGCCGTTTCCATACCGAATATGAAGACAGGTGACCGCAGTCCAAGAAAAGGATTCGAAAACATCACGGAAGGCAAATATGTCAATTCCACCGGAAAGCTTTATTGCGATGCATTTGAAGATGCTGCAACATGGTGCAGATCCGGCAGTTCAACGAAGGACAAATTAATGTCAGATCAATACAGAGCCAATTTTGCTCCGGCCCTCCAGATGAAGGTCGAGGATTTGAAGAAACATTTTTCCGACAATTATACTGCTTACAACACCTCAATCATCATCCGTAAGAATATATACCTTCTGGGACTCACAGCCGATATTTTCCGTGAAATAAATGCCTATCTCAAGGAAAACAATCTCATCCTTCTTAGCAGGACTGCGGATATTCTCAACAGGATAATCGATGAGAGCGACACTCCGTTCATCTATGAAAGAATAGGCAACAGGATAGACCATATACTACTGGATGAATTCCAGGACACATCAAAGCTGCAGTGGAAGAATTTTGAGCCTTTAATCGACAACAATATCTCCGAAAAACATGACAACCTTATCGTAGGAGACGTCAAACAGAGTATCTACAGATTCAGAGGTTCTGACTCCTCCCTTCTAATTAATCTGCCGAATAGAAAAAATGTAGAACCCAAGGTGATAAAGGAAAATTGGCGGAGTGCCGAGACGATAGTGGAATTCAATAGTAATTTCTTCGAAACCATTACAAAAGATGACCCTTACGCAAAAGATATTTACAGAGAATGTCGTCAAAAAATGCCCGACATAACTATAAACGAAGCCAACATCAATCGTTACAATGCCGGTGCTGTCAAAGTCAGATTGTTTGAGGTTGACAAAGAGGATAAAAAAGCCTGGGAACAGAATGCTTTGGAGGCTCTCACAGGAAAAAATGATGATATTGTCGACCTCGGCGAGATCGGACGCCTTCAAAAAGACGGATATCGGCTGAAAGACATCACGATACTTGTTCGTACAAACAATGAAGGCAAAATGGTTGTGGAGAAACTGATTTCAAAAGGAATCAACGTCGTCACGGAAGACGTGCTGATGCTTGGCTATTCCAGAGCTGTTCTTAAGATTGTGACACTGCTCAAATATGTTGACAATCCTGAAGATCAGATCAACCGGTTGATGCTCAAAAATCTTTTCACGGAAAATGAAAACGGTGAAATTAATCTCCCTGAAATTCCTGATTTGAAAGGGCTCTCGCTTTACGGAAGCTGTGAAGCTATCACCAGAACCATATTTGATGAGATTCCGGATTATGAAATAGAGTTTGTGCAGGCATTTTTTGATGAGGTAAATGCATTTATGACACGTATGGGGTCTGATTTACCCGCATTTCTCGAATGGTGGGAAGAAACGGGTCAAAATGTCAAAATAAGCTCATCTTCCGATCAGGATGCCGTATGTGTGATGACAATACACAAAGCAAAGGGGCTTGGATTCAAAGCGGTTATTATCCCGTTTTTCAGAGAGAAGACCACCGTCAAAGCAGGCCTGATGGCGCCCTATCTCTGGTGCATACCGAAAGATAAAAAGTTTCAAGATATAGGCCTGGTTCCCGTAAAATACACCACAAAGGGATACACGGACTTTGACGAAGAATTTGAGAAAGAAAAAAAGGATACGCATATCGACACTTTGAATATCTCTTACGTAGCGATGACACGCGCCTATTTTGAAATGGTAATCTATGCTCCCGATGACACGAATGACGCGAATAACACGAATGACGCGAATAATACGAATGACGCTAATTCAATGGCCCACAAACTCATCAAGTTTCTCAAGGAAGAGTCACAAAAGAATGATGCCGGTAAATATATTGAATTGAAAGATCACGGCAATGGCTGCTACGAAGCACGAGCCAATAATGGCCAATGGCGCTATAAACATGCCCTGGATATTGCCAAAAAAAATCAACAAGGAGCAACCCCAAAACTCAAAGTGCTCGAAAACGGCATAGAGACCAAACCAGTCAAATCATTTCCATCAATCCCTATTGGCAATAGACTTGAGCAGTCGTTCCGAGCGCGTAACTTTTTTGAATTTGAAAAGGATCCTTTGGAGAGTCCCCGTATCAAAGGCCTGGTACTCCACGATATTCTTTCAGGAATCAACAATATAGATGACCTGGATGAAGCTGTAAACAGATCTGTCATACAAGGAGACTTAAAAGAATCCGAACGAAAGGATGCGAAGAATTTTCTCGCTAAAAGGATAGAATCGATAGCAGGAAGGCACTGGTTTGATGGCACTTATGATACACTTAACGAGCAGGAAATCCTTATCAGCAACGGAGAGACACAACGCCCCGACAGGATTCTTCTAGGAGAGAATGAAACAATTGTAATAGATTACAAATTCGGGAAACACGATGGCGCAAAATATCGCAAGCAGGTGCGCGACTATATGAAGAATCTCGAGCAAATCGGCCTTCCGGGCGTTACCGGATATATTTGGTACTTCAAAGACAACGATATAGTAAAGGTCGATTTAAATGAAGAAAAAACGCTGTTTTAGCAAACAATAAAACATATTGGCTATGATACTAAACTCTTACCATGTCGATGCTTTTACCGACGAACTCTTCAAGGGCAACCCTGCCTGCGTGGTGCAGCTTAAAAATTGGCTTGAGGATGATTTGATGCTGAAAATAGCAGCCGAAAATGGAGTGGCTGAAACCGCATTTTTCATAAAAAACAGCTGCACAGAGGGGTATTCCATACGCTGGTTTACCCCCGACATCGAGATGGATCTTTGCGGTCACGCCACTCTGGCGACAGCTTTTGTCATAGCGAGGAACTCAGAGGAGCCAATAGACGAGATACTTTTCACCTCCGCAAGCGGAGAATTGAGAGTAGCTGTGGAGAATGACCTCTTCACACTTAACTTCCCTTCGCGACCGGCAGTGCCGGCAAGACTTCCAAGAGAGACCTATGATTCTTTAAGTATAAAGCCACTGGAAGTATTAAAGGAACGCGACTATCTGCTTGTTTACGATTCGCAACAGCAGATTGAGAAGATAAAGATAGAGCGCAATCTCTTCGATATGGTCAATATGGATCCGGGTGGAGTGATCATCACCGCCCCCGCTTCAGAGCCCGAAGTTGACTTCGTATCCCGCTTCTTCACCCCGCAGAGCACCATTTTGGAGGACCCTGTGACCGGCTCGGCGCACTGCACACTTATCCCCTACTGGAGCGCACGTCTCGGCAAACGAGTTATGACTGCTAAACAGATTTCGCCCCGCGGCGGAACCCTATTTTGCGAGGATTGCGGAAACCGCGTTCTAATCTCCGGCACCGCACGTCTCTACTCCGAAAGCAAGCTCTATTTGTAATCATATCCCTTTTTAGGATATTCCATCATTATTTCTATATTTGCTCTTGATTGAATAACTATCACACATAATGGAGATATCAAAGGTATTTTACACCAATTTAAGGACGAAGGCCGGTAATGGCCTGCTCAATAAACTTGAGACATTGATTGATGCTGCGGGAATTGGAGATATTGATTTCAAGGACCAATTTACGGCAATAAAACTTCATGTAGGAGAGCCTGGGAATATGGCCTATATTCGCCCAAACTATGCTTCAGTAGTTGTTGAAAAACTCAAGTCATTGGGAGCCAAAGTATTCCTTACAGATGCCAACACCCTATATATGGGACTGCGAAATAATGCTGTGGACCACCTTCGCAGTGCCTTCCGCAATGGTTTCAATCCTCTCCAGGTAGATGCGCCCATGATCATAGCTGATGGACTTAAGGGAACTGATTCAGTCATATTGAAACTTGAGGGCGCGAAATATTGTCCCTCTCCCAAGATTGGCCGTGCCGTGATGGATGCCGATATTTTTATCTCCCTCACTCACTTCAAGGGACACGAGCAGACCGGCTTCGGTGGAACTCTTAAGAATATCGGAATGGGATGCGCCTCGATTGCAGGAAAACTGGAGCTCCACTCCTCCTCCAAACCCCGTATCAGCAGCCGAAGATGCATCTGATGCAAGGTGTGTGAAAAACATTGCAATTATGGTGCTGTCAAGGTAAACGCCGAGCGCAAAGCAGTGATTGACTATGATAAATGCGTTGGATGCGGACAGTGCGTTGCCTTATGCCAACATAGTG